>Ga0307517_10003692_pt1 | contig 23795 bp, 12 predicted proteins | sample 23_EM_MG_FD_194515 | JGI IMG/M metagenome (GOLD analysis project Ga0307517, IMG submission 194515) | Populus trichocarpa ectomycorrhiza microbial communities from riparian zone in the Pacific Northwest, United States - 23_EM | ecosystem: Host-associated > Plants > Roots > Unclassified | place...
GTGTGTGTGTGTGTGTGTGTGTGTGTGTGTGTGTGTGTGTGTGTTTATCTATTATATATAGATTTTATTTGTTTTTCTTGGCCCATTTACTTTTTTTTAATTAACTGTTTCTTTTTAAAAAGTTACAGCAAATTCTATTTAAATAAAATTATCAAGATTATATTTTAAAAAAATATTTTAAGTAATAAAAAATTAAATAAAACTATATTTCAAATATGACACACGGTGAAAAAAAAAAGTAGTTTTGTGCTGAAAATTATAAGAAGATTAGAACATGATAAAATGGAAAATGCGGGGATACAAACTATACAGTGAAATCAGATTGGGTCGGGCACATGGCTAAAGCAATCCATCTACCCATCTCTTTGAAGCCCATTTGTTTAGATGTCAAATTCGAAAAAAGGGAAAACCTCAATTAAGGCCAAATTATCAATTACATCCCAAGCCTATGAATTGTATCAATTAAGTCCTAAAACTTTCCTATATTTCTCAATCGTGTCCTTTGTTTTAATTTGTTTCATAACTTAAGTTCAATTTGCATAATATATGTGCTAAAATGATGTCAATCTAAATCAATTTGACGAAAAGAATAATTAAAGTTAATATTTTCAATCTAGTATGCATATTTATGCACTCGAACAACGTTAGTTTAAAGAAAATTACACAAAAATGTTGACAACTATTAACAAAAAGACTTGATTGAAAATATTTTGAAACGTTTAGGACTTAATTGATAAATGTGAGAGTTTGTAGGAATCAATTGATAATAAGAATATAAATATGGGACTAAATTAAGGTTTCCCAAAACAATTATCATATAGCAATACAGAAAATCTCGCTTCATAACATAAACGGTTTTTCAGTTCCAGAGCTACTCCGTCTCCCTCATTTCCACCGGCGCTGCCTCTCAACCTTCTCTCTAGCCCATATGATTTATATGAGCTATAATCACAGTCGTTAATTCCGGCGACTTTTGTTACAATGACTTCAATCACCTCCGTCGAATTGAATTACCTCGTTTTCCGTTACCTTCAAGAATCAGGTTCGGTTTACCTTTTTACGTTTTCATGCAATTTAGGGTTTATAATTTTGCTTTTATTCTTATTTTTTTCTGAAATAAAGAAGGTTAGGGTTTTGCTTTTAGAGTTTGGTTTTAAATGTAAGTATTTAGAATTTTTAAGTCTTGCTATGTTCAGAATCTGTAATTTCGGGGTTTTGTTCTGTATTTTCCACTAAAAAGGAGCCTGAGCTTTTAGATCTGTGAACTTGGTTCTTCTAGTCTTGTTTAATTTTATTTAAATATTTTTGTATTTTGTTAAGAACATGAAAAGCTTGTATACTCATTGGTTGCCTGAATTTACAATATGAAATTTAAATGAAGTATGGAGATGCAATTTAAAATTTATGAAAAAGATTGGGCCGCCTTGAATGACATTTTTAATTGTAAGGGATTTGATTTAAATGCAATCGAAAGCCTCCATTGGGCCATATTTATGTAAGAAATCTTTTAATTTTTTTTGAGTTTCCGGCAAAAGAAAAACAAAATAGTAAATGTGTTCTGGTAGTTATTGCTTTTAGCAGTGACATTGGGTAATGTTAGAAGGCAAAGGGTTATGAGATACGATTGTGAATTTAAAGATTAGTTTTTGAGATTTTTTTATGTTCCTGCAGGTTTTACGCATTCAGCTTTTGTTTTAGGATATGAGGCAGGAATTAACAAATGCACCATAGATGGCAATATGGTTCCACCTGGTGCTCTCATTTCTTTTGTACAAAAGGGGCTTCAGTACTTGGAAATGGAAGCGAATTTGAGTAATGTTAGCATGTTTAAATCTTTTGCTCTCTGATTTTTTGGTTTTTAAATTAGTGTTTGTTTAGCATTTTTTGCTTTACATGCCTTGGGATTTATATTGATCAAGGTTTGTTTCAAGCTTGCCAGAGTGATGCAGATGTAGATGAAGATTTCTCATTTTTGCAACCTTTGGATCTTATCACAAAAGATGTGAATGAATTGCGGCAGATAATAAAAGAGAAGAAAAAAAATTTGCGCAAGGATGGAGAGAAGGAGAAGGAGAAGGAGAAAGACAAAGACAAAGACAAAGACAAAGACAAAGAGTTCGAAAGGGAACATGAAAGAGAACGTGCACGAGTGAGAGAGAAGGAAAGACATGAAAGGGAAAAGGAGAATGAAAAGGATAGAGAGAGGTTAGAAAGGGAAAAAGAGCGGGACAAGCAGCATGAGGATAACACTGATAGCAGAATGATTACTGATACAGAAGACAAGCATGAAGAAAATGGGATTTCTGAAGGCAATTTCACTTCTGTGCTTTATTTATTTATTTTTATGTCCCTTTGCCATTTTTAGTTTCTTGAATTTTATCTTAACATCTTATTTGAGGTTTTCAAGGCACCTTGGCCTCACCTCATGCCTCCAAGGTGAGTGCATTGGCATCTTGTGACAACACTGCCATGGTTAAATTTTAAGACCTTTCTTGTATATACTACTGTTCTTTGTTCTTTTCCTAGGTTTTTTAAGCTTAAGCTCTAATATAGATTATCTTCACTTACAATTTTACTTCACTGCTTTACCATAGTCTGGAGTTCTATGCTGTCACAATGTCGGGATGGTGAGGCTACTGTTAAAAGTCATTTTGTTTTCCTTTTTCCCTTGGAATGTGGTGAAATGTTAGTTATATAGTGGACATGGATAAGTGATTATTAATTTTCAGTATTAATTTTCAGTTTTCTGTTATTTTCTTGAATAATTAGTGAATATATTGCATTCTTACTCCCTTTCTCTGCCTCTTTTTCTCACCTTCATGTTATATATTTCCTAAAATGTGAAAATCTATTATTTAGTTGGACCAGAGCCAATGGATATTTCTACAGCGTCAACATCTCAGACATGTGAAATTCCTAGTTCCGATGTGATGATTTTGGAAGGACATACTTCTGAGGTTGGAACATTTGCCATCCTTTTTGCTTTTTATATTAATATCTTGTTTTTTGTTTTCTCCATTTGCCATCCATGTGCTTCTTTTCATTTGCTTCCTTTCAGGTTTGTGCCTGTGCATGGAGTCCAACAGGATCACTTCTTGCATCAGGGTCAGTAATTTTTGGCTGAGACACTTCTTTTGTTGATAATTCTGTGTTTGCAACTCTGATTTATATGCCAAAACTTATTGTATCTTGATTCTTAGTTTTCTGTTATTTGGTAAAAGTTGCTCTATGAGATATGTCATTATGTTAACTTTATTAGTGACAGAACATTATTTAAACATAACAGGCTATGCAAGGTTATTATTCTTCTGTAAATATAAAGTATGTCAGGCTGAATGTTTTATTGGTAATTGGTTATATAATCCTCAAATAGGTAAAACTAATTTCACCAAGGAAATGAAGTGAGTTTAAATAATCTTTTAGATTTGATACAATGTGTTACATTATTTTTAAATGAAGGATACACATACTGGACAATTTGGAAAAAATAAGAGCAAATCATTTAAGTTTCTTGTCTTAAAAGAAATGTGTATCATATCCACTGTAGAGATTTTCTTTGCCCTCAGTTCCCTTGTGAGTATATGTTCTGCTTTATCTAGTGTCTTTATGAGTTCTGCTATTTCAATTGGTATTTAATTTCACTATCACATTCTATTTCAATATGGGAGGATATGATGGTATATAGATTGCCCATTCGATTTTTCTACTTTGATAGTGTCAACACTAATGGCCTTCAGTGGTAACGGGGTTTTCTGGACATTATGCAAGCATCTGTAATGTAACCTTTCTTAAAGTTGCAGATTACTTGTAATATTGCACGGCATCTATAATAGCCTAAGAAAATTGTTGGTTTTCCTTTCGTTACCCTACATCTCACACATCACTCTTTTTATCATAATTTCTAGTTCTGGAGATTCCACAGCACGAATTTGGACAATAGCTGAGGGGACCTCTAGGTCAGTTGCTCAGAATGGTCCTTTAAATGTGCTGGTATTGAAGCATGTAAAGGGAAGGACAAATGAGAAAAGCAAAGATGTGACAACACTTGATTGGAATGTGAGTTCTCTTAAAGGCTTTGATTGTCAAGAATAGTAATTTTAATGTTCTTCATATTGTTGCCTTATGAATTTACTCTTCATAAAGATTTTCATGTCATAAGAATATACTTCTTGAGGTATTCCCCTTTTTTTCTTTCCCCCTCTTAGCATAATGGAGGCTTTACGAGAAAAAAAAATGACCTGCATATGACCACATGGTTCTTGTTAAACAAAATGTCCCAAGGAAATAAATAACGTGAGTTGACAAGAATTATGTTGGCTATGTTGAGAATTAGGTTAGCTATGTTGATTCCGATGGGCTTATGACTGCGTGTATCATATTATGTAATTTCAATGGAGAAGGAAAAAAGGAAGCTTAACATGGCTAGTCATTTACTCAACTTCAAATGGGCTCAAACTGAAGCTGATAGGCAGGGTGTGATGAAAATGGTTTCCTTTGTTGCAGGATTAAGAAAATTAATTTTACATGTCAAATTAATCTATTTTCCTCACAAGTACGCATAACTATTTTGCCTCCTATTGTACAGGGCGAGGGAACATTACTTGCAACTGGCTCTTATGATGGGCAGGCGAGAATTTGGAGTACAGACGGTAAGATATTTCAAATGATCTGTTTCATTCCCTTCTATTTCAGGCTGAAAGTGAGCAGCAAGTCATATATGTAAAAATAAACAATAAAGGGAGCTCAGATATCTTTTCTTGTTTTTTTTTTGTGTTCATTTCTCACTCTTAAGGGTAGGGTATGTTAACACAAGTGTGCCACTATCAACTTGTCACTTAGACAAACCAATGCAGCAGTTTTTTTTATAAAAATATGTGTACACACATATATGCATATGTTATTATTCTGTTGTTGATTGAAATCGTGCTTTTACTTCAGATTTTCTGTGCAATTTGGAACTCTGGCTTATCTTCTGGATCTTTTCCCTTGTCCAGGTGAACTAAAGACTACATTGAGTAAGCATAAAGGACCCATATTTACTTTGAAGTGGAACAAGAAGGGGGATTATCTGCTAACTGGAAGCTGTGATAAAACAGCAATTGTGTGGGATGTGAGGGCTGAGGAATGGAAACAGCAGTTTGAGTTTCATTCAGGTTTTAAATTGCTCTTAAATTGCTAGAATCAGTAGTCTTTTGTCAGAAAAAAGAAATCACTGATTATTGTTACATTTGTTTTCATATTGGTATTTGTTTTAGGTCCTACACTTGATGTTGACTGGCGCAATAATGTTTCATTTGCAACAAGCTCCACTGACAATATGATATATGTATGCAAAGTTGGAGAAACGCGCCCTATTAAAACTTTTGCTGGACATCAGGTTTGTACTATCTTTCTACAATTGCATATTGTTCATGCTGTTCTACTCAAACATGCCCAAAGTAATTTAGTCAGAGCCTTTTTATATCTCAAGTAAGCTGGCAGATTTTTTTTTAAAAAAACAATTGGGTCAGATTCTAGAGGGGCTGAGAATCCACAACCGAACCTTGTGTGTGTATGATATTATCAATGGGGCAATGCGAGACCAAGTCTGATTAATTTAGTAGGAAGCCACCAATCTGGTAAAATAAATAAATATAGAATAATTTCATACTTCAAATCAATGATTGACTAGCATTGTTATTTAATTGACCTGGATGCCTAATCTGACGAACCACCAGGTTGCACTGTTGTGGTTCTCTGGGCTACATAGAAAACTTGATGCTATTTATTGACTGGGTTATAACTGCAGTATTCAACTTAAAGCTTTGCAGTCAAATGAATTTTTCTTGAGCAACAATCAAAGCTTTTCATGCTGCTTATATTTTTTACTTTTTGCAATTTCAGGGCGAGGTTAATTGTGTCAAGTGGGATCCTACAGGTTCATGGTTGGCATCTTGCTCTGATGATATCAGTGCTAAGGTTATTATCTGTGCCTTTTTTTCATGTCATCTATACACTGATTTACAATTTAGTTTTCGGGTATTATATTTGTTCATTTATGACTCATGAATGCCCTACACTAATCTCTGAGCTTTTATTTTAAACATAATCCCTTGATTTATCATTGCTTATGAGCCCTTTTAAGTCCTATTTCATTTCTTGTTAGCTTGCTATTTTCGTGGTTGGCAACTGATGAAATTGTACTGCAGATATGGAGCATGAAGCAGGAGAAGTATGTTCATGATTTAAGGGAACATTCTAAGGTACCGCCTACCTTTTATTTTTGCAGTTCAAGATTTGTTGGTGTTGATGCATTCTCTTTATATAGCACATTGGATTGCTATCATGAATCTTTATTAATCGTGTTGCAGGAGATTTATACTATCAGATGGAGCCCCACTGGACCTGGTACAAACAATCCCAACCAGCCATTAGTGCTGGCTAGGTAAAACTACTGCTTTTAACTTAAATGTTATTGGTGCATCTTCACTTGCATGCACAGACACGTGCATTACAAATTAAGTAGTTCTGGTTACTGTCTGACATTTGTCTTGCTAATTTTCAAGAAATCCTGTTAGTCTTAATCCCAGTTTTGTATAGGATCATGAAACATCAAGTTCTTGTATCACATTGTATGATTCAGGTCAACTTTGATGAATTGTTTTATGTTTTCTTTCTGATATTATGCGGTTCTGCTTTCTGTATAGTGCATCATTTGACTCAACAGTGAAGTTATGGGACGTGGAATTTGGGAAACTTCTCTGCAGTTTGAATGGACACAGGTATACACTTAACTTTTTCTCTCTCTTCATATTGAAGGATCAGGAGAAAAAAAATTAGTTTCATTATCAGCTTCTAGGTAGTTGAATGCTTGAAGATTAAATGAGCCAATATTTGAAGTTATCTTAATTCATTGCTCTGAAATCTGACTTCCTGTGATATCAACCTGTTATTTTCTTTTGAAAATTCTTGACTTCTGCTCCAATTTTTCTCCTGACCTCTTTTCTTTTTTATTAACATCAAATGCTAAACTGATACTTGTTGAGTTTGGCTGATCAGTGCCAGATGGATCTGCAATCCTCTCTTGCTTTAGTCCCTGGAATTTCAGGACTGCTCTAGTTAAAGAGGAATGCATTTTCATTCTGTTATCCTGTCATTGAACAGATAATTGAATTTATGATTAATCAAATTGTTACTGCTCTATTTGTAGCTATTATTGATGAATGTCTTTTAATTGAATTTCCAGGGAGCCTGTGTATTCGGTAGCATTTAGTCCTAATGGAGAATACCTGGCAAGTGGATCTCTTGATAGATGCATCAACATTTGGTCATTGAGGGAAGGAAAGATTGTGAAAACATATGCTGGCAACGGGGGAATATTTGAAGTTTGTTGGAATAAGGAAGGTGATAAAATTGCTGCCTGTTTTGCCAACAATACAGTTTGTGTTTTAGATTTCAGAATGTGAAAGCTTGTGAGGTGCTAGGATCGGCTGGGATTTCTTGAAGCTTGTAGTAGCATTCTATTTAGCTGGTCTTCAGTTTCCCGTGGAAGTGAGCTTTCCTTCGATGGGGATGTGAAAAGTTCTTCGATTTGGTAGGTTTTTCATTTTATTTTTTTGGTAGTTATAGGTGTTACTAATTTGTAATTCAAAGATTGCTGCAAGTCGTAAGTGAATCTCCCCAGCAAATTTGTTAGCTAGGCATCTGCTCTGTAGGACATGGTTCGGGAACAATTATGTACAGAATTGTTTGCATTGGATCCTTTTTAGCGTCGTTTACATCACCACTATTTCTTATGAAGCATCCATCTTTCTGAAATTTCAGTTGTCCACTGTTTCATATCCTGCTCAGAACTGAAGAACATCTGGTGTGCGCACCAGCACCCACACATTCAATAATGGAATACTTGTGGTTTCTTTCTATAAACAAAAGAAATTGGCACTTGTATAGTAGGCATACTGAATATCGAAGACGTGCAGTGCTGCTACCGAGACTGGCATGTATTCCAGTTTGCAGCGGGACTGCGCCATCTGCAGGCCAACGAGAACCACATCTGATCTCAATATGAAAGGCTTCTGTGGAAATATTCAAGTACATTAAACAGTGAGATGATGATGGCCTGGAAAACATTTCTTAGAAATAACTGCTTTATGCGGCAATACAGGATCACAGATTTATTGGCAATACAGGATCACAGATTTATTCACAATCCCAGGCTAGATGTACAATTTACCAATAGTCTCCACAAGAACATAAGCCATTTACAAAGTGGTGGAAACGGTTTCGATCCCTCATTACAACCTTGCGTCCGGTGATCTTCGAAATCAACTTTGTCACAGCATGACAATCCGCGCAGACCCTCAGATTCTTTACGATCTTTATTGTAGTGCCTGGTTTGGTTGTTATAAGCCCAAAAGCTAGGGCAAGTTTCTCACTGTGAACCCCAAGTGACCGCTCCTTTTGCGCATCCTCCAAGTCATGTAATACAATATCTGTCTGTGGGGTATAACCATGAGTTTTAAGCCAGCCATTTATCTCCTCCAACATTTCATAGATCTCTCTGCTCTTTGGATGTCTCAAATCTCCAGCCAAAAACTCATGCACCTTGTTATTCACTTCAATCGAGCTACACCCAGGCTCTTTCTCAAACCCACTCTCTTTCATCAAGGTCCTCACCCTCGCCACACCTTCCCAATTGCCAGCTGCTGCATAAATGTTAGAAAGAAGAACATAAGTCCCTGAATTTGCAAGATTCTGGCTAACAAGATACTCCGCTATTTGCTCTCCCAGGGCAATGTTGCCATGGAGCCTGCAAGCCCCAAGCAGAGTTCCCCACAATACGGGATCCTGATCAATCTCCATGTTCTTAACAAGTTCATACGCTTCTTCTAAATACCCAGCACGGCCAAGAAGATTTACCATACACCCATAATGCTCAACCTTGGGTTCAATCCCATATTCATCTTTCATTGAATAGAAAAATTTCCATCCTTCACTGACCAAACCAGCATGACTACAAGCATTTAATACACCAATAAACGTTATATCTGTAGGTTGGTATCCGATCATACACATCTCTTTAAACAACCGCAGAGCATCTTGGCTAAATCCGTGCATTGCATACCCAACAACCATCGAATTCCAAGCAACAACATCCTTGTTACTGATCCTCTCAAAAACCAACCGCGCATCCTCCAAACTCCCACATTTACTATACATATCAATCAAAGACGTACCTACTCGAACATTAATCCCAATCCCATTATTCTCAATATATGAATGAACCCACCTTCCCGTCTCCAAAGCCCCAGTTTGCCCACAAGCAGAAAGAACAGCCAACACAGTAACTTCGTTCGGTCTCACTTTGGCATTCAACATTTGTCTAAACAACAACAATCCTTCATTAGGTAATCCATGTTGCGCGTACCCATCAATCATAACGTTCCAACAAATGGCATCCCTCTCTTCCAGCCCATCAAACAACACTCTTGCCTCGTCAATCATCCCATACTTAGCATAACAAGTAATCATCGCTGTCAACGAAACTAAACTCTTCTCAGGCATTGCATCAAACAGCGTACGCGCAGAAACAACATCGCCTCCTCTTGCATATACGTCAACAAGACAAGTCCTCACATACAATTCTGCATCAAACCCAAATTTTATTGCTTGCCCATGTAGCAATTTTGCAGGTTCAATCGGGCATGACTTCAATATCGATGAGAAAGTAAATGCATTAGGGAATACATTTTGACTCAACATTTGGACATAGAAAAGAAGTGCTAGGTGATGTAGATTGTGAATAGTGTGGGCATGAATAATAGAAGTATAAAAAAAGACATTGGGGTTTTGGGTTTTGTTAAACAGTGCAAGAGAGCGGTTTAAGTGACCCAGAGAGGAGTAAGAACGTTGAAGCTTGAAGTTGAGGATTGGGTGGTCATGGAGATTGTGGCGGTAGAGAAAGGCGTGGACTTGGTTGAGATGGTTTAAGGATTTGGATTTGTCGATTAAAATTGCGATTTTTTCTGGTGGAGGGTTGTGCAGAGTGGTGGAGGAGCGGGTTGTGTTGGCGTGTGGTAGTGGTGGTGGTGGTGGAGGAGTACTGAAGATAGGGGTAGAGGACATGGAATTGTCCGTTTTCTTGTAGTCACGGTGGCTTAACAAGCTTATTCAGTATGTTCGCGAAATTATTAATCAGCAGCGGAATGGCTGAACTGAATTGTTGTTCTTTTTTAGATGAACATATCCGTTCGTTCAAGTTGAGCCATACTCTAACATTTGTCACTCACTTTTTCATAGTCCTTGTAGTTTATTAAGAATAATTAATTAGTCCCTATAGTATTAAAATAGTAATTGATCAATACATTGACGACTGATTTCCTTCTTTTAATGTTTATATTTTCCATCAAACTATGTTTCTTTTCTTTTCTCTATTTCATTATAAAAGAAAAGAAAAATTTCTTATTTAATATTTTAGTTTTTTAAAACATATATGACATTTTTAAAATACTCTATGAAACATCGATGAAAATAACTCTAAACTATAATTAAATTTAATAAATAGTTAATTAAATTATAATTATGACTACATTTGGTTTCATGCACTATATATAGCATTATATCCTAGTTCTAAAAAAGATCTAATATTTGTCATTTTAATAATTTAATTCATTCTATTAATATTTCTTTCACGTATCAATATTTTGTTGTTATAATCAATATAATTATGTATATAATCTCGTTTATGGTTTATCATATATATATATTAACTTGCCATCAATGTTTTAATATTTATTTATTAATTGAATTTAAATTAAAAATCTATGTCCTAAATATAAAAACTCTCGTTTGGTGGTTTTTTTTTTTTTTTTAAATCTCATGCCAATCAAACCTTTCTGGTCTTTTGGCCAATGCAAGCCTAGACAAATGTATGTAAAAGAGGTGTTTCAAAAAGCATAATCTCATTCTCAAACAAAGCTGAAAGTGGAGACTGAGTTTGGAAATACAAGCCAACCCGTATTTTTAAAAAATTCAATTTTTATTTTGCTAAAAATTAAAATTTTTTATATCTTTTAGATCATTTTGATGTGTTGATCTCAAAAATAATTTTTAAAAAATAAAAAAACATTATTTTGATGCATTTCGGTATGAAAAACACTTTGAAAAGCAACCACAATCACACTTCTAAACAGGCTAGAGATTAAATAACTAATCCCAAACGATTTGGTTTCTAAATAACCACAAACGACACAATAACACCCATAAACACACCACCTCAACTATTTTAGAATATACACACGGCAATGACTTGTTTATGCACACAATTTACAACTCAACAAGTTAATAATAGTAAAAAAAATTTATAGATATAAGAAAGAGCGTAAAAATGAATTTTATACTGATTCAACACTAACAACCTTCTCCACTTCCTAAGTGATAAGCTTGAACTTGTATTATCACTTACATTCTATTTCACGGGATAAACCACATCTAACAATGAATCATTTTATAGGATCAAGATTCAAACCTCTACAACATATTTTATTTTTTATTTTGGGCTTAAGATCAAGACCACCAATTTTTTTTCACATGAAAATATTGAAACTAGCTAACCCTTTTTCATTGATATAGACTAAAAACCTATATGAGCTCTCATAAAAAGCTTACAACTAAAACCCAAGCAGTTATAATCTTACTTATATTTTAGCAATAAATTTCACTTAAAAAAGTGAAAATAATATACCATCACAAGAAAGATTATAAAATGAAATCATGAAAACTCATGTTCTTAGTAGGTGAAATCTAACTTTTTTTAGGTGAGGTATAGATGCAATCAATATGTATGAGAATAATCAAAAGTAAGCTCAAAGTAAAAAGAAGATCATTATGTAAGAATATGAATTTTTTACCTCAATGATTGTTACAAACTTATAAAATATATAAGAAGAGGTTTATTTATATAAAAGAAGGCTAGTAGCCATTTAGAGTAACATAGAATAGACCAAGAAATTTGAATTTTGGAAGTTTAATATACCATATGGTTCAAGCAAAACAATGTAAAAATATATCATCCATGAGGTAAGAGTGGCAACATGGAGTGGGAGATTTGAAATGCTTGTCTTGTTTGTCCTAGTTAAAAATGGGAGAAAATGTAATTTTAAATTTAAATATAGGTATAAGTACAAAGATAATCAAGTTTTGGTGAATGAACAAGCTAAGTACAACTTTGATATATTTGATCACAAGAGATAATAAATATTTTAAGCTTATTCAAGTACTAAGATCGCTAGCCATTTATGCAAGGAAAGTCACTTAGTATCTAGAGGGTTTAAGAAAGGTTTATGTAGTTGAGTTGTATAGTTTACTTTTCACACCCCGTGATTTTTTTATGCAACTTCATCTTTTCCATTAATTATATACATGTAAAATGAAGTGAATTTTTTTTTTTTACATTGTCAGAGTCTCCCCTATACAATGTCCTTCTTAATCAACACATAAAAACACAAACTGCAGATTTCTCATGCATATCAACCATGTAAAGGATTCTATATTTTAAATAAGTATTTTTTTAATCTAATAAAATTTCAGTAGAGTTTATCATGTACGGGGACCCACCTAAAATTTTATCTCGTATTAATACTTGCAAACATAACAATAACTCAACACATTTACTCATGCACCAATACTCATAGGTAGCCTCAATAACTAGTTCAACCTCGGATGTCCCTTTTGATTTTCAAGAAAACATCTCCAATTAGTACTCACATCACTTCAACTCATTGTTTATACTTATTCAAACACATCATTATTCATTTCATTCTATTAATCTATATCTCAAATGCAATTTCATATTTTTCTATATTTTCAACTTACATTTAACATACAATTTCACATTCCTTACTTTCATTATGCATCCAAGATATATATATATATATATATATATATATATATATATATATATATATCAATTTTATATTTTACCAACTTACCAACCAAGACACAACATATATAACCATTTAAATCACAATCTTGCAATCAATTTTTAAATTTCACAATATCGTTGTAAAACCTAAATATTTACACAAATCTACCAATTCTCATACTTCTATCTTTCAATATTTACAACACATAACCCAATATCTAAACATTTTATTTCACATGAATCACAATCATGATTAAACACAATTCCACCAATTTCATACTTTCATTTTCCCACATTTAACAACATAAACCAATACCTAAACAACTTATTCCACATGAATCACAATCAAGCATAACACACTACCATCATCATACCAATCTAATTTAAGCAAAACAACATCAATTAAACACCAAAGCTTATACAATTCCACCAATTTCTATACTTTTGATTTCCCCATATTTTACAAACATAAATTATTACCCAAACAACTTATTCCAAATGAATTACAATCAAGAATAACACACTAACATCATCACACCGATCCAATTTAAGCATAACAGATAATTTAAACACCAAAACTTACAAAATTCACCAATTTCCACATTTTTACCATTCCAAAATATACCAACAAGTAAATTCTTAGCAATTCACTTTATAATATTCACAACTAATTTCAAACATCCCCAATATCATTAAAACATAATAAATCAACCCAATTTAGTCAAATTTCTAAATCCTTAAAAATTCCAAACCATGGCCAGCCATTCTAATGTTTCAAATTCCATAATCAATTTTTAATTTCTTCAATTTGATTTTTATTCATATCATCACATCCACAATTAACCAATAATTACACAATTTTACATTTCCATTCAAAATTATATAAACCCTAAAAGTTCAATTGGGGATTTTCAATCCCCCATAGTTAACCAAACAAAAGGTTAAATAGATGATTTTCTAAAAGAGTTTGTTGAAGTGAAGACATCTATATAAAATGAGATTATTCGGTTAAGTGCTTTACTTTTGGCAGATGTTGTTAGACTACTCTAGAATAACAACAAGCAATCTTAAAGTTTATTATAATAATTATGATTTATCCATACCTATAAATAAATGGTCTGGAAAGATGAAAGAAGAAAGCAATTTTTCTTTTGATACTTCTATTGTTATTGAAGTGCTTGAAAGAATGCGGTCTTTTATATGTCAAAGATCAAGAATTAATGCTCTATGAAAACTTCTAGAAGAATTTAGAATTTGAGAATTTAAAGCTTGAGTTACAAAAGCAAAACATTATTGTCACTAGTAAAAAATGATATTTCTATAATCACCGAAGAGAGATAAGAGGCTTAACTAAGAAGTGTTTCTATGGAAGTTGAACTAGTAAAAGTAAGAGACGATATTACATTTCAAACTAGCAAACCTATAGAGTCATATAAAACTATAAAGTTCCTTAAAGATACATTGTCTTAAGTAGAGATCAATGTTTATTTGCTAACAAAACAAAATAATCATGTTTTGGACAACAAAACTAAATTAGAAAAATAAGCTAAGAAAGTCAATAGAAAAAGCTGAGTCTATTGATCTGGCAACTGCCTTGTTAAATATGGAAATCACTAGAGGATTCATTATCAAAGGTGTTAAATGAAATTTCTATTGTAGAAGACGAAAAGAGGATATCTGAATAGAGTATCTTTATGCTTAGTTCTAAGTCAAACACATGCATGAATGAATTAGCTAAAATCAATGACAACTTAGAAAGTAGGTCTATAGAGTTTATGTATCACATTAGTGTTTTAATAAATTCATCTATGAAAATTAAGAAGTCTTTAATTTTTTTGCAAGACTTTTATTTCCCTACTGAAACACTATCGAGAAAGTTAAGGGCAATCATGGATGCTGGATTTTTGTTTTGAGTACATAAGGTCTCTGAAAGAAAAGAGAAGAATATGTAACTGTATAAATAAGAGCCTAATAAAACCACAATAAAATTAGAAGTACATCATAAAAAATGATTGTTTGCTTGTACCAATATCATAAGAGAATTGTAGTTTGTAGTTAAAAACGAATTATTGGAACTAAACTCTATTCTTGAGCTTGAAAAGTTGAACCTTAATTTGATTCAAGAAGCAAGTGATGATGGTGTAGACAACACAAAAAATCAACAAAGACTTGATGATAAAGAACACCCCAAGATAGCAAAAAAGTTATCATTAGTTGCAACAAGATCTCAAACTCAATTTAATGAATTTGAGAGTACAAGTAATGTGGTAGCTACAATTATAGAAGACTTGTATAACAAATTATAGAAAGCACAATAACTTCAAATAAAGTCAACAAAAAAAAGCTTTGTAGTTCGAAATAAGGTTTGGGAGTTGGAGACTGAAGATGATCGTTACAAAATTCATGCAAAGACTTGAGACTCAAGATAACATATTACCAAGCTATAGTGGAAAAGCGAAGGCACGAAAAGCAGAACTATCATCTTAATGAGGCAATCTGATGGTGAAAGATCAAGAGGCTGGAAAACCTCTTATGTTTGCTTCATAATTGAAAACTCTTTTTTGAGGAGATGAGTAGGATTGAAATAACCTTTCAATAGATCTAGATGTAGGAGGTTTGGAACCTCATAATACAGATAAATAAAGCAAGAATGAAAAGAGCCCAAGATAGATAAAAAAAGTTATGTTGATAATCGAAGGGGAACTTTAAAATTTATATTAAAATATCAAACATTCTTAAAAGTTTCTCCCTAAAAGAATTCAATTGATTTTGAAAGAAATAGAAGTTAGCATCGAGATATATAATGCCTTTTATAGTTATAAAAATGATTGAACTAGTGGCCTATCAGTTAACATTGGCATCCTAAATATCAAAGATACATAATGTGTTTTATGTCTTTGCTTTGTAATGCTAAATTGGAACCTTCTCAAGTTCTACTGCAGATGCTAATGAAAATTTGAGGAGATTTAACACTTAAGGTTAAGCCAATAAAGATTATTGACCGAGGTGAGAAGACATTACATAACAAAATGGTGCCCCTGATTGAGGTAATGTGGAGAAACTCTCAAGTAGAAGAGGAGACTTGAGAAAGAGAGTCGTAGTTAAAAAAGAAGTATTTAGACCTATTTCTAGAAGAAATGATTATTGATTTTGCGGATAAAATCTTAAAAAGAGGGGAGAATTGTAAACACCGTGTTAAATAGCTTAATTCTCGACTGGAAAATGAGTGAAGAAGTCTAATTTACAAGTTAACTATACCTTTCAATATGATCTATTGGTTCCTTAAGAACATCATTATAAGAAAGAACTTCTTTAAAATTTTCAAAACTTGCCTTCCTTTTTAGTTTAGCATACATCCAATTTTATTGTCCATTGTTCATGTTTTAGCTTAATTATAGGTTTCGATTCATCAATCCAAATTAATGCTCAAGGATAATGCTTTGATCAAATTTTTTACACATTCATTTCATTATAGTTCAAGCATTTTATTAAACACCTTCCATGAAATATTATCAACCCTTCGCACAACAAACATTCATCCAAAGCAACCTTAACAAACTGCAAGCACTCACCTAACATGTTACAATACAAAGAGGTATTGTTCTTGTCATAACCCATTTATGTGTTATTCCTTAAATTCATTTTTTTTCTTTCTACAATAAAAAAATAAAATAAAGACTAGTATTTTGGCAAAAGCAAGCTGGGAGGATTTCACACGTAGAAAAAATCAAGCTGCAATTCTGTATGGAATCAGGAGTTTAATTGTACCCTGTTTACCCAAAATTAGATAGACAATGCAGATTCAAGGTCAAATTAAATCATTATTCGATGAATTTGCATAAAAATTAAGCCTAAAGGCATAATTAGATTTTTAATAGGCTAATTTGATCTAATCGTGGGCCAACTTAAAGTTTAATTATGTTTAAGAATTAATTTTGGTTCAATTGAAGGATTTAATTAGGTACAAGGACTTAATTATATTTTAAATGGCTCAAATTCATTTTATTAGGGGTTTAATTGGTAAAAAAATAAGTTTTGGACCCTAATTTGGGCTTAATTGAGAAGATTTAAATTTTAGGAGACCAAATTTAATTTTTACTAAGTTAATTAATTGAAATCAGGGGTAAAACTGCAAGAATATCAAAGTTTTTGGGTCAATTAAAGGCTAAATTGAAGAAATTCGCTGCCAATGACCATTTTGAAAAAGATGTCGAACTCTGGGAACCCAATTGGTTAAAATCAGGGGTGAAATTGAAAAGATTTGAAAGTTTAATGGTCAATTAGAGGTTAAATTGAAAAATCCGAAACCAAGAACTAAAATGAAAAAGGTCCTGAAATCTGGGGTTGAAATTAAAGTTCATCAAGGGCAATATTGAACAAAATTGAAAGTTTGAAGCCAATTAAGGGTGTAATTGAGAGAAATAAAAAATAAAAGGACTAAAATGTACTTTGCCAAAAGAGCGCCATTTTGGAGTTGATTGTTCATCTTCTTCTCTAGAGAGATTGCTTGAGTGACCTTCTTTCCGAGGCGTTTTGTGCTTCAACTCTTCACCAAATTAGACAAAACTTACACGAAAATGATTACTTAACACCTGACCACACATCAGTATGATCCATTCTGGCCGATTGACACCTAATAAGGTGGAGACTTCGTCACAAATTGAAGATTTGCCTTAAACTTTAGAAAAAGACAAATGAATAAAAGCTTAACTTAGAAAAACAATCAAACAATAATACAGCTTACCTATCAGTCAAACCCTTAAGCTTATTGCGTAGAATAACAACTTCCCTCACAATGCACTCCTTTTCAAGTTCATATAGTCTGCTGAATCACACTTTGACTTTGAAACCAATTTTAATACCCCCATGATTTTTTTATGTAACTTCATCTTTTCCATTAATCATATATATGTAAAGTGGAGTGATTTTTTTTAATATATATATTGACATATTCTCCCCTATACGAAGTCCTTCCCAATCAACACATAAAAAACACAAATTGTACATTTTGCATGCATATTAACCATGTAAGGGATTTTCCATTTAAAATAAAAGAATTTTTCCAATCTAACAAAAGTTTAATAGAGTTTTCCCTATACCCCCTACCAAAAATCTTATCATACATTAATACTTGTAAACACAACAATAACCCAAAACACATTTGGCTCATGCAACCAATAATCATATGCAGCCTCAAGCATACCATCCAAATAAATTTCGTCAATTACAAATATTCATCATATTCATATCAAGCAGAGTTTATATTATTTTACAAGACACACACACACAATGAAACCTAGAATAATTAATAGTCCATCATTTTACTTATAAATTTCAAAATATTATAACTTAAGATATACATCAAGTTTAACTACATGCCATTCAATAGAAGTTACAAAATTCTTGATCCTAACATAAAAATTACGTAGTCCCTACAACGAAATCACTGCTGTGGTGGTAAGTAAGATGGACTTTAAATACATGGTAGTGTATGTAATAAATAAAAGCATGTAAATACACCTTGCACTTATGTTCTATTCTAAACCTTAGTTACAAATGCATATATGATAGTTCCATTTCATTTGATTAATTGTTTTTCAACTAAAACACCATCATTATGGTTAGTAAAATTCCTTAGCATAGTTTCTGCCATTATAACTAGCTCAATAACTTTCATTTTCCATAATAAGAATTAATTATTCCTTTAATTTAATCAGATGAATTGTAGATTCCTTTGATGTATAAACCTCAACTCATTGGCTACATAACCATTTACTCCAAAGCAACCTAACTTGTATTTCCCAAAACATTTCTTAATTTACATAAATCTGGTCATTGCATCTTTACAAATTGATCTTCGCTATTATGATAGACATGTTTTTCACATATTAATCCCTTTAATTATGGCTGATTTATTTAATTTATTAGTCCCTGCTATTGTGGCCATCTTATTTCTATATTATAGTCTTTTCCATTGTATCCGATTTATTTTTACATTCTAGTCCCCGTCATTATGGCTCATTTATTTTTACATTGTAGTTCTCACCATTGCAGTCAACTTATTTTCTTATTACAATCCCTGTCATTACGACCAACTTATTTTCACATTATAGTTCTTGCCATTGCGGCCGACTTATTTTCTCATGATAGTCCCCACTATTATGGTCAACTTATTTTTAACATAATTTGTCTCCATCCACACGAAAAACTTTAATTTAAATAATTAGTGTTTGTCCATACAACCAATTTTAATTTATAAAATTAGTCTCCTATCCATACAACTGACTTTAAATTATATAATTAGGCTCTTTCCATACGACTGATTTTAATTTATATACTTAGGCTCTGTCCATATGACCAACTTTAATTAATACAATTACTCTCCATCCATACTGTCCCACGTGGCTGAGCGATGTCAGGAGTTAAGGAGTCGCCACCTAATTGTTTGGTTTAGGGTCACTAGAAGACTCAGGTGTACTGGTCTTAACAGAAATCCTAGGGTACGAGAATGATTATGGCTAGAGAAGATATTAACACTCGTAACGCATTTTACCTGAGATAAGCTGCATTACGTGGTCTTCATATGATTTAAAGGTTTTGATGGATTCTTACCAATGGTCAGTCTAAGAATCAAGATAAAAATTATTCTTATGAATAAATTTGATATTTTGAATTTATTATAGGCTTGTATGCAAAGATAAATTCTTATGGAGGGTCTATGTAGATGCCTTGACAGGGTTCACCTATCCTGGAAAGCAAAAGAGTTTTCCACAATTCATATACTATGGTGAAAAATAATTCCAATTAAAATTGGTGAATATCTAAAAATAATTTTGAAATTTTTCTAGTTAACTTCTGATATTTAAATATCAACCTACCTATAGGCCCAACATTTATACTAGCATTGACAATTAATTTCTATAAATTAAAAATTTTAGGGTTATTGAAATATTAGCCAAGTCCTTAAGAAATTTTACAAACTTGTTGTAAATTCTAAAAAAAAAAAAATGCAAAGGAAAATCTACACAAGTACTTTATAAAACAATACTAATTTCTTTTCCTTTTATAAATAAAAATGCAAAATTTGATAAAGATTGGGCCGTATGCAACAAACAAATATCATTTTTTTAATGCCTATTTTTTATTATCATTCTTTAATTTTTAATTTTTAAATTTTTTTGTAAGGCTATGTTTGGTAAAAAAAAAACCGTTTTTTTTCTTAGAAAATTGCCAAAATAGGCATATAGTTGTGTTTGTCAAACACCTGCTTAGGCCAAAGATCCTTTTATATATAAAAAAAATATAGCAAACCAAACAAAGCCTTAAATATCCAACTAGATTTTGACCCGAAAACAACAAAAAAAAAAACCAAAGTCAAAAACTGATTAAACATAAAAAAACTATAAAAAACTTAAAATTTCTTACACAAAACGGATCAAACAAAAAGAAAATGAAGAACATGAAGAACATTCAAACTCGAACCCAGCAACATGAAACCTAACCTAGACTAAATTTCAAACAAACAAAGGCATGGTTTTATTCATAAACATGTATAGATCAAGAATTAAGCATTAAAACCCATCAATTATCACTAAAAAAGCCAGTATTTGATCAAAATAGGTTTCTGTTCAAAACTAAAACCCTAAGATTAAAACCCCTAAAAAATTATTAATGATACAAATAAATCCTAGATAATAAATTAATCGAGTTACCCAATAGTTTACTGCAAAGAAATGGACCAAAACTAGTACAAATCATGAGGTTAAATCAATGTTCTTCCCAAGAACACGCTGCCAAACCCAGAAAATAGACTTTTAGGCTTTTAAACCTACTGCTTTTGGTCATCACAAACCACATTATTAATACCAAACATAGTTGAATAAAAAGAAACTAACAAAAACATCAAATCATTATAAACATGCATTGAGTTCCATTTTCCAAAACTGCCAAATTAAAACAACAAGCATGCTTAACTAATCTGAGGTTCGAAACTGACACTTTAACACTCCATAGGACTAAAACAACTCTCAGAAGCCTGGAAAAATGCATTAACAAATCAAAAAAAAAATATTAAACACCTTGTTGCCACATTTGATAGATTTCAATCAAACTAAATGCAAGCATAACATACCAGGACACCAATCTTCATATCAATATATTAAAAAAAAAAAACATTGCATTATATAGTAAACAAAAGGTTTTGAATCCACTAAGCCTTATGGATTCCACTTTTAAAGTTTGCAAAAGTATACCTTCAAAACTTAAATCTTTAATAGAGGTAGATTTCTCCTGGTGCTTTTCTTTTTTCTTCTCTTTAAACCGAACAAGGCCAAACCTTTGAACCTTTTATAAGCTCTTGAACTCGGTATCTAATCCCTTAGACCTTAACCAAATTTCTACCCTCTCATTTCTTTTCATCCCTTATTTATTGTTAGATTATATCTCTTTTTATAGGCTAATTTAGAGCTTCTAGATGAGTTTGTTAGGGTTCTAACAAACCAAAACTAGGCTAATTTTATCACAGGATAGATGATTTTGGATTTAGGTGGTTTTGATTAAAATTGGAGGCTAAGGTAAAGTGTTTCAGCTCTTTGATCTTAAGAAAAGTTTTCTCAGCCTTTGATAAGAATACTGTGGGAATTTTTAAGTGTCAGCACAAGAAATAGTTGGGTTGTTTTGTGCAAATAGGTATCTCAATCAAGGCTAACTGGGTTAGCCACTTTCAAGGCTTCGTCGGAGCAATTCTGACATTATCGTCATTGAAGACCACTTGAAGTTGGTAGACGGGGTGCACATCTTTTATTTAAATCCAACCTTGATCAATTTAGAAGTTTGTAGCTCAACACTTACTCGCTTGAAGGTGCCAACTTGATCAACCCAGAATCTAAAAATTGAGTGATGACTAATTAGGGACAAGATGTTGGGACTTATATGAAAGAATTGAGATGTAAACTTCTAATTTTATGGAAAATGGGGTTTTTGAGGGGATGCTCCTCTTCCATTTGCAAACTTCCAAACTCCACAACGAGCTTTTGGAAGGTGCCAACCTGATCATTGTGAACTGCCATGGAAGAAGATTAATAGAGTTTGAATGACGCGTTGTCTAGGTTAAATCCTTAGAAATTATAGTTTTTAATTTGGAATCTGATAGATTTTATTTTAGTCATTGTTCTTCTAATTGCTTTTAATTGCATCTTTAATTGCCTTGTAATTTTTTAATTTCATGCAATTTCACCCTTTCCAAACTCAATCACCAGCCCCAAAGTTTAATGTCATTTTCATCTTAGTCCTTGGTTTCTGATTTATGCATTCAGACCCTTAATTGACCATAAAACTTTTAATTTTCTTGAATTTGGCCCTGGTTTGGATAATTTCAACCCTTAAAGTCTTGTTTTTTTTTTTTTTTATGATTTGGTACTTGGTTTTGAATTTCTTCATTAAAACACCTAATTGGCTGTCAAATTTTTGTTTTTACAATTAAGGCCTTGATTTGACCAATTATACTTTTCAAAGTTCAATTTCAGTTCCTCAATTTTAATTTCTTCCAATTAAAACCTAAATTGAGTTTTTTTTTCTTCTTGCAATCAAGTCCTCAACAAAATTGATTAAGCCTTCCAAAATTCTCATTAAGTTCTTACTCATCCAAATTGTATTCCTTTACCCCAAATAAAAATATTTTCACCGAATGGGTCTTTTGCAATCAGGATTGGGTTGCTAATTTTTTCAATCTTGTATGTTCTAGTCCTTTAAATTTTTCACTTGTCATTTTGGTCATTCATCACCAACTTGGGTAATCTTCTAGACTTTCTTCATGTGTATCCTCTTGTATTCTTGGATTTTTTTTCTTTTTTTCTTGTATTTTTATTTTCTTGATTTTTTATGGGGTTGAAATTAGATAACAACAGATGCCCTTCTTTCACAATATTTATGAAGAAAAATCTCATCAAGGTTTTGTATAAAGAGCTTATAAAGAAAAAGCATTTGTCTAACTTTTTGAGTAATCCAACCATCCATAAACTTTGCTTTTAAAATTCAAAAACTGGTCTCTTTTAACGAGTAACCTACCCTTCTTAAATTCAAACATTGGTCTATTTTCATGGGTGACCTGTCCTTTTCAAATTTTAAAAAGAACTTCAGCAAGCGTCCATACTTCTCTGAAATTTGTCTATTTTCATGGGCAACCTGCCCCATTTTGAAATAAAAAAACTAGTCTATTTTCACGGGCGACCTGCCATTTTTAAATTTTATAAAGAACTTCATCAAGCGTCTATGCTTCCCTGAAATTGGTATATTTTTGCAAGTAACCTGTCTATTTTGAAATTAAAAAATTAGTCCATTTTCACGGGCAACCTGCTTTTTTTAAATTTAAAACAAAACTTCAGCAAGCTTTCTTGCTTCCCTGAAATTGTTCAATTTTCATGTAAAACTTGTCCATTTTGAAATTAAAAAACTAGCCCATTTTCACAGGCAACCTGTCTTTTTTAAATTTCAAAAAGAACTTCAATAAGTGTTCAAGTTTCCCTGAAATTGGTTTATTTTCACAGGCGACTTGTCCATTTTGAAATTAAAAAATTAGTCTATTTTCACTAGCGACATGCCCTTTTCAAACCTCTAGAAGTTGTTAAATACTGACCTCTCAATTTCTATAATAATAATAATAATAATAATAATAATAAGTATATATATATCCCAACTCAAAAAAGATAACACTAGAAAAACATTAGAACATAATTATGTTTTGATTTATTGAGCATAAAAAGAAGGTTTATTAATATCTTGATTAAAAGGTATGGAGCAAACATATAAATCTAATGAGAGTTTGTTAATTTGAATAGATCAATGGAAGTAAAATGATGAATGTCTTGTTCTTGAATTTTGTAAATGGTTTTTCTAT
>Ga0307517_10003693_pt1 | contig 23792 bp, 28 predicted proteins | sample 23_EM_MG_FD_194515 | JGI IMG/M metagenome (GOLD analysis project Ga0307517, IMG submission 194515) | Populus trichocarpa ectomycorrhiza microbial communities from riparian zone in the Pacific Northwest, United States - 23_EM | ecosystem: Host-associated > Plants > Roots > Unclassified | place...
AGCCGGTTAATTCTGTAAACTAATATACACTAATACTCAATGCCGGCAATGGTTTGTGATATTTTACAAATGCTTTAATCATTAAATAGGTTCACCCTCCTATTAATGTCTAATTAAAGAGATTATTCGAGCCGGTTAGATAGATATTTTACACAGGTCGAGAGATTTTTCAATGATGTGAAAAGTACAGTACATGGGATGGTGGGAAAGAAACAATGAGCTTAAAATTTCAAGGCAAAAACTACGGCCGACTGTTGTCTCGAACTTGTTTAATTTTTGGATATGGGTCAAGAACTTGTTTGGAATTAGATGAAGACCCGGTCATACTAAGAATATTATGGCATGATTTTGTTGATTTTGCATAAAACTTATTTTTCTGAAAAACTACGTTTGGTATGTATGGAACTAGCTCAAGACCCAGTCATCAAGAATTATCTAATAGCTACTAGTTTAAGACCAGTGCTTTGTTCATGGCGTCATATTTTCTCCGGCAAGTCAGTCTTCACGGCGTCTGTTTATACCAGCCATGATTTTGTTAGCTGCTAGGAAAGTTCTTGTGGGGTTGGGTGGGTAGCGGAGACAATTAATATTATCGAGCACAAATATCAATTATTTATAAAGAAAATTATAAGTTTTGGTCAAAGTTATTAAATATCATGCACATTACTCGAGTAAATTTAAAACAGTATATTTTAAATTTAATTAAAAAGTTTAATTAATTTTAACAAAGTTACTTGAATTACGAATTAACTCATACGTCAATTAGCTTGCCTAGAAAAAAAGGTTAATTATTGAGAACGATGGCAAGTTAGGTTTAGTTGGATATCACGTTTATCAAGTCGTTTACAGGCCTATCTATTAAAAAACTATCCGGGCGCCCTTTGCTGCTTATTTTATTTATTACCCACTAAAAAATGCTTGGTCATCCATTCTAGTCCCTTCATTTAAATAAAAAGTTATTTGGACCTTTATATTTACTTGATATTTTTTTATATAAATAAGTTCTTAATTAAAAAAAATTAATCCTCATATTTTTTCATAAAAACACTTTAATCCCTCTATTAATTTTCTTTTTATTGAGTCTAGGTGCCCGCCTCAATTGCTCCGCTCATTAACTCCGGGGGAAATTTGCCAAGTAGACATGCCATACATGCACAGCCTACTGATTATCCAATTAGCACCTTTGGATAAAGAGCAAACCTCAAAAATACTAAATTATTTATATTAATTTTACCCTCAGGATCTCAAAAAAATTTAATCAAATACTTCCATATATTTTAAATCTTTTTGACGATGTTTTTATCTAAATTATACTGTTTTAAAATGGTCTTTTTGTAGAGAAATTAATGTTTTATATTAAATATCTTAATTGAGAAGTCAATATAGTCTAATTTTAAAATTGATTAAAAAAATAATTCGGATATAAAATTGATAATAATTAAATAATCTGATGAGATATCTGATTTTTAGCTTCGAATAAATCTGTCTTTTTGTGTACTGGTCTTCGAAGAAATTACACTGCGTTTACTTGGATCGGGAGGAAAAAGGGAAGGAGCTAGGTTAGAAATTTACAATCGATGCAGCAGTTGACTTGAGGTACAGGCTTACAAAGTCAACTAATCAATTGATTTAAGCTCTTTTTTTTAATAAAAAAAAAAAAAAAAGAATGAAGTCATCTCTTGACGTCGGCGCGCAGAGGAGAGACATAATCTATATAAATGATCATCCATGGCTTTCCTTCCAGCTGGTTGTTTCACCATACTTTTCCTTTATTTTGTCGGCAATCCACATGAGCTGCACGAAACTAACTACTTTATTCAAACAATTACGTTTATATAATATTATTCTGTTCACATCATATGTTATTTATTTTCTGTTTAGTTAGTGTATTGTAATAGAAATCATAAATACAAAAAAAAAAAATCGTTTAGTTAGAAAAAAAATTGTTTCTAAATTATTTTAAAATAAATTTATATATTTTTAAAACATTCCATCTTAATTATCTCTTTTTATAAGATATTTATCAATGTATTCAACATGTTACTTGTGAACTTCTCATTAAAAAAACAATTTATAAAACCCCCCAAAATAAAAATGTACCAAGTCAAAGTATTCCAAAAGAAAAACAAAAAAGAAAGACTCGTATGATTCTGGAATAAGGTGAATAAAGACCCATAAAATGAAATTTCTTTAAAACATTTTAAAATTTGGATACTTCTAGAACAATGGTACTGTTATAATTTTTAATATCTCGTTAAAAAATGAATTCTAAATAATTATCTATTAGTCTAGATAATAACATTATTCATCAATATATAAATTTACTTAAAGTAAAATCAAGAATCTCTTGATTTGGGTGTGAATAGCTTATTTTGAGTTGGTATTTATAATTATAAGATATTTAAAAAATATTTGGTATGAAGAGATATGAAGGAATTATCCGAGATTCTTTGTTGGGATCTCTCTGCTAGGATCCCTATTTATTCTCTTTATGATCTTCTTAATATTTATCATTCATTATGTTTTCATAATCTCTGCATACAAATCATGGAAATCATGTATATATATATATATATTTAGCAAGAATCACTCCTACATCAATCCCTTGTAATGCCTATTTAAAGACAAGAACAATATATAGAAAAATAGGTTAGCTTTTCTACATGGTATCAGAGTCTTCTACCCCTTTGGCATCTTAGTTCGAATTGTCATCAATAGCAAATCTTTGTATGATGCCTGGCAAGTGTTGGAAACCCTTTATGATACTCACACTCGAGATTGCATTCAACAAATCAAGGGTGAGTTGCAGTCCTTGAACAAAAGTACTTTTTTTTTAGAGGATTATTTACACAAAGCAAAATCTTGGCTTTGTCTCTCTGTGGTACAGGAAAACCAATGAATGATGATGAGTTCATCCTTTGTATTCTTCGAGAATTAGGATCTGAATTTGATCTTATAGTAGCAACATTAAATGTTAAAGATATTTTTTCATCTCTTGAAGGAGTTATTGGCAAACTTCGTGATTTTAAAATCCGACTTCAAGAAGCACGAGCAACTACTTCCAATGTTGCTTTTTATACAAATCATAGCCGAACAAACCCAAAGCCATGGGTGAATCTCGATACTCATTTCTACAATGGTCGAAATTCCACTAGAAGTGCTTCATCATCACAAGCTAAAGAGACTCGATTCTCTCAATTTAATGGAGGTTCCTCTAGAACTCGTTAGAAACAATTCTCAAATCACGGTGGTCATGGACGTGGTGGCATCATTTGTTTTTGATGTGGAGGGCCTAATCATAAAGCGGACGGATGCTTTGCTTCTGATGAAGAAATTGATCGGTACAAAGCCTTTGTTGCTATCAAAATTGGAGAGACTGCAGAAAAGACCTGGTAATTTGATACTGGTGCAAACCAGCATATGACTTCTGACACAAATGAAGTACAAGGTATTAACCCTTGTCTTGGCAACGATTTTGTCATGGTTAGCAATGGTCATGACTTACTTATCACTGGCACTAGACACATTATTTTTTCCTACTACTAATCTTAAGCTAAATAATGTTCTTGTAGCTCCTACAATTAAGAAGAAATTGTTGTTTGTCTCTCAATTTACAAGAGATAATAACTGTTATTTTCTATTTTATCTATTGGGATTTATTCTCAAGAATATGATGTATTGCCTATTTCAATTCTTGGTTACAAGTCACCTCATGAAATGGTTTTTGGTTCTACTCCTGCTTATGAATCTCTACGAGTTCTTGGGTGCTCTTACTACCCATTACTTGCACCATTTGGTCGATCAAAATTGGACTTTAAGTCTACATGGTGTGTTTTTACTAGTTACTCAAACAATCACAAAGTACATCGTTGTTTTGAACCTCAGACAAGTCGCATCTATATATCTCTCCATGTGAAATTCAATTAATTTCAATTTCCCTATAGATGCATGCAGGAACCTAGCACACATGCTTTTCAGTTGTTTAAAGTTAGAGAACTTCCTCAACTATTCAAGACCTTGACAGAAAAATCCCCTATTTTAGCTCAATAAGTAATACATCATGTTCCAGCAACGACTATCCAAGGTGTGTCAACACCTCAGTCTCCAATTCCTGGACATATTTCTCCATCCACTGCACCAGAGTTCAATGTTTTACCACCGAACTGCTTCATAACGACATCATCATAGGATTACACGAGCTCAAACATAGAAGCTGAAACCCAAGGTATTCTTCTCTTTACGACATCCAATACTTGCTTGCTTTTTTTCTCATCTTGCAGCTCAACCACAAGAACCACCTTCACTTCAACATGCTCTTTGTCATCCGCAATGGCAACAAGCAATGCAAGTTGAAATGGATGTTGTTCACACCAACAAAACCTAGACATTGGTACCTAGACAACCAAACATGAATGTTGTTAGCAGTAAATGAGTGTTTAAAATCAAAACACGGTCAGATGGCTTTATTGAAAGGTATAAAGCTCAACTAGTGGCTCATGGATTTACACAATTATCAAGTCTAGATTATGCTAAAACCTGTAGTCCAGTAATCAAACCAAGTACTATTTGGTTAATCCTTACCATTAGGTTATCTCAAGGCTGGTATGTCAAACAACTATATGTTAGTAATGTCTTTCTTCATGGTGACTTACAAGAACAAATATACTTGGCTCAACCCTCATGTTTCAAGGGTTCCTCTCATCATGATCATGTTTGTCATCTCCATAAAGCTTTGTACGGTTTAAAGCAAGCCCCTCATGCTTGGTACCTAAGATTCAGTACTTATATCCAGCAGATGGGTTTCAAACGATATCCGTATGATCAATTTTTATTCTATCAAACTCAAGAATAAGACATTCTTCTTTTACTTATTATGTTGATGATATACTTTTAACAAGAAGTTTCTCTTCACAAATTATCAAGATTATTGCTCACCTTTCTGCCACTTTTCATATGAAAGACCTTAGTGATATTCATTACTTCTTAAGTCTTCAAATCACTAGTGTGTTCAAAATATCATTTGTATAAAATTTAATTTTTTTATTTAAAATTAATTTTTTAATATTTTTGGATTATTTTGATGAATTTACATCAAAAATAAATTTTAAAAATAAAAAAATATTATTTTAATATATTTTTAAATAAAAAAACACTTTAAAATACAATCTCTCAATAATCTTAAAAAAAAACCCTTAGACAAACAACAGTTTCATAATATTACTTCTTGATTTTGAATTTGACAAAAAAAACTACAAAAAAAAGAAATTGCTGCACACGCCATCATTGACGGTTGACTAACTCAAAAACCTTTAAAACAAAGACGAATATTTTAAATTCATTTTACACACGTGGATCTTTATACCATACATCAAAACTTTGCATCTTACCGTTATAAAAGTGAAATATAAGATTTTGTTTGGATAATATTTTGAAAAAGAAAAAACAAATAAAAATAAAAATATATTTAATTGGAGATATAAAATATGTTTTTAGAATGATTTTTTTACATCTTCAAGATAAAAAACATATTTTGTTTTTTTCCTACCCCTAAACAGTAATAATTAATTATATTTTAATCCAAAACATATTAAATAAACAAAAACTAATCTAAATAGTAATCTTATCATTTATTTTTTAACCTATATGTCAAAAACCAATTCAACTCAATAGCTTAAACTATTAGGTAAGATTTTAAGATATGATTTATATTATTCTCTAATATACCCGCTCAAGTAAAAGCCCTTTGAGCTTGAAACTTACATAGATCTATATTACCTTGTACTTAACTTTTTATCAAATAAATAGAGATGGTGAGATTCGAACTCGTGATCGCTTGGCCATCAAAACTTTGATATCATGTTAAAGAAACAATTCAACCCAATAGCTTAATTAAGTTATTAGATAAGGTTTCAAAATATGATTTATATTATTTTTTAATAAATTATATATATATATATATATATATATATATATATAGAGAGAGAGAGAGAGAGAGAGAGAAATTTGAAGGAAAGTGGAATAAGAAAATGATAGGATGGGAGTGTACATGTTCTTACGCTACATGTTCTTCTTCCACGAAACACACTTAAAAGAACGTTTTCTCGTTCCTCTGTCTATATATAACACATTTCCTCTTAAACCTCCACACTCCGAGCTCACGTCCACAAAAACAACAATGGACCCTACCTCACCTGAAAATAACGATGTTAAACACCAGCAAAACGTTGTCGTCATGAGACACGGTGACCGAATCGATAACTTCGAGCCATCATGGATCACAACTGCCACTAGACCATGGGACCCACCTCTTGTAGAAGCGGGTCGGTTAAGAGCTTTTCGTACGGGTCGGAAACTTAAAACCAATCTTGGCTTCCCAATCCATCGGGTCTTTGTTTCTCCTTTCCTCCGTTGTATCCAGACCGCCTCCGAGGTTGTCTCCGTCCTCTGCGCAGTCAACGATGGGCCTGACATTTTTAGTAGCCACGGTGTCGCCATCGATCCCTCTAAACTCAAGGCAGGTGTTCTCTTTTTTTCCGTTTTCACATTTACAATACGGCAACTTGTTTAGATTATAAATGATAAGGAACTGATTAGCTAGATAAGTTGGTTGATTACTGATGATCATGGTTTTAAGTTTTTTTTTTTTTTGTTTAGATTATAAATGATTAGGAACTTTTTAAGTTTGTTTTGTTTTTAAGTATATGATTATAAATGATGACTTAATAGAGAGCTAAGTATTCGTTTTTTTTTTTTTTAATGCTAGCCTTAGTGAACCGAGACTTGGTTGCGTATCCGGTCGGGTTTTAGTCAAAATCAATGAAACAGTGACCTATGTACTTTGATAAGTACTATGAAATGAATGAAGCTTCTCGAGCTCAGTTCAAAATAAATTTCAATTTCAATTATTTTCATGTATACTCTTGAAGGATTTGATATATTTTTTACTAGTTAGTTTTGGAAACGTATTTAGAAATTTATATAAGATGTTAATGGAATTGATAATGGCATTTGGGAGCTTAAATCTTTCTGAAAGTTCATGCTAACTTAGTAATTAATTATTCATTTGGGGTCTCATTTTTTTTATTTTTTTCATATTTTATTCGTTTGTGTAATGGTATCGTTGATTGTAGTTATTTTGGTGTTCATGTTGTTTGACTGGATCTCCATTTGTTTTAAGGCTTTTGTGTTTTAACTGTTGATTGTACATTTTCAGGTCTCTATTGAGTATGGTTTGTGTGAGATGTTGAATAGGGAAGCCATTAGGCGTGTTTCCGTGCCCAAAGATGGGAACTTTGGATTCAATATCGCAGAGCTTCAAGCCTTGCTACCAGCGGGGACAGTGGATCGTGCTGTGAAACCAGTGTATGAAGAGGTAAGTATAGGAAACACTGTTTGGTTAAGGGAAAAGAGCATTAAAGAGTAATAAGGTACATGCCTACGTTGCACGTCATCATGTCTGATATTTGGTTATTTTCTTGAGGAATTGTAGCTGCCACAATGGGAAGAGACTGTGATGGGTGCAAGGACTAGATATGAACGAGTTATTAAGACGCTCGCAGATAAATACCCTTCAGAAAACTTGCTGCTTGTCACACACGGTAAGCTCAGTATTTGGCTGGCCTAGTTTTAATTATCTCCTGTTTGCTAATCTGCAACACCCAATTCCCTCAAGGTCTGGTAGGAAATGCATGAAATAAGTCTTCAAAACTTTTTGCTGCATGCTTAAGAAATAATCATGTGAGGTCTTCTGATGTACCTCTTTCTTGTAAATTCAGGGGAAGGAGTAGGAGTTTCAGTTTCTGCATTTTTGGAAGACATAACAGTTGATGCTGTAGAGTACTGTGCATATTCGCAACTAAGAAGACGTGTTTTCCACAAAAACAAGTCATTTACTGCTGGAGAGTTTGAGGTGCTTACTCATAATGGTAGAACCGGCATTGGTTACAAAATCCCTGTGGCCAACGGTGCCATGGATGATGCTATGTGACCTTTTTTCTATACCAAACACCATTTTAGACATGCCTTCCGTCAATCTTTGTAGGCTGTTTTAAGCTGCACTTGTTTGTGTTTTTTACTAGAACTCTGATCAAAGGGATTTTTAATTTAGGGCAAATTGATTACACAAGTCAATTGCATATCGTTGTTTCATCAGAGAATTGAATTGTTATTGTATCGATTGCGGAAACTTTTCTTTGGGAAAATGTTGTTTGAATCCCTTTCTGCGGAAAATGTTGAATTCCTTGTTCTGATGGTTTTTTTTTTTTTTTTTTTTTACCGTAGGATAGACGGGTTGAGCTCAGCTTTATATTTTCTTTTAACATATCGGTGATGTGAGGGGTTAAGCCTGTCCAACTTTATAAGAGGGAAAGAGTTTGTATAATAAGCTGTTTTACTTCTCTTGAACATTGCTTTCAACCATCATGAAAAAAAGGGGGTACTTCTGTACGTCTAGATCACCCACAATAGTACAACCTTGCCATCTATCGGATGTTGATGCCGGTAGAGAATGAGTAAAAGAGAGTGAAAGAGACATGGCGATGCTGGTATAAGTCGAGTAAAAGAGAGTGAAAGAGACATGGTGATGCTACACCCGACAAGGCAACACTTGCTCTGTACCTCGGGTTCTGCGACTCACTGAACAGCCAATAAATAAATAAAGTAGATGAAAAAGAAAAAAAAAAGAAGATTAGCCGTTGAAATTAGCACGAACGGGCTGGAATTTTATGTTTAGCAGTCAATTTCACATCTTTATCAGAGAGAGAGAGAGACTAGTGGCAAACCGTCACATTTATAGTTCTGGAGTTAGTACAAAGTATAGCAGTCAAATGACCAACAATTTCATAAGAGCCATGCCAAATTTTTCACCTGAAGAAACTATTCAATAAATCATCCTTCTACACCCACATAAAAACAGCCCTGTGATCAGTCTTTCACCACTCTGAAGGACTTGGAAACGGCTCAATATGATCAAACATGTCCGGTGGCAACTCATCGAAGAGGGTATCTGGGGTCACAGGATTTTTTACATCACTTGGACTATTCATACAACTTGATACTGGATCAAACAATGGAGGCCCAAGTGAAAATTGTGCTGTATCTCCGAGTTCAGGAGCGTCTATTGTTCCAAGCACATTGAGAAAGTAAGGGTCATCCAGCCTAGCCAGGAGTTCATGGCTTTCTGGGGAGAATACTAGGTCTGGCTGGGGCTGTGGGATTTGAGGAAAGGGAATTCCAGACATAGGCTCGTATTGAACAAGATTTGCATCACAGCCTGGCAACTCAGATTTAACCAATGGCGGTAATGGCATCATTCTTATCTGTTCAGGGTTCTCCAAGTAGGATGATGAGCAAGCCTTTGAGGATACCTCTTCCTCCATTGAAGAACTGAACATTGGAGCCTTAACACATAACAAAACAAGAAGAAAGTAAATTGTCCTTCCACAACAGGTAAAAAAAAATTACTGAAAAAACCTTTCATAGAGTCAAATAATCAAATACTACCAGAAGTCCTCAACAGAGACCAGAGAAGAAACACTTTTTTTTTTTTCTGCAACTAAAAAATCCCAAAATTTTCTTGAAAGCAAGTGATGATGCAAATATTTCCAACTACCTCGAATGTGGGAACATCCAGAAAGACAGGAACTTTATTTTTACTCCTCTGTTGTTTGGAATTAAAAGAGGAAGGTGGTGTTCCTGAAGTCTGCAAAATCCTAGCCAACCTCTTCTGTCTACTACTCCAGAAATTCTTCACATCATTATCAGTCCTTCCCGGCAAATACGTAGCGATTCTTGCCCATCTGTTCCCAATTTCTGCCTGCAAATCTATAACCACCCTCTCTTCCTCTGCTGAAAACTTGCACCCACTATAAAACCACACACACACAGACACAACCAAAAAAAGAAATAAGAAATCAAGAGGAAATCCCATCTCTGGAAAATCACACATTACTGCAATGGACTAAAAACAAAGAGAAACTGAAACAACCCAGGATCAAAATCATGATAATTTATCACTGCATGCATGTAAAATTGCAACAAGTTGAAAATGTAATTAACTAAGTTAATTTGATACTTACTTTTTCAAGTTGGGTCTAAGCTTATTAACCCAGCGAAGACGACAAGACTTGCCAGTTCTATGTAAAAGGCCTTTGGATCGAATGGAGCTCCAATCTCTGGGACCATATTTTTTAACATGGTTAATCAGTACTTCATCTTCTTCCTCTTTCCATGGCCCTTTTCTTATTTCTTCTTTCTTAAATCCTTCCATTTTCTGACAACTAGACACTTGCTTCTCTGTCTCTTTCTCTCTCTTATGTTGTTCTTGCTGCTAGACTCTCTCTGCGACACAGGAGTCTGTGATGTTTTTGAAGATGAAAAAGAAGCGTGCTTCTTTTTTTTGTTCTTTGTTTTTGGGGAAGTGGCGGTTAAGGCGGTTATTGCCACAACCCTCCCCACTAACATGCCCACATTCTCCGACTTTCTCTCTAGTTCAAAGTGATTTTGAAGTTACTTTTATGTCCCTGTTTCTTCTAACCATGGGTCCAAATTTTCTTTGAGATTCAGGCCCGGACCAGGCCCAGGTTTGTATTTAAAGTAAACTGGGTTTTTTTTCTTTTCCTTTTCTTTTTAATTTAGCAATTTAATTAAAATTCCTTTTAACATCTAGATTTAAAGCGGGGAAAAAAAATATATTTTAAGGTATTGGTTTAGATGGTAAATGATTTTACTTTATATTTTATAAATTTAAATTCTAATTCGAATAATGTTTGCAAAATGAAAAAAATGTAGGAAAATCAATATAGATGGCTTGTTTTAAAATCTGATCGTAGATGGAGTCAATAGTAAATGCCAGAGATGGAGTTAATGTTGTATTTAATTAGTGTCCTATGACAAAAAAAAAATATATATATATATATAACAGAAAAAAAATAGATATAAAAGAGAGAAAAAAATATTTTAGTTGGGGAGAAAAACAAAGAAAATTTAATAAATTAACGAGATTTTTATATTTTTAAAATAAAAAAATATCTCTTTTCTATCCCCGTCTTTCTGTATCATCTGTATTAGAACAGCAACCAAATAATTGTTTTTCGAAAGCATCACCTAGCATTTCAATCGGCTGCATGTAAAGACATGAACTGAGTTTCTTCTCGCTTCCACCCCATAAACTTTTTCAAGCATTTGCTCTTCCTTCAGACAATTATTTGTTGCTAAGAACAAGATTCTACAGTGACTCTATGAAGAGGCTCTGTCTAAATATGTTAAATTCTCTCACCAGGTAAATCAACATAATGTCACAAAGAATTGCTTAGGAGTATATGTACAACTACAAGTGAAAAAAGGGGGAGAGAGAAAATTGATTACACAGATCAGCAAGAGCTAGCCATCACTAGCTGCAACACAAGCAACTCTATGGCCTTTATCAGAGACTACTTGCCACCAAGCCATCAGCAATTTGTCCTGAGCCAGTTCCCTTTGAAATGACATCATTTACAGTAACCAGCTGGTTGGTAGTGGCAATCTAATTTTCACTTTTGTCGTTTGCAACACGCTTTTGACGTGTACGTCTAGTAAAAACCAATTTATCACTAAGAGATGGCTTCTTGAAAGAACCAGCTCCTTCAGTTTCAACCTTACCGGAAGGTTGTTCTTCAATGCACCTCGATATTGGTAAGGAACTTGCCAATGATTCTGAGTTCAGGCTGTCAACTGCTTTAGCATCGTGATGAAGATTTGAATTACTAGCCTTGTTATCACAAACCCCTTTTAATGAGAAGGCATTATCATCACATCCGTGGCTCTCAGTCCTGCTTCCACCATCACTTTCTGGTTTCATCATTTCATTATCTGTGTTTCCCATCAAAGATTGAACTGTATCAATCATTTGTGCATCAGAAGCCTTGTCAATACTTGCATCTGCTGTATTAGTACTCACTAATGGCTTAGGATCCTTGTTGCGAGAAACATTTTGAGTAGTCACCTCACATTGCTCCATGGACTCCATTGATGAAGGGATATCAATGGATAATGGTCTCACATCCATTACACTATTGTGTTCATGCCTGACTTGATCAGTCGAAACATCATGAGAAGGAGGACTCTTGCTCGTGTCAGAAACTGCATTATTTATAATCCTGTCTCCATTTTCAAAGCTTTCATTAGAAGCAATTTCATTAACAGAAAGTAATCCAGGCAGAGAAATACAGGTGGTTGGCTGGTCAATATCCATCTGAGGACAGGCAACCTGCTCTCCAACACCATCAACAAAATCACCTTTATGACTGCCAGAAGCCTCATGTCTGACCTGATGATCATTCCTGTAAAGGGATGACACATCTTTGTCCATACGATCATTCTCATTCACTAATTCTCTAGCTTGATTTGATAAGTTTGTCCCACTCATCTGCTGCTCAAGGGAGTCCAGAGCTTGTTTCTGAGTGGCATCCACAGCACTCTGGTTGCTATCTAAATCAACTTGATTCCGAGTGACATCATCAACAGAACGTAGAGAAGAATCGGTCAATATGATGATTCCGGGTGGAGAAATGCAGTTGGACGATGGGTCAACATCCATCCGAGCACAAGCCGATTCTTCTCTAACACCATCAACAAAATCACCTGTAACACCACGAGAAATCTCATGTGCATCTCTTTCCTGACAATCATTCTCAGTGTAAGATGGCAGATCTTTGTCAATATGATGATTCGCATTCACTACTTCTTTATCTTGATTTGAAGAATCGGTCCCACAGACCACCTGCTGCTCAAGTGAGTTTGCAGATTTTTTCTCAGTGGTATCTGCATTAGTCTGGCTGCCATCTAAATTAACTATTCCATCTAATTGCTTCTGCACAGCAACTGCTAGAGAAGCAGCATGATCACGAATCAAACAATCATAAGGTGGGCAGCGTAGCATGTTGATCAGGGCCTGATTATACTGAAATAGGCTAATAGATGACTTTCTACTCCCTTTATCACGATATAATTTAATAACTTTAAAGACATGCTCACACAAGTTGCCCATTTCCGCCCACTTGCAATCACAAATAGCAAATTCTGAACCAGGGTTCCAGACAACATGAACCCTGTCTCGATCAAGCTGGTCAGTGACTTTTGCACATCTATATTCCACGACAACATCAGAGTCTGGAATCTTCAATGCTTTTCGCCAAGATGTTAAACCACTGATCCATTCATCTTTCCAGTATCTTGCAAAATCATCCCTTTCTGAGTATTCATCAAGCCAGAAGTAGGAATGCACTTTTGTACCCAACTTATCAACCAACCAATCAGCCCGTTGATAAACACCAGGATTCTTCTCATTCAAGAGCCTCACTTTCAATTGCCTGTGGTAAAATTCCATTGCTGCACAAGTCTCTTGGCTTGCCAATGGCAGATTTTTTAGTGCAGTAGTCCAACTCCCTGATACAAGGAAATATTATTTTTAGTTTTCCGAAATAAAGAGTTTTGTAAAAAACCCAACTAACTCCAAGATTCTATAGCGATACTCCACATATTTTATCACACGCAGCCAAGTTGATCTTCTTCCAAATTGAGATATGAGGCCCATTTGCAAACCAGCTCAGGGAAATTGAGAAGAAAGCTAGAAATGTGTACAGCCTGTTTATGCTATCTTAATTACTATTGAAAAGAAAAGAAGAGAAATTTACCAACCTATTCTAGGATACCACGTTGCCTTGAAGTAATCCATAAAACTAGAGCCATCAACAAAATCTTCCATGAGAACTTCAAACAAATGTACAGTTCCTTGTCCTCTGCAAATATCATCTACTGTCTGTCCAAGCCGTCTTGATATCTGAACCCGCATCTCTGTTTCCATGCACCTCTTTATTAGATTCTTATGCCATGCATGGCGAACTCGCCAAAAAGATATCAACACAGAGCACTGAAACACCTCCCTGAGAACAAGGTAAAAAAATGAAGTTTTTGTTTAGATATATATCATCCAAAAAGGAAACACGGAGGCCAAAAACTATTCTCTATTTGCCTGGACCAACACATCACGTCCACAACACAATCAATCTAAACTGCCAAGTCCCAGATCTTTGCTCAGATTGAGAATCTGAAATAATCTCCACAGATCTCATCTTACAAATTCTTAAGAGCATTTCACCAAGCATTGCAGTTCAGCTCTACATGTGTTAAAAAGCACTTTATTAATATGTGTTTGGAAATGTGGTAGCGGTTGCGATTCAAAGTGTTTTTTGCTTAGAAATGCATCAAACTAATGTTTTTTTATTTCTTAAAAATCATTTTTGACATCAACACATCAAAAAAATCTGAAAACATAAAAAAAAAAATTAAGAAAAAAAAATTCAAATTTTGAGAGAACGCGGTTTGAACCGCGTTTCCAAACAGGCTCTAAAGTGTCCTTTAAGATCACAATGGTAGACAACAGTTGGTGCCTCAAGCAGAAAGTCTGAAGCAATACCGTGTCAAGCAAATTTTAAGGTACCAGAGATCTCAAGGGATCAATCATTGCTTGTACTGAACTCTAAATTTCAGGATACAGAATTAAAAAAATACCAAATCCCTGCAAAACCCATGGATATGGGCCATATGACCCTTGGAACACTCTGTAAAACAACTAAAAATGACCACGAAGAAAAAATCATCGAATTCACATAAAGAAAGTGGAACTGCCAACCTTATTGTGAGGATGTCTGTCAAAGGGTCATCCACTATAAAGCCAGCCAACTTCCACGAAGGATCTTTCATACAAACTCTGTTGTAAAGTGCCCTCATCCATCTATGTGCATCAGCACTAGCAAATCTTGGTGTTATGATCCAAGCTACAGGGATGGCCTTGTTGTCTGAGTTGAACACAACTAGACTGTGAACAGGATACTAAACAAAATGAAAGAAAAGAGCAAAGTCAGTTTCTGAAACATATAGAGCCATGCAGGCACTGTAATTGATATTTGGTTAGACAGGATTTGGACCATATTAACTGAAATGACAAACCTTTAATTTATTTGTTCCAAATCTTGAATCAGAAGCCACAAGACCACGATTGCCAAACCGAATCATTTGTTGTAACTGCCACTCTGTTTGAATTCCCAAAGTGAAAGGCTCTGAATCAGAAAAATCCTCGAAGAAGAATACCTGATTCTGGTGGCTTTCAACCCACATGTTAATGCTAACTGCATCATCACTGTCCAGTTCATATGTAGAGCGGCGGATGCTCCTTTCCTGCCTCCGCACATACCTGTGTGTCAACAGGTCATCACGATTACATGGACCGCCCTGCCTTTCTACTGATTCATTGTGTCTTTGCATTATGGTCTCCACAGAGACCCCAACATATAGTAAAGATAAAACACGAAGCCGAAGATCCTCTGAGATATATGGGGCAAACATAGCACGAGTTCCTTCAGCCTTCTTATCCCGAGGGCCATGGCATGGTAACCCTTTTTTATCCACGTGCTTGTCCTGATTATATATGATCAGTGCTACAGATGGTTCAGCAATTAAACGTTTTACAATAAAATGGCAGGTGCACCCCCTCTTAGTGTTTGGTCTACCAGCATTTTTCTTTTTTGGAACATAAGTAGTTCTACTGGGCCGTACTATGCCACCTTTCCGATGATCATCAGGGCCAAAAGAACACCAATACCTAAAAATTCAAATGGATCACTTAACTCACAGCATTGATGGCCACTAAGTAGGAGCTGCCAAAAGAAGAGTGAAACTTACAATATGTACTCAAGGATGCCATCAACCTTTTGCTTGTAAGATGTTTGTGGAGGTCGACGCCTTCTAGCTTCAACATGAAATCTCGTTGGACAGTCTTTATTAGCAGACTCACCTCTTACAAAATCATCCACCCGAGCAAAAGGGATAAGAGCGAGTCTATCCAAATTGTCACGCCAACCTTCAACCTTTGACCACACAATATCAGAAGCAGAGAATTCCAAAGTTGGAGGATTCTGCACAGGAAGGGACAGAATCTCATCCCATCTGGCCATCTAAAAATGCACATAACAGAAATTAGGTCAGTGAATAGTTGAAGGGTTATAACCTTGTACAAAGTGACATCTCATCAAACCCAAGTTTGATGAACTTACTAAAATTATCAAAAAAAAAAATCGTTATTCTTCAGACTATTGCAAAATCAGAACAAATAATTGTACCATCAGTGTATTGCATCATATCAAGTCCTTGGATCAACATATCTTGGAATTATTAAAATTTTAAAATGAATCATAGCACCACTAATCTATTTTATCATATCAACTCCTGTAATCAACTTATCTTGAAACTGTAAATATAGAAAACAAGCATAAAAAAACCGACCTTTGTATAGAAAACAAGCATAATGACTTTACAATTTAAACATATTGACTATGGATGCACGAATCAATCTTCAAATTTCCTGTCATAATCTTAGTGTCTAAACTTTTGGAAAACAACCCAAAATATATATATAAAAAAAAATCCTTACAAGTTCTTGTACACCTTGAAAAAGTTCTCTTCTTAACAACTCCTAAACAAATAGCTCTATACAGAAATGAATCCATAAACAAAAAACTATGAAGAAAAACTGCACTAAATTGAGTGTTAAAAAATTTCCAACTTTTCTCCATTTTTCTCCTGGCCTCGAGGGTGCCTTGGAGTTTCTTCATATTTATGTAAATAGAGAACTTACCAGCAACAAAACTGGGCTGCTGCAAAGCAGTAGTGTTAAAAAGACAAGCCAAATTCTTTTTAAACAAATTCAACTCCTTTCCTTCTTTCTTCTTTCCCTACCTCGCTGTGTATGAGTTTTCTCTCTGGCAGCTGCTAGGTGCTAGCTAGCTCTCCTCTGATTTTGAGGGAACAAAAAAGGAGAGGAAAACAAGCCATACGGTTCAAATTCGGGCTTTCGTTATACGGGCTAAGTTTTGAGGAGTGAGCCCAAAGAATAGTGGGTTCTTGCCTTCTTGGGTTTCTTACACGTGAGGTTTCTTCTTGCACGTGTCTGCAATAAAACCCCAAATTGCTTGCCATTGGGTTTTTGGTTCTCTCTCTCTCTCGATATCTTAATACAGGGTCGAAGTATATGATTTCTGGGTCTTGAATATCAGCATCTGGGTCTTATTTTATTTGGTTTTTTTAACCTTTTTTAGGCTATACGAGTTGGTTTTTGTGTTAAATTTTTTATTTTTATTTTTACTAAATAGAAAAGGTAGGGGTTTTTATTGTAGTATTAGAAGATGCAACATATTAGGAGATGCAGCGGTTTTTTGAGATCTCAAAATGGGCTGCCTTTATTTTTGGAGAGAAAGATTGTTAAGGGAGTATCTGATGTGGGTTTGGCGTCCTTTTCAACATCCATGGCTGCACAAAGAAGTGCACTTGGTAATTCAGCCACTAGGGTAAATATTTGTCTTTTTTCCTTTTTAGTTTCAGCTTTGTAACTTTGAGACACTGCGACTTGCCTTCGGAGTTGAAGTTGGTTATTTACAGCTTTTGTTGTGGTTTGAGTTCAAATTTAGTTTGTGCCTCGTGTGTTTTATGGTTGTTTGAAGAAACTTGTTGTTTTATATTGAATGCAATAGAACTTGAATGTCAATGTAATGGTAATGCATGTTGCCTCAAAGTGTTGCCACTTTGAGGTATATTAACGAGACCTGGATCCTATTGAACTCATTGTGCCAAAGTATTGCAATGAATGAATTTAACCTCCCGAATGAAAAATTTATCTTAGCTTCATTTAAGATATGCTGACCTTTCTTTTCGGTGCTTAGCCTATATAATGTAATGCAAATGACATCCTTGAGTTGTAGATTTCTCCAGGTTCTGGCCTTCTAAAATGAGGAGGCAAGATTAGTTTCAGTGATATTAGAAAAATTCACCTGTCAGAAACGAGATTGAATCCCCAGTCATACTCTTTCTAGTTATAATTTTCCTGTTACCCTTTTTTTTCCTTCTAAAAATCACTTCTCTTCCTTTCCCCTTCCTGGCTTTAAATGAAGCAACTAATTCAACCAGTTATTTGTTCTTTGTCATTACTACCTTTGTTCTGTTTGTTGGCTCCTGTTGTTACCTTAATGCTTCTGGAAATGTCTGTCAATAAGTAACTGTTTTTACCATAAACTTACGGTACAATTGGGTAATTTTCTTTTTATAGTTGAAATCCTGTTTGTTTCAAGCATATTAGTTAAATGTGATGTATTGGTATTTGATCTAAGTTACATTCTGATGTTGACTCAGCTGCCAAAGTCAGATTATGTGAGACATTTTGCTTCCAATGCCAACCATTTGACTAAGGTGAGGTGGTTAGGTATTTTCACTTTCATTTCCCCTCAGCTTGTAACTGCAGACTGATTTTGTTTTATTTCATTCTATTTTGTAGGACATACTTCGGGGTAATGGTTAGTGATTGTTATGCTCCACTTTATTGAATCATTATACTCGTGTAAGTCTCATATGCCCAAATCTGATATAGTCTTCTCTCTTGTTGCTGAGAGTTGTTCGTCTGCCTCTTTGGCAAAAGTTTCAGTAAAAGCCATTCTCTTTATTGAGAGCTGTGCCCTTGGACTATAGTAATCTGGGGAGTACTTATTTGCTTACTGCATTATTGCTCATCCTGGAAGTCATTTTTTGTTTGCTTGCAAGAGAATTATACTAGGATCAAAGATCTTATACGAATCATTTTTATTGGCTGGTCTCATTTTCTGATATGGAGCCAGTGACCCTCATCCGCTCCTCCAGATTTTTTATTTTGGCATAAAAGGAAGTTTCAGGATGCCCTCCTGAATCAGTAGTTGATCTAGTCTATCCCTATGAATGTTTCACCGCAAGTTGTAGTTTGCATGTTTACTGACTAAATCTCATATTTCGAGCTGTTGTAATGGAGATCTAATAGCCTTTTTGATAAAGGGTCTAGCAAAGAAAGAACATGACAATGAGCTGATTTTATTGAATCCTTGGATGTCTCATTGGGAGTTTAGGTAAAAGATCATAAAGAAACTATAGTAGGATCGATCACTTTAATGCTAGGACCTGCAAGAAATAATTGAAAACTTAACAGTTTTAGATAGTGTAACTAAAGTCAATGCAGGAGAGGAGTTGTAGCCATACAATTCATATAATATAATAAAGTATTTGGAGCCACACAAAGTGCTGCAAGTTTACTGACATTTAGTGTCAGACATGCATATCCTCCGGTTCTGGAGCAAGGTTGTTTTGCTTATTGATTTCTCTCTTTTTGCAAATTAATTCTTGACAGTGATATTTGGCAGGTATCCCTGCTATGTATGGAGGTAAATCTAACAGAGAATGCCTGGTTAGCCTTAGGTCACCCTTTCAAATCATGGAAAACCATGGAGGAAGCACCATTAATATTTGTGTTGCTAGATCCTTTGCATCGAAAGCTTCGAAGAAAGAGACACGAAATCAATCTGAGGTTTGAATTCAAATCAAAGTTCTTGAACTTACGTGTTTATGTTTTATCCGCATGCTATTTAGATTACTCTGATTACAGTTTAAGTAGAACACTTGAATGAATCTTGTGTTTCTATGCAGTCAACCTTTTTATCCATAAAATGATAAAAATGGAGTATATTTCTATTATAAGGATACTATCACTATCTGGGTGGTTCTAGATTTTTATATAGGAAATATATGTTTGCTCCATACTTCATTGTTGAAACAAATTGTTTCTTTCAAGAGGGAATTTTTAAATTTCTTCTGTGTTTATGTACTCCCAACATAGCGGCATCTGAACCATCCTGACTACATATGTTTTTGTTTTACCTTTTTGCTTTACATATTGGTTTCACTTTGTGTTCTCCGCACAAAGTATTTTTTCTTCCCTGAAAACTTGTGCTCTTAAACTATTAATTGTGCTCTGCCACTCTGGACAGACCAGAAAAGATTTATCTACTGTCGAGGATCCTTTTGATGCTCCAACATACAATATCCCAGAGAAGCCTGTGACGTTTACAGAGGGTGCTTCCTACAGCATTATAATTCTTGCAGGACTTGGTGTTGCTGCTGCTGCAGCTTATGCTGTTTTCAAGGAGCTGATATTTGAACCAAAAGAGTAAGAGTTGATTTTTCTTATTAAATTATACGAACATGGTTAAAAATACATTATTTGAGGTTTTGCCTTCTTTTCCTGATTCCACTCTGATTTGAGCCATGACCTGTGATAGATACAAGATTTTTAACAAGGCTCTGAAAAGGATTCAAGATGACAGTCAGGTTTGTGAAAATTGATATTCTTTGTCTGGCCGCACAATTTTTAAAGCACTTGTTCCTCTTCTATTTATTATCATGATGTTCAGTGGACCTGAAAAGGAGACTTTATCTTACAATGGAGCAGTCATTTGAGGTTGCCCTTTGTGGAAACACCCCGAGTATGTAACTGGTGGGACTGATTATGCAGTAACAATAAATCATACGGTTATTATCAACTGTCATCTGAAAATAAGAATGGCAGTGGGTGCTTAACTTCAAGTGGTTGGGTACAGTTTATTGGCAAAACTAATATAAAGAAAACAAATTCTTTCAAAATGTAATCACAAAGTTGTGAGGGAGGTTTTAAATACTATAGATAAAATCCAGAAAGATCTGGTAGTAAATGGTCAAAAGGGTTCTCACTGGCGACTAAACTTTGCCATCTATGTTCTTGTACTATAAAAGACCATGATTGCAGGCTGTTTCAAAATTTGAAAGCTGAATCATATTGGTGGTATTCTTTACATATGTTGATTTGCAATTTTGTCATTTACTTTGGATTATATTTTCTTTGAAAATCAGGTCAGGGTGAGGATTGGATCCCCTATTACAGGTTATGGTCAGGAAAGTAGAAATCGTGCTGCTCGCCAACGTATTCCCAATAGGATCTTTACTGATGAAGATGGTGTGGAGCATGTCCAGGTAAACTGTGAAGCAACATAATTTACAATAACCATATGAAATTTGTCTTGTGCATCCAAGAAATGCAAAAGGTTCCAGGATTGTGAATAACATTCCTGAATTATCTCCAGAACCTCCTTCCACTTTAAGAAGAAATAAAGTGAAAAAATTTCACAAGAACAAATGAAATTGGGGATAATTTTGATTTTCTGTGTAACTTGGTATCTGCTTACTCGTTGCCTCATTGAATGTAGATTAATTTCTATATTCGTGGGCCGCATGGTGCTGGGAAGGTTTCTGCTGAGATGTTCAAAGACAAAGTGGACAAGCAGTGGAAGTATACATACTTAATTGTCGAGACCATGCAACCTTCACGATCACAGTTGATTCTGGAGTCTTATATGCCTGCGCCAGTGGTTGCGTAAAACATGTACACAAGCGTTCCATAGCTTAGATATGGTTTCTTTTTGTATCAATTTGATCTGGAGCTGGGGTTGCTAGCTCTCGTCAATAGATATGAATAATTTGTATACGTTCTCGTGAGATTGATCCTTAGTTTTCTTGAGAGTTCCAGTTTTGTCCTTCTGAGCTGATAAATTTTTTGTTCACTGAGAGAGCAAAGATCCTGAAATGTGATTGGTTGGTCATTGAATTAAACAATTTTGTTGGTGATTAACATTGTGTTTTTAATCACTTGTCTAGAGCAGGTGCTCAAGTTATCGTCTATCCTCGTTCACCAAGGAAACAAACGTGGATTGAACACAACAGATGTTCGCCAGTGCGGTCTCATTGAGTCTCCGGGATCTGAATGAACCAATACTTGCAACATGGAACCTTTTTCTTTAGCGAGAGCCAAATAATGACGTTGCATGATCATGATACTGCGCACAATTCCGTCACAAGCAAACCCAACTTCATCACTGTAATGCCTGGATTTTACATGAACACGTGCATGAACCAAATCCTGACAGGCAGTGGCCAACAGTGGTTCGCCATTCTTCGTTGCTATGCTCCCTGTGACACCCATCCATCAATCTTTCGTAAGATGTTGATCATAATGCCAAGAATAGGCTTCCCCTTGTAAAGAAGAGCAATAAGGGTTCCAAGCTTGCACCTTTTCCAAAAAAAAGCTGTATGTTACATCAATAGGATCCACAACCCTAACAAAGTCTGGAAGCTTGGTGTCATTGATGATGATATCTTTGGAATTCCACTTGGTTTCTTCGCCAAAAACTGCATGGGAAGGGAAGTTTTCAAGAATGATGGAAACTATAGCTTCTTCGACTTCTTTATCCGCAACTTTTACAGGGCCATCTCCATCACACACACAGATGTATATTTATATTGCAAGCATCAAAAAATCCCTTCAACTATATAATTAGCCTCAATTCTGCCACTAAACAAATCTTTTTCCTCAGTTGGATCTCCCAAGTTACAGAAATTTTAAAAATCCGAAGAAGATCCCAGGCCATGCTACCTCCCTCGTTTGCTAAACAGACTGCACAAACATTACCTTCGCAATAAACGAGTTCTTTAACTTCTGCTCAGCACGCTCTTTATCAACCACTATAATTGAGTCCCAGAGGGTCTGTTCAATGTGTCTGTTAAGCATTTGATCAAGCAAGACCAGGAACATAAAAAGCTTATTTCCATGCTAATTGCCTCTTTGAAGCAAGTTAACCAAAACAGAATTTTAACTTCATTAGGCAATGGTATAGAAAAAGGTACTCTCTCAAACAATAATCAAAAGAAAAAATCTTACTACAAAAGAAGTATTGTGAAGTACATCATATTGTTGACATCTACAGCTTGCATTCTAGCATTACAAAACATAGGATACGAAACTGCACACATCTCCAAGATTCTCGATGCCCCTTTTCATAGATCATCAGCTTTTCTAACAAAAAAAAAACATGATAAACAACAATTAATGATTGTACAAATGTAATTTTTTGGGACTCTAAAAAAAAGTATACAGATGATAAAAGAGAGCAAGCAACTTACTCTTTTGCTACTCTTGGAGGAACCCCAAGCCCAGTCCTTATATTTGCTCCCAATTCTATAAGATCTTGTACCTTGTGGATGCCAGACGCTTGAAGGGAAGCAATGGAAGCAGAGGCGGCGGAACCAACAAAGAGGGAGGCAACGGCGAACGCTTTTAAGGGCATGAGACGAGAGTCGCCAGCGAAGCCTCTTTTATATGCTGAAATGCCCCACCCAAACTTGGCCATGCTTGCCATTGCCCACCACCACCACCACTGGGTCTCGATGCCGCCACCGCAGCCATTCTCCATTTCTTTCTTTCCGCTGAGTGACCGGGACCCCACCTTGAAGGCTTGAACTCATTTCTTTGCGGTCATTGATAAGGGGTCTGATTTGTAGGCCTTCATCATAGAGGCCTAATAATTCTTGATTTCTCTTCTTTTTAGCCCATGTAGGCCCATACAAGTCGCTGGGTATTGGTACGAGGCCTTTTAAATCCTCTGTGGACTGTAGTCCTGGTCAAATGAGAAGACACGTATGTGGCTGGCTAATTTTTTTTCTTTTTCTTTTTTTTTCCAGTTAAAAAGCTCGTTGCCGTTGGAGTTAATTTTGCACTGCCATTTTTTTGTTTACAAGCTGATAACAAAATTAAGGGACTAATTAGACCGTCTTTTACATGAGATGTAAACTAAATTAAACTTTTAATATTTTTGGAGAATTAAACCTATGATCTCTTGGATGAAACAAATACCAATAAGTTAGGTAACATTTAGTTATTTTCCTGAATAAAAACAATAGAGAAAATAATATAATAGAGAAGACAAAGATAAAATAATGTTTAGTAATGATGTACAAAATAAAGTATAAAACAATATTATTTTTTTAAGATAGAGAGCTTGCTTGGTTAAAACATGATCTCTCATTTCTCAAATATAAAAACT
>Ga0307517_10003694_pt1 | contig 23787 bp, 22 predicted proteins | sample 23_EM_MG_FD_194515 | JGI IMG/M metagenome (GOLD analysis project Ga0307517, IMG submission 194515) | Populus trichocarpa ectomycorrhiza microbial communities from riparian zone in the Pacific Northwest, United States - 23_EM | ecosystem: Host-associated > Plants > Roots > Unclassified | place...
CCGTCTTCTGGCAATCCTCTGCAGTAGAGCCCAACGATTCTGCCAATGATGCAACAGTCAATTTTGGACTCACGTCCTCAGTCAGGGGGATAACGGCCACGATTCGAGGCGCGCCATCTACACCGTTGAAAATACGCGTTGCCGAAACCAAAGCATTTCGTTTGATTAATTGGGCTTGTTTCGCATTATTGCGGCGATTTAGACGAGATTGTGCTGCTGCATTGGATGATGGAGATGCTTTGGGAGACTGACGAGCGATCTTGCCTGCTCAGATGCCTTGATTTAACGATTCAACCAGATTAGTTTGGATTGACCCGTACCCTTCGCTGCATCCTTTAATGATCCTTTGGTAGCATGCTTAGACTTGAATGATTTATTTTGCTATTTAAGAAAAGAAATTTAAATAGTGAATTGGGTGTCTCCAGTAGGTTACGACTCACCTGCTTGAGTGTTGGTCGATGGTGGTGCTCCACCATCCTTCGGGCAGGATCTTTTTATTTATTTATTTTGTGGGCCAGATGTGTTATTTATATGTGCGTAGGTCTTGATGGATTTGTGGGAGTCTTTTGAGCGGTATATGGATGAGCGGACGAAGTGCAACGATCTGAAAACGATCTCGAAAAAAAAAAATCGTTTCCCAATCCGGTAAATCTGCATCGTGCGGCCCGCCCGGGCCTGACGAACTTGCTTCAAGTTTGGGCTCTTTCCATCATCTCCACCTTTGTCAGTGAGTTTTTCGAATAGGTGGAGCTCAGCAGGCTACCTTTAGGGCTCTACTTTCATTACTCGAGGCATTTTGGTAACAAAATCCTATCCGCGAGTCGCCGGCATAAGTACTCGTGAAAGCTAACACCGGCTTGGGCGCAACTTGGGCGATAAAATCTGGATTTCTTCTGTCAAGGGGACTATTCTACATTACCCAGTATCCAATAGGTCAGTCCATGTGTATATGACTAATGGAAGGGCCAATATATTTCTTTAACCCACATTTTATAAATAAAATGCCCGCAAACCCTTGAGACTCAAGGTCATTTCTGGCATGTCATTATTTTGACGTAGATTACATGGCCAGAGGTCTAGAGAAACTAATCTTTATATGTACAACTCTTCTACTTTATTGTGCTGATGTCCCCAATAGCCTCGGAGATTAAGCGCCCAGCGACGAAACTAGCGCTGGAGTTGAATGCACCCCTCAAACGCAGTAGATATCCAATGACAACTCAAAGAGCCTCATGAAACCTGGCCCCTACACTGTTCAAGTTGAACGATACACAGCAAGGGTTGCGCGTCCGAGAGGACTGGCGCGTCCCCGTGCTTCGTGGGACGGGTACTTCCTGAATCTGGGTATGTCACTATGAAAATGCCCACTTGGTTCTAGTGAGAAGTATTCCTGCTTTTCTCCCTGCGGGATGTCCAAATCGCTAAAATTAAAAGTTATACATGATGCATCCCAGATGCGTTTGAACTTGAGGTGATAATAACCCGCGGTATTCATGTATCTCCATATCCCCTCGTAGAAATACCGGTTGGAGAGCAAGCTCTGGATAGTATGAAAATGTTTGATGACTGATCCAGCTTCGAACCTATTAGACGCCGTTTGCCTTCACCATGTCGACAACTTTCTCCGCTAGTAAGTCTACGTCTCCAGGGAATCTCGCACTAACATAATTGTACTTCTTGTCCTCGACAACAAATCTAACAAATCAGTCAGTCGAGGGCCAGAGATCCTTTGGAAAGCAGAAATATTTAATAAACTTACGGATTCGGCCCAATGCTGTTTTTATACTGCTTATCAGGATTGTCGAGCACTTTCCGCACCTGAGGGGTCTGTTAGCTGGCATGTCACAGTACAACGGCGCCACAGCAGCGCTCACGGCAGTCTCAACACTATCACTCCCAACCCCGTATGTCTTATAATAGTCCCCCAAGAACAGCCTCGTTCCCCAAAACGCCACCCCTTCAAACGTTCCCGGCAGCGCCGTCGTATCGCACTCATGCAGTATGCTCTTTCCCATATTCTCCCCATCCGACAGCTTTGCGACTGCCAAGGCAAGCACACCATGACAAACTGCAGCCACGTTCTTAGTCGAGGGCTTGACTGTTTGTGGGAAGTATGAGGCCAGGTGATCCGCCATGACAGGCGAATCGATGAGTTGTCGGACACCTTTCTCGTGGCCACCGGGGAGGAAGATTAAGTTGTAAGAAGAGAGAGAGAAAGTGGGAGAGCTCCAAGAAAGTGGCGTTGTAAATTCGGGTGTTACGGCCATTGCGTCGTAAGCTTTGACAACTTGGCTGGTTGCGCCCTGGATAGGGTGGACATCTTCGGCGTGCATACTCAAGATGGGTGTGAACAGTGAAGAAGCACTTACCAGGAGTTTCTGAGTAACGCCGCGAAGCATCTTCTTGTCGCATTCGGGTGTCTTTCCGTTCTCGGTCGCGAAGTGGACTTCGAAGCCGGCTTTTTTGAAGGCTCTGTATGGGATACTTGTCTCTGTTGGATCATGGCCGTAATCGCTCATGGGAATCAACACTTTGGGAGCAGCCATTTTGAAGACTGGTTGATTATGGAGTTCAGTCTTTTGCGGGACGATATGTGGTCAGCTCGGTGTTTAAATAAGTTGGGATAGCAATAGAGCATGTTATGCGAGCGCAGAGGTATTACTTTGTGCGATAAGATAAGATGTCCAGCTCGGCCCGACAACCGGGGACTGAACAAACATTGCCTTGCTTGAAAAGTAAGGTTCCCCACTGTCTAAATTAAGTATATAAGGAAATAGTTTTACAGCAATGTTTGTTTGCTTTACACGTTCTTTGCTTCTCCTCCTATTACGACCAAATAGCACCTTACCCCGTCCTTTGGCATATTTGCGAAAAGTTTTACAGCAATGTTTGCTTTACAGGTTTTGGACAAACATCACCTCCTCACAAATTTCAATTCTGTTGGGTCCGCCATCCGCTTCTCATAGCGACAACTTTCCACTAAAGTCATGATTTCCTCCGTCTCTCGCAATGTCCAACTACTGTGCTGCGCCACCCAATTGGGGTAGCTTGTTTACCTGAGTTAAGCGACAGACATTGGGGCGTACACCCTACATTCGTGGGCCGGTTTAACGCACAACCTACCAAAAGACGACAACTGGCTCGACAGGTCATCCAAAGCTTCAATAGAGAAACGTCGCGCAAATATCCAAGGAAAAGAATTTTTGATTGTGGACGAGGTATCGATGGAAGACAAAACTACGGCATATTGCCTGTCTGAAATAATAGGAAAATCACGAGCTTTAGAAGAGAAAGGCCGACCCCACGAACCATTTGGTTCCATGCATATCATCCAATCAGGAGATTTTCATCAATTCCCCCCAGTCAGCAATCCCACAGGTGCCCTTTACGTTGATAGACCTGAAAAGGACGATAAACGGGCACTACTTGGCAGGGAAATATTCCTACAATTCGACAAGGTCGTCATACTGCACCAACAAAACAGGATAAAAGACGAAACATGGACGAACATATTAAGTCGGCTGAGAGTAGGCGAATGTAACGAGAGCGACCTCAACGAAATACAAAAACTGGTGCTCACCAACCCGGGTTGTGACGTACCCGATTTCTCAAAAGCTCCCTGGGACCAAGCAATACTGGTCACGCCACGGCACTCTGTTAGAAACCTTTGGAATGAACATGCTATCGCAAAACACTGCATAAAGACCGGAAATCAGCGATACATAGTACCAGCCGAGGATAACTCGCGGGATGGAACTGGAGTCCTATCCATGGAAGCAAAATTAGCTATAGCAGGACTAGGCGACAACAAAACGGGTAAATTACCTGATTGTGTCCAGATGGCAATCGGTATGAAGGCGATGGTGCTATTGAATCTAGCAACAGAGGCCGATATAGCGAATGGAACACGAGGCGAGATTCAAGACATAATACTAGATGAAAGAGAGGAAATATCAGCTGTTGACGAAGATGGTGCCATCAGGCTGAAATACCCACCAGCCATGATCCTCTTCAAGCCAGACAAAGGAACGAAACTGATATTCCAAGGTCTACCACCTGGAGTGATACCACTGACACCATCTCTGGCCAAATTTTCGGTAACAGGCAGAACTGAAAAAGCTTTCAAGATCGTAAGGCGCCAATATGCCATGACAGCCGGGTATGCTTTCACAGACTACAAATCTCAAGGTCAGACTATCGAATATGTTATCATCGACATCGGAAAACCACCCACAGGCACGCTCTCACCATTCTCCGTGTATGTCGCACTTTCGCGAAGTAGAGGAAGGGACACCATACGCCTGCTGAGAGATTTCGACGTTAATCTCTTCCAAAACCATCCATCTGAAGCGTTGAGGACTGAAATGAAGAGGCTTGAAGAATTAAACGAAGCAACTAGAAAGGAATGGGTTAGGCGGCACGAACTCTCCCAGAATCAAATGACCCATACTTAACGCATATTAATATAAATACATGTAACATTACAGCCACATCCTGTAAAACTGCTGGCCTAGGAGGGATGTGCATTCCAACACTAATTGATAAGATAGAAAAGTAAACATATGTGGGGTTACATATGGTGGATGAAAGGTTACATACAATGAAACTGGACATTAGTGACGAATGGGAAGAGCTCCAATACACTGATGCTTCAGTCAAGGTCGATGTGCGTATGATCAAGTTGAAGGCATTGAACAGCTGAAGATAGCTGATCAGGTCAAGAAGAAATTTTAAGTGCCAAATGAACGCACCCCGCCAGTCTTGATTGCAATACTCTGCCCCTGCCATGGAACGAATAACTAAAGAAACCGATGGCAAAACTCATCGCCGATGCAGGCTTGTGATCTTTAAAGGAACAGCAGGCAGGTTAGCATCGCGATTTAAGTAGCAAAACCACAAGAACGAACCGGTGGTATTCAATAAATTTAAGCCAGGGGCAGGCCACGAAAATTGGTATCAGCTTCTTCCCTATTTGACCACTAACCACCAGCATACAATAGAATCGGCTCAGAGGCGTTGAACACAGCCAATGCACCGTTAGGCCATGCAGCACAGTAGCATACAGTGTGAAAGTAGAGAATGGCGAGAACAGAACAGGCGTGCGTAACCGTGGACACGCTGTCCATGTTTTCCCACACTTCGAAGGAAAAGCAGATTCCGCAAGTACCCGAGCGAAACGGGGCAGGGGCTAGTCTTGAAAAATAAAAACACGAAGGGATCACAGGAGAGAAAGTAAAACCCTCCGTTATATTTACATAGCTAAATATTTGATAACAAGTAAAATTCTGAAAAGAGCAAGGCCTTGGCGACGAAGTCGACCCCTAGTTGCAAATGACTCCTCAAACCGCACCATGCAGGCCACTCTTGACGCGTTTTCTCTCAAAGGTCCGTCATATCGGGCATAGAATTTCCTAGCTCATATAAGAACAGTTTTTACGAAGGCCTTGACCTGTCTTTCGAAATACGGCGATGAGCTTGCAATTTACGCAACTCCTGAAAATCTGACCTTTTCCGCGACAAACAATTCAAAGTCTGCTTACTCCAGATTCAAATACGAGAATAAATTCTTCTCTCGGTATAGACTAGGAGATAACAAGTCTCACCAAAGGGATTTCGGTGACGATGTGGAGGATGTTCAGAATGTGACTGGGCAACTTTTGACCAAGGTACCCTTTGACCCATTTCTAGCTCGCTTTCTTCAAAATAGACGCGTTATTTCAGTCCCTTTTATCCATTCTGAAACATAGAACCGTCGAGAAGTCTGTGGAGCGGTGTGAATTGTCTATCGTTGAAGGCAAACCGACGGTCGAAGGCGAGGAAGTTGACGAAGACGAGGACAGCCTGGAGAGCAAGCTCATCGTGAGGCTACACTGTAAACACGGTCAGTTGCGCCATATCCACACATTTCATTTATTCAAACCATATCCAGGTGTTGTAAAAACCCACCGCTTGTTACTTTTGACATCTGTGTCGCTCATGGCCCCCGGTGTCCCAGACGCCACGAACGAATCTCGTTTAACCATCGGGCCTAAACCTCTGAGAGACCTCATCGATCATTTCCCAGCGGCCAAAGCGGCACGCTCGGATCCCCAGCTTGTGTGGACTTTTGAAGACGAGGAAGTTGGTCTCAAGAGCATGGAATCGTCAATCGATAGTCGAGGCACGTCAGTAACACTTCCTTCTGGGCAGATTACTCATGGTCATACAGGCAAGGGCCAGCTTTCAACTGAACTGACGATTAGCACGGGAGAATTTGATGTCTATGACATCTATGAAACGCCCACAACCATTGCGTTTCATTTACGCGAATTCAACGTGGGTCTGGTTACGATACCTTTGTAGCGCGTTTTCAAACGTATTTCCAGGCGACCATTGCATTTGCAGACTCGATGTCTCTCGCGCTCGAACTACGCTTTACAGATCCTGCTGCACCGCTTTTTATTGATGTCGAGGGTGACGCGGTAGACATTCTGTTCGTTATTTCAACAAGTCAAGTCCCAGGTGTTCCCACAACGAACAGTCAACGTAATAGCCAGGCTGCCAACTCCAAAAAGCGGGACCGAGAGCAATCCGCGAACGAAACTCCCAGAATCAAAAAGCCCATGAAAGCCGTGCAACCAGCGGGTCCCGAGACTCTCCAAAGCAGGTCTAACTCTAATTCTCGTTTAGGATCTCACATTCCTGGTTCTATGCCCCCTCCATCCTTCATACCCAACCGTGGCATCTCTCAGATGCCCCAATTGCAAGAGTTCGGTAGAAACCGTGTCCCATCTTCGTTCGATCCACCGCCATCGATGCAGCAGAAAGAGCCATTGTTCTTGCCTTCATCGCAAATGTCTGCTGCTGATGAAGAAGTCCTGCGGGCAACAGGACTAGGTGTTGAGTCCATGGATGCACACGAGCTTGCGGATTTGTTGGAGGGCGAAGGCGAAGAGGTTGACTTCTCTTTTGCGTCTCAACGGGCCAACGATATGGAAGTCGACGAGCAGGATAGTTTCGAACTTGTTGAGGAGGGAGGCTTGTCAGCGACCCAGTCATCATACAATGGGGATAAGGTATACTCTTCCTTGTCGCTAATTATATCTTCTAAACATTCGCACCTCCAGACGTTCCAACCCTTGTTCGAAGACTAGTTTCCAGTGAAATGTACAACTGCAATCATAAGAACCCGACTATAAAAGACTATATCTGAGAGAGGCGACGTCACGAAAACAATCCGTCGTCGTGGTCGAAATAGGTGCGGTTTTCAGGCCATACTTCCGTGTGCCAGAAGAATTCGATCTCGATATCGTCACCCACATCAATTGTCGGAGGGGGTTCTTCCTCCATGTCTTCATAATCCATGCAGAGGCGAATCCTCGAGAGAGGACATCCCTGCTCTCGCCTTGCTTTTACAACTCTCTCGATCCAAACCTCATCGGAGCCATAGGTGTCGTAGCCGAACACCAAGGTTTCTAACCTGGGCCACGGAATATACTGTCCGTTGGGGCCAGCAAGCCTCCCTTCCGACAGAAGATGTATGAGAGGAGATTCCGAGATGGACGACTGCAATGCCGAAATGGTTGTGATATTTTGGAAGGTCTGGAAGGCGCTCTCGTATTTTGGAATAGATAAATCGAAGTCGATGAAAGTCAAATGTTTAAGGCGCGCATACCAAGACGCATCGGCCGTGTTCCATAGAGGGTCCAGGTCAGGATTTTTCATATCCTTCAACGTCAAAGACTCCAAGTTGAAAGCCTGGATCCCCAACAACATTCGAGGATAAATGTGTGCTGCTTCGCCACAAATCCTCAAGGAGCGGAGATTAGGGAGGTGGATGTATTTGTTTCCCACTGGCCAGCTTGATGGGGCGATGATATCTCCATGAAGTGAAAGATTCTCGAGGAAAGGCGAACATGTGACAATGTCGTAGAAAGTGGAATAGGGCAGCAGAAGACTCTTCCTGGTGTGGTCGAGATGGAGGGTGGCCACAAAGTTTAACTGTGGTCGATAGAAAGATAAAGCCATTCCCCGGAGACGGACGAAGGTCAACCTTGGGGTGCCATCCTTAAAGATGCGCGGGGTGTTAATGTTCGCGTTCACCATTGTGGCGTCTGCACGATCTACATCATCCACTGTGATGGAGAGTTGTTGGAGGCCTGGTGCGGCACTGTTGCACAAACGACCAACGACGGGAAAATTGACACATTCAAGGCTATAGGCGATCGATAAGCTGCGCCATCGACGAGAGTGAGGAGTGATGAGGGCCAGCATCGCCTCCAAGTTCTGGTCGTTCATTTGGGGGTCCTGCACCCCTAGATCAATGCGAATATCAAGCCAGCAGACGCCGGATCGCGCTACGTCTTGGGCGATATGATCGATGCGTCGCGTCGCGTCAACATAGATGGACGACCATAAGCGAGGTGTCGCTAACGTAACCTCGCGGAAATGGGAACATGTTTGTGACATGATGATTTCGAAAGAATGAGTACGTCGCTCTTGTTCCCCAATGCCAGATGAAAATGGAATTTCATCGGTCATGTTTTTGCCACACTCAAAAATCAAGGATAGGATCTCGGGTGGAATTGAAAGAACTGTTGGGGCCATGAAATCGCCTGCGGCAGCGTGCGTTTCCCGGGACGCGAGATCCTGCAAGTAGTTTTTTACATGAGACGACGTGAATCCACGGTTGAGAAAGGCGTACCGTATCCACAACGTCGCTCCAGCTGAACATTCCAGCGTTTATTCGCAACAAAACTTGGCTTCCGAAAAAAGAAAGAAAGAAAAAAAGGGGCGAGAGCCTCTCGATAGGCCGCAAAGAACAAACCAGCAAGAGCCCAAGAAATGGCCGAAGCGACCAAACGTAAACTATTCGTGACCCTGGCTAGGAGGGAAGCCGTTTTATATCCCGGAGTCCAGACGAAAAAAGTGCACCAGAAGTTTACCAGGTTCCTTCCAAATGCAAAATCAAACACATGAACCTCCCGAGAAGCCGCTGCGGGGAACATAGCTGTACATCTCGAGTTTACGACACCAGCCTGGGTGCCTCTGTGCGTTCTCTTGAATTTGTTGAACTTTTGTCGGGTTTCTTGTTAGAATTGGTACACGTGAGAATAACGACCGGAGTGCTAAGTTTATAATTATTGGATACCGCATGCATTCGTCCATACCGCAGTGACAGCCGGCGATACCACAGTGGATCATTTCGTGCGCAATCATTGGGTAAGCGTAATCTAATTGCAGCACGGGTCAGCAAATTCATCCACCCAGTTCAATGAAGATGCTTACCTCTTCTTGAGTAATCGTCCGCAATTCACCAGGACTTCCAATCTTTCCCTTGTTGGTCTTCCAATAACGGATTTCATTTGGGACAACTTGGATGAGAGATATCCTTGGGTCATTCGAGTCGCCCTTGTGAATACCATCTCCCAGATCACCAAACCATGCGGATGTGCTGTGGTATGTCAGAGAAAGAAACTTGAAGCGAACTTGTGGCTGTATACTCACGCCGATGACCAGTGTTTTTTAATTTCATCACGATTTTCAGTTATCTTCGCCTGTCCCGAAAAACTGGTGCCAATTGAGTAGGTCGTGGTTGCAAATGATAAAACTTACGAAGCCCAATTAGTTGTACTTGGGTCTAAAAAACTGACATTCACATGCGAGTCATTCTGTATTTCCTCGAATTTATGGCAGACGTTGTTGGCGATGAAAGTCAGAGTCAGCTGACTTTCGGAATCAGCTAAAAGGATAGTTGATAATTAGTAAGAGAATTTGTGTCAGTGTATATATTCAGCTCAAAACCTACGAGCGATAGGATTCATGGCACGCGAGTGAATCTGTCCATCGGCGGAGCGAGTGGTTAGCATGGCAGTTTGCGTTGTGTTGATAATCTCCCTAAGACCTGAAAAACAGCGACCCATGTTAGAGAGCTGATATACTGAGGATTGTTAACGTCCAAAACCTGCAATCTTTTCCTGCAGGGTCATGGTGTTGTCAGGTGCTTGGGCAGTGTACGGGTCCAGCTTGTTGTCAATGGTAGACATCGTCGTTCATGACAGCAATGTGAAGGCTATAGTATATCTGACATGTTTGAGTATCTCCACCACTGACGTCGGAAGTCGATGACGTCATCGCTGCGCCAACATCGTTCGTTCCTCGGGTACGAAAAAGGGAAAACGGCGAAAAAAGGGGAGGGGGCTCAAATTCGTTTTCGGGAGGGGGTCGCCGAGATTTTCCCAAAAATATTCGAAAAATGAGCAGAAATTATTTTAGACTAGAGCGGACTAGAGGACACAAGGCCCACCAGGCCCACCTGGAGAAAACAGGCCCACCTGGACAAACATGTCTTCGTTCGCCATTGGTGGGTTTTTTTGGTTTCCACTTGTTAATTGCCCTCGACCCTCATGACTTATGTGGTACGCCACTTAACTAAGCTCAACGCGATCCCATCTCCGTGTAGTCCGCCTCCTTGAGGCGTATTTTTGGCACCTTCCTTGGTTCTGGGTACCCGTGATTTGCTCCATCTTTAGCCTGAGTTTGTTGGATTTCTTCTGGCTGCTAAGTACTCAACCGACGAGGCGGCTGGGCCCCGACCTTGATCAGCCTGCAGTCGTACAGCATTGAAGAACCAAATGTATCCAGCTGTGATCGCGGTGAAAGGTGGCGGGGAGCTGGGCCCTGGCAAGGAGTTCTGGCAGTTGCGCACCGTTTTTGCAATCAATAGATCAATAGATCAATTTTACAAATTACATTCGCGGAGGTTCAAATTCATTACGCGGTGATAAAAAAGGAATTGTTATGATTCGCTTTTAGGAGCTCGAGGGAAATGGGTTGGAATACTGACTTATAAATTGAGATAGGGATGGGGCTTAATAGACGATTCCATAATCCGAGTCTATGTCACAAGATCAAGGCCATCGAGAACACTAGTCGGGTACTCGTGCTTCGCGCGGTGAATATGGATCCTGGTTGTAACTTGTAACCTCTTTGAAATGCTAATAAGTATGCTAAGATACAGGTAACATCCTATCTAATCTGTGGAGGCCTTCGGCTTCTCCAGCTGCTGTACACTGCGTACTTCGCATGGTAAAATGTTGTCATTAAAACCAATTCCTTACTTCTAGGGCTGCTCGCGGCCAACCTTTGGTTGGCCATCATGTAGCCCTGTAAAGCTTTTGGAGAAAAAGCAGATATGATTGGATCCACAGCCCAATAGTAATATTCTCAGATCTTGCCGCTGATTGAAAATTCCCTTGCCTTGAAAGAGGGATGGGAATTAAGTATGTACTTGATATATTTGGCCCGAATGTATAAGGGCGATGTGGGAGGTAAGATGTAGTGCACTATGGCTTCTTCCGGGCCACGAGTTTGAGTGTATCATTTCGACCACCATGATGCTCACACCTGTAATCATGTGTAATGCGTTACGCAATTGTAATTTGTTGAGCAAAATCTCTCGCCTTTGGTCAAAGTTTGAAGTCTCACGTCTTGCAGCAGTCATGAAGCATCACACCATTGTGGAGCAAAAGCAGAGATATAATTACTCGATTCTGGTCAGACGTCACCGCTTTTCAAGCCGGAAGACGATGTCAATGGGGAGTGATAAGGGTCAAATTTGACCATGAATGTGAGCCTGAGACTGTCCTTGTGATGGAGCAGATGTCACTTGGCAGTCTTCGCGTTCTCGTGTGCGCCAGGGCTACTGCATCTGGCTTCGGTGTGAATGGTTGTTGATCAGGGGTTTGCGAATCAGAAGAGGTCTGCAAATAGATTATAAAAACACTGGCCATCCCATTGCCCTTTTGATCAACAATGACACAGTGGGGCTGCCCTTGAGATAGCCCGAGTGTTTGGCGGTCTTGGTGCTCGCAAAGTCCCCGGACCCATTCTTCGACTTATGTGAACTCGATCTGGAATAGTTGTTGATAAGAATGGAGCCGTCTTTCTTGGCAACCTCAGGTTCAGAGGTGGAGGCGGACATTTGAAGGTTGTGGCACACCATTTCCCATTTCTCCCCAAGTAGGATCTGCGATACACATCTGCCCGGCTTTCAAGGCAGAATGAGCGTTCGCACATGGAGAATTTGGTTTCTGTATTATTGGAGATGATGTCAACCCAGTTGAAGGCGATCCGGAAATGAGCAAGCCGAGTTTCCCAACAGGATGCGACTCCAACCGTGTTTACGAACCTACCCAATTTTTGAGGTTGTCTACGGTCAAATTTCGAAGTTGTCCTGGAAGAAAGAATTGGGGTTTGTAAATGTAGATGGGTCATGATCATCACGACACCGAAATTTGGGGCACATACACTACATCAATTACTAGCACGGCAGCAATGCTACGTTTCGTCTCATGTATCTAATTGGATGGGATATGTAAGTCGAGCTAATGCAACAGACTTCGATAAGGATGGAAAGGATCCAGTGGTTTGCGCTCCAGCAGCAGACGGGGTGATAAAGCGTGAGTAGCGGTCGATGGAATGGAATAAAATATATTAGAATAGGATGAGTGAATCTACTGCGTGAGGGTGGGTTGGGGTGGTGTAACTCCAGGTACTGAATTAAATCTCAGGGAGACGAAATGCCGCAAGAGTTAGACAGACTTACGTGGTTGCATCTGCGGTCGCTGTCCTTCACTGAACACTCTTGACATTAACACACCAACACCTTCAAATACACCTAAAAGGATACCACAAGCAATGGCTGAACCTAGGGCAGACCGTGGGCCACCTGAAAACCAAGGGATTGAGTTTATGAACGGGTCATGAAATAGGAAGCTTACTCCGTAGTGCCAATGTGCCACCCGTCATGAACCCTGAAATAATCGCGTTCCAAGCATCTTCTTTTTGCCGTATGCCTTTTACTGTGCAGTCGAATGTTGAAAAAAGACCGCCCCATATGCCGAAATTACCACCCGTCACGGGTGCTCTTGCTTTTACTGATGAGATGGCGCCAACGAACCGTTCTCCCTGATTATTAATGACAGCTCAGCAGAGGCAGATTACGAGCAAATCGAGGTGCGTACCCTTGGAGAGTTCCGGGCGCCTTTTATGCCGTACCAGATACCACCACCAATAGCACCCATCGAGAAAGCACCTCCGAAGTCATTGAGAACTACCCATGGGCTGTAGATGCAGCACGTTTAGCAAAATGTTGGCGCGAGATTGCGATATGAGCTTGCCAAGGGTCTCTTGTGTGATCAGAGTGGGACATATCCTAAAGATGGGTGGAAGGTGAAGAGGAAACGAACGGCAGGAGAAAGAAAAGAGGTGGTGGTGGATGGTAAACGCTTGAGCAGTATCCCGGCTGTGAAACTTTTCCATAGCAGCACGTGTTGGGCCAAGAATGTTCACACGTGACTTGAGTCGCGTTTGAATAATTCAAATTGGTTTGTTGAAAGCGGTTGCCTTTGCTTTTCTACCTCGAACCGCGACCCCCAACGATGAGCACGACGCCCAAGCCTCATCTGAGCGTTCAAAAACTGAACAAAGCCTTCGTCCAGGTCCCTGCATCACCTCAAACGTTGTCTTCTTACCGTGCTTTCGCTACTCCCGTCCACGTTGCAGCAAGCAGCAAGCTCAAAGAAAACACGCCGCTGCGCCCACTGCAACTTGGAATGAACCAACAACCCACTGGGTCCATTTTATTGAAGCGCAAGCTGTCCGATCGTGATTCTTCGTCTCTGATATTCGACGGCGTGGTGATCCCCTTCAAGAAACCTAAATTATCATTCACGATGAATGAACCCACTTCAAGTGCAACGGAAACTCAACCTGCATTGTTATCAGACAAAGCCTGCCCCAATTTTTCGAATGGTTTCGTTTACTGTCACCAATGCAACAAGAAACGCGACATGTCGGGTATGTTCATTGTCACCCCTGAAATAATAATAAACTTACATAAGTCAATTGCAGATATTATCCGTTGTACCGTTGTCGAGAAATATCATACCATGAGGGATAAGAATATCAAAGAACGTACATGTGGTACCAAGTATTGCAGATTTTGCCTCAAGAATCGGTATGAAGAGGATATCGAAGTCCTTAAATCCTCGAAAATTGGAAAGAACGAAGCCAACCATGGGTTCCAGTAAGTAACATATTCTGAAATCCTGTTGATTTGTTCTAATTCATTGCAGATGCCCACGGTGTCGCGACGTTTGCAACTGCCCAAAGTGTAGAAAGTCGAAGGGTCTCGAACCAATCGGGTATGTCACTCTTATTGTTTCTTTTCTTATAATTTCATTGAATACATTTTTAGGTTCATTCCAAAGCCGAAGCCCGATCCTGCACTGAAGGTCAAAGCCTCAAAACCCCAGGTTGCCAAAGCGAACTCCAAAGAACCCACCAAAGCTAAGCCAAGAGTTCTTCCGACACTCAAATGGACCCCTGTTCCTATCCACCTCACCCAAGCAGAAGCCGAGGAGAGAATCTTCATCCGAGAATTTGTCCTGCGCTTTGGTGACCTCCTGGATCCCGTAATCGCAAAGTCGAACATAGAAGAACTAGAACTAATTGGTGGCAGGCCAGGAAAATTGGTCGATGACGATGAAGTTACTGGTTGGGTTAGCGATGCATGTGTCAAAGCTTTGGCTGTAGGATTGCTGGGACTCCTGGCCAAAGCTCATGAAAGCCACGTTGCGAAGGTTTGTCCTCCACATTTTCTTGTCATATGTTCCTTTCTGATTTTATGGCAGCGGATCAAAACGGCCGTAAAAGACCTGAGGTCTGCAGGGTTCAACTTAAATAAGATTTGGAATGCCCTCTTCGCCCTTCGTGAAGATATCACCACAATCTCTGCTTCTGGAAGTTCCGATACCAGCTCAAAGTCAGTCCGATTTGACATACCTTTAACGTTCCCAGATCCCTCGCCTCCTCCAAACACCACCATGGCAACAGCTTGCTCTCTTCGCAGTTTCCGTCAGCCAGAAAACATGGTGAACCTCGTCAGCTCTACTCAGATGATTCCCGTTCTTCTATCTCTGATGCATCAAGTTCTGGAGACTGCAATTATTCGAGAAGAACTCGACCAAGGGGCAAAAGATGCCAAAGATATGACCCGTGAAGCAAAGGAGGCCACCAGGATTGAGAGCGATAGATGGGAGAAAGAAAGAAATGCCATGGAAGTCGCACCTAAGGACAGGGCCCTGAAAACAGAGGTAATTATTACCCATTTTTCGCAGCATCAGCGCTCATGCCCCTCGTCTATGCTACAGAATAGGGCTAAGCGAATGTTGCACAAAGACCAAATCGCCAACATCGACAACTCAATGAGGATCGTTTCAACGGTGTTTGCCCCGCGGTTTATGCCTTTGGGTGCAGATCTTGACGACCGGGTATATTACGCTCTGTCGCCTGGCGTGGCTGAGCGCGAGGCGGCCTTCGAGTATATCGAGCTCGCTTCTAGCGAGAAACCATCCAAGCCAAAAAAGAAAGGGCGTGTGTTATCCTCCAATGATAGGCAGGAGATGCGGGAGTGGTCGTGGTTCGTCGTTGTCTGGGGTAAGAAACCTCCATCACTGCCAGGAGCTCAGCCACTCCGAATTGCGCAGAAGATGGACATTGATATCACCACCGACGAATCAGAAAACGAATCAGAGGACGGGACTGTGGAGAAGTGGTGGGGGTTCTGGGAACCTGGCGAAATTTCGAAGGTCGCTGAGTGGATTTCTATCAAAGCTGGCCTCAATGACGATGAGGAAAGCACGCTTGGCGACTCGCGTGCATCGTCCTCGAGCATTGCGAAAGACAAGGTCGACTCTTCTACCAATCCGCGGACAGCACAAATGAGGCGTCTGGTGACGGAACTCAAAGACTATGCGGCCTTGTTGGAATGGAGGATCCGTGAAGATAAATTAATGGTCGTGCCTAGGATCCCAAGTGTTCCCCTGGCCAAGTCGCAGGAAGAGACAACCTCGAAAGCACAGGAGACGCCTTCTATCTAATAAACATTTTTTACCACTAGACTGTGGACATAGAGTCGTTACATATTTTGATTGTTACATATTATACCTTATTTCGAGGCTGGAAGTATTGCCTTAACTATACCATTTATTGATCCTTCGAATTAAATCTCGGGCATATGGAACTGAAGCATTATGTGGTGGCCATAGTGGTGTTGCTGGATTCTTTATCTGGTGAAGGAAATTGACGAAGGAATATGGCGGCGAGATCGTCTGCGCTGGTTGGTTGCTCAATACACAAACTCATCTTGCGCGCAATGAGAGCAGCCAAGATGTGCTTGCACTATAATAGAATGAAGGCAAGAATTGGACAGGTGGGCAGCCAAGTACACACCATTATGTGTGTTCTCGACGTTAAGACCGAGTAGATAAATGCAGGACAAGCACAGGAGTAGGGTATCGGTGCCACTGGGACGTCGAGCAGAACAGTATACGTTGCTGTAGATCCCAGGACTTCATATTCAGAATGTCCCCAAGGAGTGACATAATGGATAACTAGAGAATCGGATAGTAAGTGGGGAGCACAAATGGGATATACTCATCGGATACCATTGCCACGATCGATAAGGTCAAGAGCAGCAATGAGGACTTTCTCGGGAAGAATGGCCCGTAAGGTTGTCAAAGTATCATCAGACACTGACATAAAAAATGGATCAGAGAAACGAAACATATAAAGAAGAAAGTACTTGCGATTGTCAGGCTTTATGGAATTGATTATGGCATTTGTGAAGAGCAAGAGGTCTTCGAATCCCATCATCCTTAGGGAGCGCCAGTGATAATCTGAGCCCTTTGATAGACGCCCGGAATCACAGAGGTTTATATGGCGACAGCCTTTACATAACTAAGCGATCCTGCTAAAACATTGTTTGGCAAAAATCCCCGGATTTGGTAATTCACTCAAGTACTGACTGCCCTTCATCATGCCCTCGCGTTATCTTCTGCATTTCGCCCAAGCGCACAACGACTTCCGACTTCCAGAGCTTCAATCTATCGCAGAACTTTATGGAATTGCCTATTCATTGCCCCCACGGGAAGAAGATCGAGATCCAACGAGACCTTTCATGGTCATTGACCTTGAAGAGGAAGAGCACGCTCGCATACTTGCCAGACGGTGTATATTGATCAAGTATGTCCTTGATGTAAACCAAAAAATAATATCTGCTTATTCTTGCTACCCATAAGGGCCGTCTATGAATTTTATGGGCAAGGTTCGACGTACGACGAACTGCATGAAGCTAACCGCAAGAGTGAACCTTTGTGGACGCGTTATGTCGAAGATACTTCATTCCGTTTCCTCGTCACCTCATCCCAGCACAAGATTCCGCAATCCAGACAAAGGGAGGTCATCGAAAGCTTTGCGTATATGGGATTTCTTGGAAAGATCGAGATGAAGAATCCCGATATCCTACTAATCTGTTTTGAGGAATGTGGGTACAGTTTTGAAGTTCAATGCGGAACCTATAGCTGAAGCAAACCCTGGTAGATGAAGATCGAAAAGGAACGACTCGAGTTAAATACGAAGGAGATGGGAGTTTCCGTCAAGTGTTTTTCGGCAGGTTGGTATGTCTCAAGAATCCTGCATCGTTTTGCGTAGCTGATGATCTTGATACTTTCTAGTTAGAAGAAGGCTCTGCGAGACAGCTTATTGGAAAATTCGATGTTAAAAAGCGTGTATATTATGGAAATACGAGCATGGAGTCTGAGATCTCCCTACTTATGGCCAACCAAACCTTGGTGAACTTTTTTTCTGCTCAATCCTCTTTCCATACCCGTTACTTATTGTTCCCTTACTTTAGGCATCACCTGGAAAACTTCTATACGACCCCTTCATGGGAACGGGTAGTATGGCCTATGTCAGTCATTATTCCTGATTGTCTTACTTCACGTTCAAATTTTATTCTAGTCAACAACACACTTCGGTGCATTGGTTTTTGGGTCGGATATCGACGGACGACAAATGAGAGGAAAGCGTACGTTAATTATTCCCTGTTACTTCCTGGGGCCTTTGTTTGATTATCTTCTGGTCACAGAAAAGACTCCTGGTGTCATTCGTGCTGCAACTCAATACGGAACTGCTTCCCGTGTGATGGATTTGGCGACTTTTGACGTTACCCATAATCCATGGCGATGTGGCGAATTATTCGATGCTATCGTGACAGATCCGCCTTGTACGTTCACCACCTTGATTAATGTTGGAGCAAGAATGTTAAACTTTAGATAGATGGTGTCCGCGCTGGTGCAAAGCGTCTGGGCCGAAAGAGGGAATTAACGGACCGCCAAAAAGAGCTCTGTTTACAACATAGTCTTTCTCCTCGCCCGTAAGTCAATTCTAGTAGTATCCTTAAGCTAAAGAGAACATCGTTAATCGTATCTCGAAGGGATGACCAACCATATATTCCACCCACAAAGCCATACGAGTTATCACATCTGGCTGCAGACCTCGTTCTGCTCGCCCGATATTTGCTAAAACCTGGAGGGAGGTTGGTCTTCTTCCTTCCAACGGTAACGGAAGAGTATGAGGAAGTTGACATTTACGCGATGCTGTGTGAGGGCATGGATGTTATTGCCAATTCTTTACAAGATTTTGGATCTTGGGGTCGCCGAGTAAGCCGACCACTACCCGTCTTTCTCTATCCATCACCTGCTGATATTTTTTTCTGTAAAATAGCTGGTTACAATCAGGAAGACGACGACAGAACAACATCCACCACCATCCTTTAAAACACCACAGGCTGACGATGACCAAGACGTTCATGTTCCCGCACACAAGGATTTCAGAGAAAAGTATTTCCAGGGATTCAAGCCAAAATTGGAAGAACAGAAGCCTTAAAAATTCAACAATTTTATCCCTGTTGGTTACAGAAAGTTCCTGCTCCAGTTACCAATATTACATGAGCACAATTACAACTTTCAATGATTAGGTATGTGACGTGAAAAGTCAATGTAAGGTGTTCCACAAATCCTTAAGCGTTCGAAATCATGGGAGCTTTTTGTACCCATTCCCTCTTCTCAATCTCCCCGATCGCGAAAGCAGCGAAGGCTTTCCTTGACAAAATAGTCCCTATCTTTCCATCACCTACATAGCCAGCAATGACCCCCTCTGTATCAGCATTCGTCAAAATTGGCACGCGGACGATCGTCCAATCCAAATCTGCGCCTTTCGTCCGCATAATGTTGCCAATAGCCACGATGTCTCGATAGGCGGCGTTGGCGAAGGTGCGCACACCGATGATCAGGGCTTGGAACTGAAGGCTGAATTTGTCGCTGGGATCCTTCGACGACGCCGTGCCGAGTACGATGAGGCGCTTGACATTATATTTATTCATATAATCAATGAGATGCCCGTAGAACGTCGCGATGGGTGTGTTCGATGGGTGGATCGTCATAGGACCAAGTGCGGAAATGACGGCATCTACATCTTGGACAGCTGCTTCTGCTTTGTCCAGTTCTTCGAGTGTACCCTTGATCAATGTGACGGATGCATTGTTGGCGAGGTCCTCTGGTACCTTCTCGGGTGAGCGTGCGTAGACGACGAGGGTTGCATCTGGGTACAATTCAAGCGCTTTGCGGACGAGGAGGATACCACTTGGGCCCGTTCCGCCAAGAATTAGGAAACGAGGCATTTCTTGTTGTTGGTTTATCGTTTGGTATTAGGAGAGAAGAAATGACCCTTGGGCAAGAAGACCGTCATGGTGTGAATGGTGCGGTTCCGAATGCAGAAAGGACTCAAAAGGAGGACCCCGGAAACGATTTGTTGACGATTTGGAGTTGTAGGCGCGTCATTGTTACTCGGAGTTTGAATCACACCTCTGATAACCTGTAATATGGTATTGGCACTTTCGCTTACGTTCTCTTCCAAGACTGATATTTTCATCCCAGTCAGCCTCAGGAAACGTTATCGATAACACTATAAATAACGAGGTAAGATTACTACTAGTCAGGTTACGCTGACAATCCCACTTTAACTTATGCAGGCGGCTTTTGCTCGCTTAATGGCTGCTTTAATGTCCGAAATCGAAAACGGATTTTTGTAGGTAGATGTTTTCTGCGCTCTACCGCCTATTCATTTGTTATCAGGGGGTTCGGGTGGCTGCAGGGCTTGAATCAGGGCCAAGGGCGCGTACAACTAGCGCACCACATTCGTGGCCTCGCCGCTCGAGACAATATCATGCATACCGATCCAATGCAGTGGGCTAATTCACTTTACAAAGAGGATGTACAGGCTAGAGCGCAAGCTGCTCAAGCACAAGCTCAATCGAACTCGCCAAATATCGTGAGCATCCTCCCAATCCATTCTTTGATACTAAACCCATGGACTGTGGACCTTAGACGCCATCTTCATCCGAATCTGATGATCCAATTGGTCTGTTCCCAGGGGCACCAGTTCCCGGTGGTTCTGGCCCACCTGCAGCTGGTCCCTCAGGGGCCCTTCCGGCGGTTTGTGAGATTCATTCTCCACAGATCCATTCTTAAATACTAAACCCACAGACTGTGGACCTTAGCCTCTGTCTCCAGGATCTGATGATCCTTTGAGAATGACCTCGGAGCCCCTAGCTATCAGAGACCCTGGCATGCATGGAGATGGTGCTGGAAACATTGCATATATGTGCTAAATTACAGTGCTACAGAATTTGAATGGCAGGAGAAAAAGTTACAACTAAATGAGGGTGTTGCGCTAAGCTCACCAGTCACTAAGAGTCCAACACCCAAGCCAGATATGTTTCAAGTTGTCATATTGACTTTGAACACTAGCCCAAGATAATTTCTTTCCAAACTGGCCCTGTTCCCAATGCCTGACTCAAATCCACCTTTTCTATTGACCCCATTCCAATTCTTTCTGCCCAAGCTCCTTTCCATTCGACAAGCATCATCTGATACTTCCACCCATCTTCTTCATCGAATCTTCCACCTCTAGCCCTTTCGTCTCGCCCTTCGCATATGAGAATAAACTCATGAACTTTCGGAACATTGGCCCTTTCCCAGTCTGGATTCACAAACACAACGCCGACTTCACGACCATTGCGACCATAGATGCCAACGCGAGTGCGGGTGTTTTTTGGACCGGATGTTCCTAAACCTGGTATAGGAGGGCCGAAGTCGTCACTTGTGAGTTTGGGTGGACGGGGCTTATCGAGTTTAAATTTGGCGGAGACGGTCCAGAATTGCAGGAATCCGGAGCCGGGATTCGGGTTGTTACTGTCTGCGTAGTATTCCGGTGCACCAATTAATTTGCAAGGAGTCGGACACGTCTTAGAACAGTCAAACGGGAAACGGTTTTTTGCCCGTTGCCCATAGAAATTTCGGTTACCTGAGGGAGAGTAACCAGAAGTCCACACCAAAGCGCATTCTTCGGAATTATGCGCTTTCCGTTGATACCAAATGATCCATGTACGCTTCCCAAGCGCCTTGCGGACGTTTTTAATGCTGCGATTATACCAGTCCCAAATATGTGGCCACGCTTCGCCAGTCCAGCCAGCCCAAGACCAACTGGGTGCACATGCCAGAGTCGTCTTATCACGCAGTCGGCGTTTCTGTGGAGCGTGCGATGTCCAGAGAAGGAACCAGTCGAAGAATGAGTCCGGAATTCCATGGCAAAGATTGACGCCTAGTTTCGTGTTCAAGTAGTGAGCCATTCCAGCGAACGCATGATGAACATCTGACTGATAACCTAGGGAGAGCTTCGAGTACCCTTGGATTAACCCTTCGTACTGTCCTATGTCGTCGGGGTCCCTTTCCTTAGTAGGGTTACTTCGATCGTCAAGACGTCCATCCTCGCAGACCACGTCTTCTCGCCATTGGTCTACTCCTTTACACCTAAATACAACTTGGCCCCCTATGAATATGAGCTGGCGATTGGAGAAGCGTAGTTCTTGATACCTATGATTTGAGCTTAGATAATAACGTCTTATGATTAATAGCATGGGGATATACTCACGTCCATCCTCTCGTGAAGTAAACTTCGCTCGCGATGTAATCTGGAAACTTCTGCTTTTATGCCAGCCTAAAATCTGGACCAATTTCCTCGATCGGCTGAGTGTCCCCGCGGGTACCTGGATACAGGCCAGAGATCCCCGCACGGGCGTCCTTCCCACTAGCCACCATAATCATCAAAAACGCGGCACCGTAAACGAGGTCCATCTTAGAGATCGCATCCAGCTTGCTTCCTCCCTTTTCGTCGTCGTCTTGTATGATGCATAAGCTGTCGACCCAAAGGTAGCGCAGTTCCACCCTCCTAACTACTTCCATCGCGTCACGCACGGTCTGAGGCATGTTTTTGTAGTATTTCGGCCTTAGAAGCCCTCCGGGTTTCTGTAAATCAGATACGTTCGCTTTCAATGTGCGTAAGATCGTCTTGGGGTCTATCAAGCCCCAGACATAGCTCAATGCCACATACTTGCAGTTTTCGGGAGCGAGAGTAATGCAATTTTCGATGACATCGATGACACGAAAAGAAGGGATTTTGGTGGCTGGATCCTCGACTTTTTCACTAACCATCGTTGAAATGTCACATTTATATCCATGGGCATCCTCGCACATAGATAGCCAATTCCGAACCATCGAAAAATCAATCGAATCAGCAATGAGTCGGGGAAAGAGTGATTTAGAGGAAATCTGGGCGTCGTTTGCAAGTATAGTGATTTCAGGGAATAGATGAAGCCGACGTCCTGTTGAGAGTAGTAAGAAATCCCCTCCTTCCTTCTGCGCATAGGGTTTGAGAACACGAATTTGAGGGGTACGGCCGTAATCGTTCCGCGGTCCATCCGTACTCCACGCCATCGCAAGTTCAACTCGTTCACCATCTTCATAAGCAGGAAGTGCGGGTCCAAGAGCGCGGAGAACTAGGCGACACAGTGGGCAGTAAGACTTCCTCTGGATGTCGTCGACATATCCGAGTCGAATGTTCGGATCTTCCACTTCGTCCCCTGTCACACCGTCGCCAGGGAGGACGACAAAGTGGCGAGGAGTGAGCCCAAGTGCCCGGCACACGCCACAAAGAGAATCGTTGGGTTTCACTAATGTTGATGGGACTGATAGCAAGGGCGGAATTGTAGAGGCAACTTCTTCTTCATCCTCGCTATCTGACAGGGGTTCCCAGCGAGCAGGACCGTCGTCGTCCTCTTCGTGGGTGATATGGATACGGTCCATCGATGTATAAAATGATGTAGAGGCAACTTCTTCTTCATCCTCGCTATCTGTGACCCAGTGGTCATCGTCCTCGCTATCTGACAGGGGTTCCCAGCGAGCAGGACCATCGTCGTCCTCTTCGTGGGTGATACGGATACGGTCCATCGATGTGTCAAATGGGAGCAACAACGGATATGAAATACTGAATGCAGGTGAGTCGGTCGTATGGACATGGATCGACGAGAGATAAGGATTTGACCCATACGTATATATTTAAGTTCCGTTGCATAGACTTCTGTCAAGCGCTCTATTATATAAGTAAGCCCGACTTATTCAAGTTCCCTCGGTTTGAATAAATTTAATTCATCCCGATACATCCCGCTTGCTCAGAACAGAGTTTGGTAAGATGTAGGTATTTAGACAAGATTTATGTAAAGATCCAGAAAGTCGAGTTTAGCCGCTCATAATTTTATTTACCACTAATCCGAACGTCAATCCGACAGCCTGAAGGCCCCCGCCGCCTGGAAATTAAGCTTAAGATGTGATCATTATTCCACCCACATTGGGATGTAGCAAACGTGTGCTCGCGAGATTCCTGCCCCAATTTCACATACGATTTCTGGATATATTCTCGTTGAAGATGATCATGAGTTATTGATCTTCAAAACAGCACACATACGGGGACTTGTTTCTGCCATGCAAGAGCACTGGCCTATACTCT
>Ga0307517_10003695_pt1 | contig 23784 bp, 20 predicted proteins | sample 23_EM_MG_FD_194515 | JGI IMG/M metagenome (GOLD analysis project Ga0307517, IMG submission 194515) | Populus trichocarpa ectomycorrhiza microbial communities from riparian zone in the Pacific Northwest, United States - 23_EM | ecosystem: Host-associated > Plants > Roots > Unclassified | place...
TCTTTAGAAGATTACTCACGTCGAGTTTTCATCCATGCGGGTTTGCATGAGGAGAAGAAAGGTGCAATGCAATGGTTTAATGAAAACTATCCAACTAGGAATCAAGACTTTGAGTTTCACAGCATAAACACGTCACCTGAAGGACATTCTAAGAGGGTGGCATCACCTGCTGATGTTTCGAACTGGCTGATGAAGAACGTGAGGGAAGATGAGTTTGTTGTGATGAAAGCAGAAGCAGAAGTAGCTGAGGAGATGGTGAAGAGGAAGACTATTGGTTTGGTGGATGAACTGTTTTTGGAGTGCAACAACCAATGGAAAAATGGGGAAAGAAAGAAGAGCAAGAGGGCTTATTGGGAATGTGTAGCACTTTATGGAAGGCTGAGGGACGAGGGAGTTGCTGTGCATCAATGGTGGGATTGAAGAGGGAGACAAACAGACCCTCACATCAATGGCCTCTGAGTGTGTTTTGTGATCATTTTGTTTTCTTGGGATTTTAGTAGCTAAATCTATAATATGGTTTTATCTTAACTCAAACCTTTTGTTGGTTTTGTGTTATTCTAAGAAGCACAGCATCTGATTTGCTGTTGGGAGGGGCAGCGGCTATGCTCCTTTGTCCTCCCCCTGACTCTTGTTGATGTCAGTGAGAATAAAATTATTTTATCTAAGGTTAATTTCGTATTATATTAAGGCTGTTCTTAATTTATGTCATCCTTGCTGTTCCTTAATAGGTTGCCTCGTCTTCCTTATCCAACCAACTCTATTATATTAGGCATTCCAAAGCAACTTGCTCATGCTTTGTTTTGCATTCCTTGTTAATGACGAAAATCTGCTGGGATGCGGCAAAAATGGAGGTATGGATAGCTCTCAGAAGCAAGCAAAGATCAGCGATGGATGTGTCAAAATGCCTGCACTCTGCATATACCATTCTATTTGCTCCCTTCAGCAAGATCAAGAGCTTATCAAAAGGATATAATCGTCATATTTGGTTGACGATTATATCACAATTTTTATCTAAAACAACATCACTTCAGAATTGACCCAAGTTTAAAAACAAAATTGACAAAATTGAAACATCACAACTTATAATTGAACCGAGTTGATTTAATAGCTCCCGAGATGACCCAACAAACAACCTAGTCGCGGTCGCCAAATCCAAGCCTGTGGTCTAATGATTACAACATGTGTCGTTAGTAATCAATAGTTGAGAGCAGAAGAAATATAAAATTAATCCATCGGGTCGGGTCTCGCATAGCCATCCAACTTGGGGAAAGGGGAAGGTTTACATTTTCTTGACAACCATGCTCATAGGAGCTTAGCTTGCTTGTATATACCAAATCGGTAACACAAACACGAGGGCAAAATTGGGGGACTTTGTTCCCTACGAGGAGGAATATGATTAACCTCGCTAAATCCACATCGAATGTCCATGTTTTGAGGAATAACACATTATTGACTCCATTGGTTAATGAAAGAAAACTGAGCCGAGATGCAGCAACATGAAATGGCCATTCCTAAGGGGAGATTTTTGCTGCTTCTTGTACCTTTTTGCAACCGGCAAGCAGCTGCTTCTTTCAGAGAATATTCCCCCTTTTTTTACCCACTAATGATTTTCATTGTGGATTGGAGTTAATACCTAAATTTAACAGCACAATGAGGACAAGATGTGACAGATCTACTCAGATGTACAAGAGATATGGCTCGTTATTTTACAAGGGCATAACTGCCGTGCAAGCTTCTGTGCCCGAACTCAACTTATTTTGTTACTAACCCTTATCAACCCCAGGAAAAGGAAAAAAAAAAAAAATTAAAAATTGATTTTTCCACCTGGGGGTTTGGGACAAATAATGAAAGATTAGAAACCAATGATTCAAATACCAGCTTCAGCTTCAGATAAGCTATCCTGTTTCTCCATCAACAAGAAATCACATATTTCCAGAAGCTGGTCTGCAAGGGGAGGAATACCAGGGTTCCGTCCATCGTTGTACAAGTGAGCATTGTAAGCAATCTGCCACATATCATGTCTGAACTCGTTTCGGTTCTTGTATTCCATCTTCCTCGCCTTGTCCTTAATAGTTGAAAGATCCATGGGGCGTTTTATGATGTGCAAGTAGTCAGGAGCCTCCTTCTTCAGGACCGGTTTCAAGAAAAGATAGGACACTTCCAACCTATCTTTAAGAGCATCCACAATACCTTCCAAGATGTTTGCCAATCCAACCTGGATGGAAGTTGAGAAAATTCAATTAACTTGGTTCAGGTTTTCATACAAAAGCAGCGATAAGATTTTGCAGATAAAATTATAGTTTCTGCAAATTGTTTTTTCAATTAAGGGAAATGGCACTAAAGGTAGACTCCCAAGTCCATTTAGGTAAGAAAATTGTATTTTAGTCGTTAATACTTCCCGAGTAAATAAAAAATACTGATCAGGATAAGTTAAAAAACAAGTTGCATGATGGCCAGTGAGACAATCCTATCAGAAACATTTCAAATGAATGTGGAAGGAAAAGCCTCGCGTGTTTAAATTTTTATGCAATTCCCAGTCACCACTGAATTGAGCAACCACTAAATCAGTACACTGAAAGAGAAACTCCTCAAAACCAACCAGGACCGAAGAGGTGAACACTAAATGGTTGTTAACAAGCTTTTCAGAAATAATAGCACCGAGGAGCTCTAAACCATGACTTTTAAATTGGGGTTTTGTACCCTCTAAAATATCTCTGTGCTTCTAAAAAATGTTAAGGTGGAAATAAAAGCTAAGCTAGCACAATTTCACAAAAGACAATTTGACCAATAAAGGTCTTCCAAACCATTGCATAAAAGGAACGATGGATGATGGTAAAACAGGAAACAATATAAGCAGAGCACAAACCACATGGAAATAATAAGGTTAGAGTTGGTCAGTACCTCTCCAACTCTACGACGCTTGGTTGCCGGGGTATAATCAGCACCATAATTCCCCACATCAACAACAGGTCGCCTTTTTGCACCCCGATCTCTTTCTGGCATCCTTCTCTCATTTCTGTCTGCCCTGAAATCATCCAAGTGATCACTGATTTCGGGCTTTTTCTTCTTCTTCTTCGTCTTCTTTTTGGCTTTTTGGCGTTCTTCCTCCTCCCAATCCCATCTGATGGTTTCTGTGTATCTTTCAATCTCAGCTAATTTTTCTCGTTCTTCTCGTTCTTCACGTGACCTCATTTCTTCTGCAAAAATCCTCCTTGCTCTATCTTCTCTCTGTCTCTCGGCAGCTCTCTGCTTCTCCTCCTCTTCCCACCATCTTCTGTCCTCCCTAGCTTTCCTCTTAGCCGACTCTCCAGAGAAACGCATGGTTTTCCCAGGCTTCTCAAAACTGGACAGTTCAACTATTTTTTTAGTTTTTCGATGCTCATAACCAGGGCTTCCATCCTGACTAACCTGGTCCAGATCAATAATCTCTTTGGGCTGTTTGATAACAATTTTCTTTTGAGTCTTTTTTCTATCTTTTTCTGCTGGTGGACGTATCACAATGGAGGGCTTATGAGGATCAACATGGTCTCTGTCCATGTATGTTGGTGGTCGTATCACAATAGAGGGCTTATGTGATTCACTTTGGCCTCTCTCGGTATCCATTGGGGGTCGTATCACAATAGATGGCTTATGTGATTCAACCTGTACGTTTTCAGGTTTCACCTTGTTGAAAATTTTTATTTTACTAACCTTAGAAGTTGCCCTACTCCCAGTGTCAATATCAGAGCTGACAGGTCGGACATTGGACGTGGTAGGTTGATTAGAAGTATCCGCAGCCCCATCAGAAGGTTTATCAGAAAATTTCTCTGTGGAACCACACTTGAACTTCACTGGAAGAGATTTTGCTAAACTAGATTTTTCACCCTCAGCAGCTTCAATTTTGGTTGAGTTTTTGGAGATCATCTTCTTCTTCTGCAACTTATGCTGGGACACATTCAAGAGATCCTGGGAAGTGGATTTTCTAGAAGACTTTTCCAAATCTATAGTTTCTGATGGTGTTTCAGGCTCCTTTCCGTACTTAGGGCAGTTTTTATTGGTCTTCATGTGTCCAAGCTGGAAAATAAAAGGTAATACAATTACAACTGAAATTCTTCTGAAGCATCGCGAAGAAAAAAAACACAACTAATTTGGTAAGTTATGCACCTGTCCACAGGCTCCGCAAACAAATCTCTCTCTTGCTGATTTCTTCTCCTTGAAAATCTGGATTGGAATCAAACAAAATTGAAGGTTGTTCAGGGCCGAAAATGGAAAAGCTAGAATTCAAAAGTTAAAATGGGAAGTAGTGTTTCACATGTTAAAAATCCAAGTAAATGCAGCTTTAAAATGTAGCATGATAGCTATTGAAACACTGGTTATTCTAGAACAACTACCAGTGCAAGAAATGATTACAAAGCCCAATGGCTGTCCAGAATAGAAATATAACACCTCATGTAACCCAGGTTGCATCTATATCACTAAACACAACTTGGTATGAGAAGCCTCGTACATTATTATCGGTAGCAATTAGAGACACGAAACTATGACATACTTAAGCCATGAAAGGAATTTCGTGCATCTTTTTAGGGAAGGCGGAGAACTTGATTTCTTTTTTAAATTTAAACTAAACTGTTTGGAAAACTGAGTCAGAGAAGAAGCACATGTATTTGGGTTTTGTGAGTTACAGAATGCATCCTAATAACATCATTTCCTGCTTTTCTACTTAGCAGAAATTAAAGGATGAGCCTCTAGTTGGTAAGCATGTCATCCCAAAATTCTTTGCTCGAGTAAGTTTCAACCAAACTACAAATTAGTCAAAACACAAAAAATGATTATCCTATGCTTCTTTCATATCTTCTATTTCTTCTATGCTCCCATAATCACATATCTAGACGTTGCACAGCAAGACAGCAGATTCAGTACAAATTTATGATACATGATAAGGTGTACTCAACGTGAAAGGAATTTCTTAAGTGCAACCACACAAAAAATTAGAGAGCATGTTATATCACAAAAACGAAAGAGAAAATACCCATGCATTATATCTACCAGAATCTGTATCTTTGAATAAATGTTCCTAAAACAAAATTTCCAATAACAAAGATAAAGATGCATATGTACAGAAGAAAAGATGAATACGCTCACATGATTAAGTCCATCTGCCATTATTACTTTTGCCTTCAGTGGAGGTGTGTTGAAGGCACCATTCTTTTTCACTGTTTTCACCTTCTCAGACATCTTCCCCTTGATAGATAAGGTTTCAAGCTGCCACCACAAGATAGTCATTGGTGTACACTTTCACAAGCAGGAAGAAATTATCTAACCATAAGATATGACAGCAAACTGGAAGTGAATTGGCCAAGAAAAATGCAGGTTTAACAACAATGAACAATGTAGTTAAGGTTTAAGGTGGAATGTATTTTACCTCCTTCAAGTCTCTAATGTTGTTCTGTTTTAGTGCATATGATCCATTGGGTTGGGTTTTGTTCATTTTCTTACCCCAGTGAACATTGTCAACAAAATTTGGTTTCGTAGGTGTCACTACTGCATCAACACCAACATTTCTTGTTTTTTTCTTCCTTTTCTGCTCAGCCTCATCATCTGCAGCACAGCAAGTCACCACAGTCTAAGCTAAATTATAAAGTAACAACGTGCAATCTATGATTCATCTACCAAAAGTTTTCCATCTAAGTTAGCTCCTTGAGTACAAGGGTTATGCCACATTAGCAAAAACTAATCAACATTCAAACAGAAAAGCACTTGTAAATGAAGTGGAACAGAACCTAACCCTTAAATGAAATTCCACCAAACTAGAAGATTAAAGACACACACAAGTACAATGTGAAAAGAAGAAAATAAGTGCCATGATACTTATGTTTCAGTGCGTAAAGGTAGTAACAGTGATAAACCAGTGATTTTGATAAACCTTAATAAGAGGCTTATGCTCCCCGATATGTGGCAGCACAAAGACTGCCATGTTCTTGGCAGCAGGAAATTTTTATGCTGAGATATAACTGTTTCAACTATCTAGAAGTCCACAGAAGTATGCAAGCAATAGTTCATCAGAAATGGCCATATGAAGTATTAAGAAAACAAACAAACCATACCATCCATAAGCAACCTGCACAGTTCAGCTGCCTCAGCAGCTTCATCTTCAAATTCCTCTTCTGCCTGAGCTTGCGATGGGCGTCTTCTCATTTTTATCCCCTTAACACCATCTCCTTTGTCATGCTTGGACTCGTAATTATTCTCGTCTCCTTCAAATTCTTCTGCATCAAGTAAGTTTTCTAGGTCTCCAGCAAAGGAATCCAGATCGCTATTTGCTTCAGAATCACTTTCAATTTCATCGCCATCCAATGCTGAAAGAGATTGAACTTGACGATCCCAAATTTCTTGGCACTTTTCTCTTGTCTGTTGATGTAGCTGAAGAAAGGACATTCGTTGGCCACGTGCATATTTGCTGATAGTTGTTGGATCAACCTTTACCCCACATGAAGCTTGTTCACTTGATAGCTTGCGTATCATGGCAATACGATGCCACCTTGTCTGTTTTGCAATCTGCTCATCAGGTACATTGAACTTCAGAAGTACCTGGAAATAAGAGAATAATCGAATAAATCCTTTACATCTTTCTTGTTCATCACTATCAATTATACTCTCTTAAGGATAGGTTCGATGAATTTAAGGCTGTTATTTACTAGCCATGTTGTGTAGTTACTGGGAGTCAGTAAAATTGGAGATCACTCTGTGGTTAATGCATAAAGAAGAGGACTTTTGTTTTGGTGGCTCTGTTTAGAATGCAATAAAAAAAGATGAATAGGGACTGTCACATTGTTAACTAAATGCAAAGGGATGAGGCACAAGATTAGTGTGCCTCAGTGGTGCCACTGAAAAATCTAAAGCGAGCTTTGTAGCTGGATCTGTCTGGGAAAGTTTTTCTATTACCATGTGAGAATTTTGTTAAATGTTTGATGTCGGTAGCTTAATTAATAAATGGTTTTACCATATCAAATAAAAGAATGTCCATGGCTTCATATGAAGCATGGTATCCCAGATATGGGATTTCAGTGGAAGAAGGAAAGAAACTTCATTATCCCTTTCTCCATGCCGTATTATAATGATTATCTCTACTAGATATTTAACTAAATCTACCCCAATGCTTCCCTTACTTTCAGTTCAACATGCTGTTATAATACATGTTTCAGAGACTGATGAGTTCTATGCAGTTTCCTGGATGGTTGCTTCAAGCTAATCATCTCCAAGATATGATCTATTCAGAATAATTGAGGCTCAATAATTGGAAATTCCTTTGAAGAAAAAAATTAACACACCTCTCTTGCAGCCTCCATGCTCAATCTACGAAGGTCAGCATCTGTCCCAGTAACAGTGGAACCTCCTCGACCAGCACCTGCTTTTTTCTTCACTACTGCATTTGAAATTGGTGCCTTGGGAGCAGTACGAACATAGCTAAATCCTAGGCCCCGGCCAGATGGATCACCAACACCAGTAATTTCAAGGCGCTCAATATTTTCTCTATCCTGAATGCAAAAAATTAAAATTGAGAATTAACATTGAAGAAAAAAAAAGAGTATATTTTTCTAAACAATAGCATAGCCCTGCCAAATCCTAAAATTCTGAAATAAAAAATAACCAGCAAAGAGGGGAAAAAGAAACTACTCCGGTACAGCAAGAAATAACAACTAGAGCTTTGTGAACTAGCTTAACCACTTGCAATATTACTTCAATAACATTTTGAAAAGTAAGAAAACCAATTACAACATTATCTCAGAAGAAATTGCTCGATTGTCACAATACAGCAACAAAGGTGACATACTGAAATGACACAGTGCCTACCCAACTTTCTTTTCTAATTTATTTTTTTGACAAGGATCGAAAAACATCTACAGAAAGATGTCAAGGAGTTGCCAACCATTCACAGAATGACAAACAACATGCAAAATGAAGAATCTGCAAGTTATATCCCATCATCTGCATTTCTATAAGATTTTATGTACAAAAAACAATAATAATTCTTTTTCCTTAAGATTTTATGTATAAAAAATAAAAATGATTCTTTTCCTTTGCACACACTTTTGTCCTATTCCTCTCAGCAAATGAGAAGTTGCTACTCCTAGAACACACCTCTAGAGCCCTTTTCCTACAAAAATGTACCACGATTCAAACATAACTTTTGCAACCACACTCCAGACACATACACTAATACAAGTCATATTCAGTTTTCTCAGGGATTGGGAATAGAATATGAGTATGATTCTAGTGCCAATTCCAATTAGGATTATTCACATTCAATTTATAGAAAATTGAACGTAATTGTAATAGGGTCCTAATTCAACTAAAAAAGAGATCCATTTATTTCACTTATAATACAACTCAGTTCTTGTGGAATTGCAGTCCTTGTTACTAACAAACCAAACAGTATCAAGCAAGAAAAAGAACGAGATTTCCAAACTCTACTGAACCAAACACTATCATATAAAATTCTATCCCAAAAACAATGAAGCAACAAGGGAACAAGATTCTCAATCAATCTTCAAGTCAATCCCAGAGAAATGACAATCTAACATCCAAAAGAATCAATTTCTTAGTGTAGAATAGTTAAGGAAACAAAAAAGAACAACACTCTCACAATGGAAATGATATTTCTTTATATAAGCTCTTAAGAGAACAGATATTCACACATAGTGACTGGTAGCTCCATCCAAAACATGTTCAAATGCAATGCTGACCTTAAAGGGCATTAGGATCAGAGATGGCTTAAGAATGTAACAAATCAGAAAAAGAATACCTTACCTGGTTTGTACAAGCAACAAAATTGCTGCTCAGGCTCCATGGAGTTATCTGAAGTTCTCTCTCGATGTGTGACGCTGCAGCCAAAGCTATTGCTTCGTCAGGGAGCTGACTCATTGCAGTCGAAACACTAGTGGGAAGTGTTAGCCATGTAATCCCCAAGTGTTTAAGACGATACAGACCAGCTTGCATGCTTTCATAGGCACAAACCTAAACCCAAAATGAGGGGGATAAATCGTATATTTATTTAAAAGAAAAGGGAGAAGTACATGAAGCAACAAAGCACAGGAATTTTCAGCATACTAAGGGACCACTGGAGTACCAGATACAAGAAAATTCAGATGATCTTTGTTCCTAGGACAGAAAGCTGTATTAAACCATCAGATTGATTAGGTTCACCAATGGCTGAAGTTGAAAGTTTATGGATCCACAAGGTAGCAGTTACCAATCATTTTAGTTTAACAATTTATTCTTAAGCGAGATATGAACTGATTTTCCTATAAAAAGATTATTCTTACATAGTGGCTAGTGCTAGCTATAGAACCTGCCAGTTTCGTCACTTACATTGTGCTAACTATAAAACCTACCAGTTTCTTCACTCTAACAATGCAAGTTAAAAGCAATCTCAATTACATTTAGTATGCAGGAATTTTCATCTAATAACACTAGCTAGCCAGACAATCGAGTTGCAAATAAAATGAAATGCAATTTCCAAAACAAGCTTACAGATTACAACATCTTTGCAATAATACAACCTTTCAGAAAGTACAAAAATCTGATTAACAGTGAACTCAAATCAAACCAATCCATGGATATCAAAACTCATAGCCATACTAGAATCATAAAGGATGAGGAAAAATTAAAGAGAATTAGAAATGAATTCTGAAACTCACATTCTCTGGTAAGACCATCTTTTTCAATTCCTCTTCAGATGGAATGATAAAATCACGCTTCTTTGCCCAAAACAAGTGTCCATTTGCATTCTTCTGTATATTGAATGTCCGAGTAAAGCAAAATACAGGGGACATTGAAAGATTCATTTTTCAAAGTGCAAATCCAACAATCATCCAAACACTTATTATTTACTAATGTCTACAAATCTAATGTAAAATATTATAAAGCAAGAATCATACCCGCAAAATTGTGCACTCCTTGAGCTTCTTCCGCAAGATGGTCTCCGAAATGTTTGGAAAATAAGCGGACAGCTCATCTGCGCGGATCCAAGGAAGCATCCCACGCTTCTCGGCAGCTCGGAACTCACGATAAAGATACAGTAATTGCCTATTTAAGATATATGCCTGAAGATTCTTAGAAGCAGGAGTTAATACCTCCATAAGGGGCTCCTGCAAAGACAGATCAATGAATCCAAATTTGTTTGATAACACTTGCACCAAATAATTATTAATTCTCCTTTTCTATATTGAAACATCACAATGTTTTAACTTCTAATGGTGGAATAGAAAAAAGACTCCTAGGGTGTATGGTATGGGGAGTGTTGGAGAAGAACTTCTTGTCTGAGCCAAACTATCACATTACGTAATGTGAATCAAAACTCTATCATTAATGTCCAAACTCCTATCCTCTTCCTTTTCCAACTACACAATTTTTTCCCCTATTATGGCTCTCCTTTGAAGTGACCACTTTTGAAAGAAAAAAAAAAACCACATCCTGATCTAGTAAAAATGAAAACCTAGTGTGTGGAGCAATGTTAGGTAGTCATTACATGAAGGAAAATAGAAATAACTCTTAGGTGTTCCAACATGCAGCACGAATCACTAATCACAACAAACCTTTAAGAAGAAAATGAATCTATAGAGATTCGAGGATGGAGTCTAATTCAAGGTAACCTGCGAGAAAGCATGAAAAAAAGCTAAATCAAACCTGTTGTCCAACGACAGCAACTCTGTCAATGCGTCTAATAGAAAGCTTTCCTTTCGCAGAACGAACCAACAAATAGTCAGTAGGAGGCACCTTGTGGGGAAATAATGGCGCTTTATACATGTTTGTTTCAAGAGATGATTGTCTGCAACCAGCTTTTATGTCTCCAAGGAAAGGGGATTTGTCAGTCTGCTCTAGTATCACAACGTTCCCCAAGCTGCTTTTTTCATTGCGCAATAAGATACCAGTTTGATCACTGGGGCTCAACTTCTGATAGTAAGTGCGGAGATTGGCACCCATACCAGCATTGCTTAATGACAAAGGTCTTTCCTCACAATACCTGCAGTTAGAAAGTAAATGAACCCCTGTAAAAATACCATCATCATACTCATTCAAGCATGAGGAAAAACTTAAGAAAATAAAACACCATGAGAAAAGAAACACCACGGTTTAGATGAATTTAATCCTGAAGTTTAGATGAATTTAATCCTGAAGCAATTATATATATCAAAGTTAAGAATTTAATATGATGCAACAAAAGTGTTTCTACGTGCTCACAAACTGTGCACAAACTTCATATGAGAAACATCTGTTGAGAATAGGGGTGACAATTTAACCCGACCCGAACCTAATGGATATCCACCTGAACCAACCTGATTTGGTGGGGGGTTTTGGATAGTCACCTTACCCAATGAGTAATGGACAAGGTTTGGACATTGTGAAACCCAACCTAAAACCCAACTCGAGATATATACATTAGTGTCATGTACATATATGTGTAGAACATTTATATTTTATGAATATAATATAATGTATATGTAGACCAATATTGAGATAATACTTTATAACTTTTACAGTTCTGCCACTTAATATATGCATATATGCCCCATATATATATATTACTCTTTTAACATTCTCACTTATGTGCTGTCCATAACACTTTAGTAAAGAAAGCATACGCAGAAGATGTTTTAGAACTCACATACTGAAGGCAGTTGTAGAAAATTTGGTTTGGAAGGAGGATCACACAAGATTTTGCTAGAATGATGGTCATTTTTAAAATAAGATAACATGGAAAAAAAAAAAAAAGAACAAAGAAAAGTGAGACTTTGGAATTACAAAAAATATCAAGTGAAGATACATAAAAACACATAAATGGTAAGAGGGAAGAAATGAAAGAGAAAATAGACCATAAAGGAAAACAGGTAACACAGCCATACAAGAATCTAAGCAATGGTAGCAAATCAATGGTCGAATTAGGGAATTCCTCATTTTTACTAGGACAATGATGCATTGACAAGTTTACTGCACATAAAAAGCAAGCTTTCCGATATTAAATTTTCAAATGAAATTAACGATAAACAAACTAGCTAATTCAGATAAGCATCTCAGGAATATCTATGTGCTAATAACAAAAACTTTGCATTTAAATTTGCTTCTGTTGGTTCCAAAATATATGTGTGAACAGAAGGCCACAGTAAGAAAATGAAGAGAAGAATACAAGGGAATAAAAATGGGATTAATTGGAGCATGCAAATCTCCTTATGCCAATTTGAGCATGTTTCAAGTATGTAAATAAGCGAATTTTCTATGAGCATGAAAACAGCTTTCTAAATGCCTTCAAGGGAGATTTGATGTAGACAAATCCTTATAAAGAACTAAACAGGTATATCTCCATAGTTCTATGCCTAGGAGATATAAGACAGGAGAATGCAGGACATAGGAGTGGGACAAGGAAAGACAGAGTGAGAAAAGAAAGATTTTTCTGTCACTTACTCCATTAGAAAAACATGACCATCTTTCACAGAAAGGTCGGATTTCTTCTTAAATGCCCCTGGAGGGCGCAGAGACTTGTTCTCACCCGGAATCTTTTGTGCCCTAGGCCACAAGTGAATTTTTGTTCGAACTAGATGAAGCAAGGAGTTTGGCTGAACATTATGAGCAGAAAGAGATTTATGGTCTTCAAGCTCCTTCCCCAAATAAAATAACTTCACAGTTTCTGATGGCTTGAAATCTATAAAAACAATATTTTCAAGTAAGCTCTTGTTCTTCTTAAATGATTTAGAAATAACAAAATGTAAATGTGGATTAACAACACAAGCAATTAAAATAAACTGGATATATTACAAGCATAAGAGTAATTACAACCTAGCTTCTTTGAAGCTTTTGCTTTGACAGATGAGATATTTTCCTCAGCATCCACATGTACCTTACTTCCTTTGCCTCCTAAGCTCTTTAAAATAATTTTCATTGGTCCTGCAGTAGGTAGCTTCCCTCGTTCTTTGACAGCCACCTCATGGTCATGAGGATACCATAAAGCTTTTGGTCGATGAAAATTAGCTAGATCTTTACTGAAAAAGGAGTATATGAGAAAATGACATATTGTTGATATTCAAAAGGAGTATTTAGAAAATCCAGGACATAATGTTGATAGGTAAAATCGACACCATGAACCCAAATTTTAATACACAAGGAAAATGACATATATGAGAAACAATACAGCTCGCTGAAAAGAGAACAAGAAAAAAGGGAACAATTTATGCAGATGATTTGTAAGTCATAATTAAAGGACCACAATAATAGAGAAATTCCTTATCCAAAAAAAAAGAAAAGAGAAATACCATCATCCATTATACTATTGATAAAAGGTGCATGGAGCCTTGAGGCAATTAGGCTTCCTCTTGCCTAAGGTGCCTAGTGCTACTGTAGGAGCTTGCCTCATAAACAAAAGATCCCAATCTAGCAAGAATATATATTTCAAATAAAGGAAAACAAACAGGCAAAGAATCACCAAACTTTATCAAACAAAAGGTTTCTAATCAAAATATCAATTTCAATGTCACATATGTATATGATCAATAAGAAAATCCATGTCAATATACAAATGCCATGCTATTACAGCACCCTTTTCTGGTAAAGTAACATAGGACTCATATTGAGTATCTCGAACAAAAAATTCACGATTGATTTCTAACCATCATCAAAACTTACTACTTAATCATCATTATCATCCATGTTCATCATTAAATATATAACTTAAGATTCTGGTCTTTTCTCCTTTTACCCTGACAAAATACTCCCTTCAAGTCAATGAAGTACATCACTTTTACTCGTAAGATATTTTTCCCCTTCAGCAATTCTATCCCTCACTATGACTTTCAATAGGCTATCTCAAATTTAAATATTGTTGTAAAATGTGAATTAAACAATGGCTTTAAAATGCCAAATTGCAGAAATCAAATATAACTTATCAAAGGAGAAACCTAGCACAATCTAATCTTCCTGATTGGTTTTGCGTTTCAAAAACGCTTTTGAAAAAATTTAAATTTTTTTATTTTTTTTTTGCTTCAAATTAATATTTTTTTCGTATTTCTAGATCATTTTGATGCGCCAATGTCAAAAATGATTTTTAAAAAATAAAAAAAACATTATTTTGATACATTTCTGAGTGAAAAGCACTTTGAAAAGCAACCGCAACCACACTCAAACACGCTAATAACTATCACTAAGACCCTGGGAGTTGGAGAACCTAAATTCAAATCCCCTATTTTCAAACCGTCAAAAAGAACTGAAGAATAATCATTTATCATTTTAAGAATAGGCTCGGATATGAAACAGCATAAAGAAGACTGCTACGAGGTAGGCCACTAAATCTTACTTGCTCAACTTCAACTTCATTGTCTGAAGCTTTATTGCAGGTGCAGAGTGATGAATTTTAATGCCATAAGCAGTTCGTTTGTTAGAATTTGATTGCAATCGCTGAGAATTTTTCCTGTTCATGTAGAACTTGTCATTAGCAATGTTAAATTGCCAACCAGATCGATTTCCACAGCCTAGTAGCTCATGAGAAACCTTTTGCTTTAGGGGTCGAGTTATAATCATTGCCCCTGCATGAAGTTGAAGATGCTTACTATCCCTGTGATCCAAAATTTCAAAGAGCATCTGCTCATCTTGAAGATCAAGAATCAGCTTAGGCTTTATGTTAGCTTCACATGGTTCCCATATTATATCATCTAACCAAGATCCTTCCATCAAGTCTCTATTTTGCAATGTGAGCTTGCTAAAACGCCTTAGAGCATCACTTTTGTGAAGCTCCACAGCGTTATTCTCTCTTCTATCATTAACATGATTAGAGCTATCCTCTTCCAGGCGAGATTCCAATCTCAAAAGTTGTGGATGGCATCTGCTTTCTAATAATGGAAGATTTCCAGGTTCTGAATAATCTCCTGAGCCAAAGGACTCCAAGAGAACATAAGACCTGTTCCAAAAACAGTTATCAAGGTTCTCGTTTAACTCCACTGGGTGCTCTGAATGAAGATTTGGTGGACTAGTCACTTGTTCAGTTTCTATAACAAATGAAGATCCCAATTCAGATCCAGACTGATCACAACTCTCCACAGAATTGTCACTGATAACTGGGGAATTGTCCCAGAGAATTCTCTCTTCCCAATCGTGCTGATCAAGGGGGTTGAATTTTGAATCCAATGGAGACTTCCATACCACATCCTTGTTCAATGGTTCAGCACTAAGATAAGAGTTCCTTCTTTGTTCCTCAATTTGAACAGACATTTGAATAGCTCCATGCATAGATCCAAATCTTGCTAACTCTGAGGCATCTTCGCTGAAGATTGAGATGTCATGTTGATTTACATGCAAATGTGATGGAAGCATTTGACCAGAGTCCTTTAAAAACGCCTCTTCATCCTCTTCAACAATATCAGAAACATCCATAGATGTATACTTCTCTGAAAAATGAATTAAACAACAACATTAAAACAGGAATCAAGCAAAAAGCAACAATAAGAAGACACAGAATTAACAGAAAATCCTTCCACATTATTAAAGAACAAAACCGAGAAACTAGACACTAAAAAGAAGAAATGAAAAGATGAGCATACAATGCAAATTACACAGGTGCTAAAAGTTACCGTGAAATTGCCAGAACAAGTAAAATGATAATGAGAATGGAAACATTAAGCCTGAAAGAAAATACCTAAAGCAAGAGAGCATACCTTTCAAAATGGAATATCTATGATCTCTTTTTTCTCCTTTCTTCAAGGGTTCATGAATAGAAAATATTTCGGAGAACCGTAAGATCTCCATCCCATCTTCTATACACAAAATAGGAAGTGGAGTGTGACCTTTATCTAGAGACCCCTTGACAGTATCGGTTTCCTCCTGCATCAGCGTAAAAGACATCAATTAGAGTCAGAATAACAACACAACCTTTGCAAAAAACATGCTAGTGGATTATTCAACATCTTGGGTGAAAGATGGTGAACATTTACAGCTTGCCATATTTTATCAACCTTTACAGAGAAAACAATGGTATATCTTTGATTAACAGACAATTAAGATTTATCAGGTTAGCATTTCAGAAGTGTAAGCAGCAAATTAACCACCAAGATAGAAGCATAAATGCATTTTTCCTCTCTGTTCCTTTTTCTTTCTTCCTTTCCTCAAAAAGAGCAGGATGTGATTATTTGCTATTAGAGTTGCACCATGGAGGATGTTGAGTTGTTTTAAAAAGGATGGCAGAATTCTTGACAGTAGCCTTTCTGGGTTTAGGAAAGAAGAAATGTTCTAATACTTTGATAAAATGTGTTGTTTTTTGCAACTATCTGATTTTTCTGGATGGAAAGAATTGCTAAAATATTTCAAGGAACACTCCCCATCAAGAAAGTAATCGTGGAACAAGATACTCTCCCAAGGTAACTCTAACAACACCAGAAAATAGTGGGATAGCACAAACAAGAGGCAAACTGAGAGCAAACTAAGAGGTTGTCCAGACCCAAATCTTACAAACTGCAGGAACTGGGAAAGGAAGACATTACTTTCAAGTGCAAACTCAATCCAAGATCTTGCATCCTCGTGATGCAATGCTTCAGGGGCTATTAGGGAGCTTCCCTTGCTGATACTCAACACTCAACAGAAATGAAGCATTTATTTATTTATTTTGAGCTTTGTCCATTTCCAGAGAATTGGCAGTTTGGCACGCAGTGAATACCAGGAGAGGTATTTAATAACTTGCTTGCACTCATCTATATTGACATCATAATCTAACAAGCACAAATGTTTTTCCAATCTCACGGTATGTGTTCATCTTTCAAACATTTACATAGTCAGTGATTTGTTGAAAGTGGATCATACGGTAATCCAAACATTTGCTGACCCGAACATCATGCAACAGCCTTTAGAATGCAAATGTTACACATAACACCTACAGAAAAATTGAAGAATAAGGAGGACATGGTAAACTAACCTCATGAATATCTACGAATTCAACATCAGAACTTTCAAAACCCACGGAGACAAGTTCTCCGGAAACTACTCCAACATCTTGCTGACCTGAAAAGGAGATTCTAAAACTATATAATCTTGCTTACACAGTTCAGAAATTTGGAAAGCTTGTGTGTATGTGGGGGGGGGGTATTGATTGTAAAAAACCAAAGAATTATCCACAACCAAGGAAGACAACCACAAATAGAAATAAAATATTTGAGAGAAAATATTAATAAGAGAACAAACCAAAAAAATAATCTGTGAAGTTCATAGTCAGCTAATTTATAACTTGTCTCAGAAAAAAGTTTCAGAAATTCCTTAATGCGATAATGTCGATTAAGCAAAGTCTCAGAGACAATACAGTCACTCTGGAAAGTTCAAATTTGGTGAAAAGCTTGGGAAAAACTCATTAGTTTCAATTGTACACTGCAAAAACTCCTGTGTGGATGATGCAATTTGGATTACTTTGTGTACAAACTCATTGAGCTGTCTGGGAATACAGAACAGAAAGTGGGGAAAACACAATCAATATGACTGCTGAAATCTCACATAGAAAATCCATCCAAATAGCTGATACTGAATTTGTACATCATATGGTTCCCCACAAGATGGGTGTAATCAAAAAACATTTGCAGGCTATAGAGCGAATAAAGAAAAAAGGATAGGGGGATGAAAAATATCTGTTTTGTGAAACGGAGCTACCAAGTTCTGATCTGACCAGTAGCCAAGTTGATTAACACCAAACAGTCAAATTTTCTGAACTCCAATCTTTTAAAATTAAGAGAATATAATAACAGGTTTCAATATGAAAGTTTGAGAGGGGTAAAGGAAATAATCTATCTGAACCACTAAATCACAGAATAGGTCATTAATAAATAAAACCTTAAAAGATGACAGCAGTGGCCCTCAATATCATAAATGGAAAATGATTACACGAAAAAAAAAATTGATGAGGAATTGTCTATTATAAAAAAAAAAAGAAACAAAATGAATCACCTAAGAGTGAACCTGATAGAGAAGCTGTTTGAACTTCAAGTTTTTTATCCGAAACCACAGGTTCCTTTTCAAGTTCCTCTTTCACACCTTCATCATAATCTTCATCATCAGATATGGGAGGCTGCAACGTGGATTCAGACAACATATAATCCTTTTTTGACAACAAATAGTCCTCCTCACTAACAGCTTGAATCTCAGGCCCCTCATACTGTTCATCAAAATCTTCATAATCAACTGCATCTTCTGCCTTTGCATCATAATCTAGCAGCAGAAATACAGAGTAAACACATAATCAGAAGGTTTAATGAGATAAGGCACAAGATAAACAGCAAGTTACATAAAGCTAAACCTCAGAAAGCATTAGTATAATGATGTGGAATCTAAATATTTTGACACACATAAATGCAAGAAAATTTATGCATGGATGCATTGCATATGTACATATGCAGAAAAGTTCAACCAGTCAGTTTCAACCTTTACCCCACACACACCAAAAAAAAAGTTTCAACAGGCAAGCCACTGGACACCATCAAGATATGCATCAAAATAAAAACAAGGCAAAATCACAAGTACAATGTTCCTTGCAGCATAAAAAAACATAGCCAGAGGAACGGTTGGAAATTTCTGACATGACTTGAACTTAACAAGAAATATTAGAAAAGATGTGACCCTGTTCCCTGTTCAGAAATATATTCATTAGTGAGTATTTTCAATAAAACCAGCATATTTAACTATAACCTTTCCATTTGGCTTGACCAGACACGTGACTGAAAAACCAGAATATCTATTCACATTGACTTCTACTAGATGTGCTGGAAAAAAATTAGTTGTTAAGTTCTCTTAATCACATATTCAAGATTCTTCCAATTTCTGATCAAATGGTACTGAAAATAGGAGTAGAGACTTCAGTTACTGGAATAATGATGAGTGTCTAAACAGTTTTCCCATTCTGAAAATGTAGTTTCAATCTAATAATTGATAAGTTCCAGTCTTTCTCTTTGAAAGAACATCAAGCACAACTTAAATTGAGTAAGTGCTCTTTATTTCTTCTTTTGTTTAAATGTTTCTTCAATAAATTCTATTTGAAATAATGTCAAGACCCGGACAGGCATCACTTTCTGCAATGGCATGCGACTATTCTCATTTTGAATGCATTAAGTAATTGGGATAACATAATTTATGAAGAATTATGTTTCCCCAATTCCACAATATATTTTTTAAAGAACAAATCTGGGCTTGGCCACTGCAGAAAAATGTTGTCAGATCAGATAGTTTCCTTGCATCCCTATGGTATCATGCTTTGGGTGGTTTTAGGGTGTTTCTTAAGAGTTCTACAGGAATATGGGTCTTCATTATTCAGATTTCTGTTTCATTGATGTCTTTCCTAGGAGGTTGCATGTGCATTGCTACATACTTTCATTGACTTATAAAACATATATCTTTCAGAATTTTCATGACAGCATCTTCTTTTGCGATTTCCTAAGTCTCATTATTATTATTATTATTATTATTATTATTATTATTATTATTATTATTATTATTATTATTATTATTATTATTATTATTATTCAATAAGTTAAAGATACCCTAAAAGGTTATTGCTTTTTCATGCAAATCCAAGCATTGGTCTGGCAATATGTGTGCATCAACACTTGAGAATACCAAATTCGTTCCTTAAAAGTAAGTTATCTTTTCAATAGAACCGTCATTATAAGACATAGCCCTATGATCAAATTAGAAAGCTTCCCAAGTACTTGACATACAAAATTGAAATCAAATACAAGAGTTCACAACCTTGTATACCAGTAAATGTGAGTCAAGATAAGTAAAAAACAGCAGAGAAAGAGAAAGGGAGGTTAATTAGTTAAAGAACCAAAGATACTAACACAACATCAAAAACTGCATGACATAGTTTTCCTTGGCAGACAACATCACCTTGTTCTGCAGCGTCAGTGGATGTTTGGGGTGATTTCACTGACAACTGAAATTAGAATAGCTTAAGATTAGTGTCAAGCCAAAAAAAAGGAAGGAAGAAATCTGCCCAAGCATAATTGAAAGCTAAAACACATGATAGAGATTTTCCATACATCAATTTCTGTCAATGACGAACCCAACTTGTCAGCTAGTGCGGCAAGATGCTCCTTTGCATCCTGAAGATATGTAGTTTAGAAACATAAGTGAGAATCTCAAACTGGACACTTACCATACTAACAAATGGGAACGCTTCTTATTAAAAGTAAAAGAAGAACGTATGATAAATATAGCAAGCCACAACTCAATTGCACAATAAGATTAGAAAATAGAAGTTGCTGCAAAACAAAGCTGCTGCATGCCTGAACATCATGATTCTACCAATGTCTATCACATGCCTGAACATAATATTTAAATATGAAAACCTTTTCACTCAATATCACCTCCCTGAGTACCAAGCCATGACAAACGACCATTACCAAGCCAGTGAAGTTTAGTTTATTCTCCATCTTAGAATTCATAAAAAAGTATTAGTTCTTCATTTCACTGGCCTAAGCCTCATATGTTTTTTTATAATTCCCTGCCTCAAGTAAATAATACTGCCTTCACTCAATATCAGTTTTAAGAGGAAGCCAACTATCACTTGCATGTGCATTAATTTATGTATCAACACGTGCATATTATTGAAACCTTTTACTTTAGTTAATATAAGAAATAAAAGATTACACTTAAGAGAGACAAATAAGCTCACCTCATCAAGGTAATCGGCATCAAGATCACCAGAATTATCAACATTCCCAAACATAAAACCCAAAAAATGGTTACCCCCGACTTCATCATATTCCTCGTCATCATCTGTCCAAAAGTCATCCAGACATTAGAAAGGATGATCACAAGGGGAGTTAAAAAAAAACACGAAGAACGAAAACGAAAAGGAACTAATTTTGAATGTGTTAAAGACACATCTTTTTTTTTTAACAAAACCAGTTTGATAATCTCAGTTTGTGTTTCACAAGGTTGTCTAACTATAGTAACAAAACCAACTTAAACTACAGCCTTTAAGAACAGAGATTAAAGATTGCAATTAAACAAACTGTCCATACACTGTGACCATCATGATTCTACCTATATCTATCACATGTCTGAGTACAAAACAACAGGGCTATTCATCATCCTTGACAAAGATGACACAACTATAGAAAACCTTCAAACACCGCAATTATACACAATTCTACCAATAATTACTATACCAATAAGCATAAAACAATCAAATTACAAAATGTTATGACGTTAAATAACCAACTCACCATCACCGGAAGCACTTCCCGACTCATAGCCACCTCCACCCATGTTTTAAAGGCAGTTCTGCCAAGAATCATGAAAATGAAAATTTCAATTTTTAGCTATTAAACTAAAAAAAAAATGAATAATCAATTAAATTTCAGTTATTTAATAAAAAGTTTTTATTTCATTTGAAAAATTCATGTGGAAAACAGAAAGTATATGGCAAAAAATTTAAAAAAAGAGCTAAAATAATGCCAAAGAAATTGAAAAAGGAACTTATAAAAGCAAAGATAAAACCAAAACCTAGCAAAAACCAATAAAACACTAAAAAAAAAAAAATCACGAAAAAAAAGAACACATCATCAAAAAAATTCGAAAATGGGAACCAGAATTAGCTACAAAACACAAAAATTAAGAGAAAATCATAAAATCACACCAAAAATACTTAAAAATACTTAAAATTCGTTGAAATAACGAATAATAACCGCACTGGAATTCTCCCATGAAATAAATAAATGTTCTCTAAAACTTTCAATTTTCAATTGATAAAGAAACTCTTGTAAGTAACCTAAAATCAAACCCTAACACAAACCTACAAAATACGGCGGGAAGTAAGAATAGCCAAAATTCGAAAAAGAAACCACAAAATATCTCGAAAAATGAACAAATTGAAGATAAATTTACAAAATTAAGCCAAAAATACTAATATAGAAAATTAAATTCGTTGGAATAATTAGTACTAACCAACCGTACTTGGATTCTTGCATGAAGAAAATATAATTATATTTTAAAACATAAGATTACAGTTAAATTTAAAAGGAAAACAAAGAGACAAAATCAGCGATTTGAATTTGGAAGGAAGGAAGGAAGGAAGGAAGAAATGATATATGAAAGGAGCTGAAATAAGAAACTCGAGTGGCTGGGTTGAGATGTTACCTGGTAATTTAAGAGGATTGATTCATATCCTGGTGGTGAACAACGATCATCTCCGACCGGGATAGCGACGACGGAGTGGATTTTGCATTCAACGACGAACTGAGAGGTTTTCTGCTTTTGCGTTTCTTTCTTTATTAAAAAAGAAAGCAATAGAGTGTTGGGGACAGGAGTCGGGTCGCGTTTCAGAGATGGGTGGAATTGGGCCTAGACTTTTTGGGTTCGTGGAATACAATCCAAGCCCATAAAAAATACACTTTTTTTTTCATGGAAACCAGACTACCAAGACCGAGGTCAAAAATTAAGTAAAAATTAATTTAATCTAAAATGATATTATTTTAAATTTTTTATAAAAATATTAAATTAAATTTTTTTAGAGAAAAAAAAAATAAAAAACCAGTCTACCCAAGACCAAGGTCAAAAATTAAGTAAGAACCAATTTAATCTAAAATGATATTATTTTAAATTTTTTATAAAAATATTAAATTAAATTTTTTTAGAGAAAAAAATAAAAATCAAACTAAATTTTCATCAAATTAATTGTGTATGGATTAACTTTTTAGATCGATTGAATCATTCTTGTTTTTTTGAAATTCGGTATAGACTAAGAGCCAAGTTGGATAAGTTTTAGATTGACTCATTTTGGATGGGTTTGAATTTTCTTAAATTCACTTATTTTTTTTTTAATTAACAGAGTTTTCACTTGTTGGTATGTCACCAAATTGATAGTTAATGATATTATTTGTAAAATTTATTGAGATGGATATTTTGGAATGAATAAAATTACTTTTATAATTATATTTAATAGATCTAATTTGAGAACTGATTGGGAAAAAAAAAAGCTTAGACTTGTTGGCCACCAAATCAATTATTTATATTTAAATAACATTAGTTTTTTTTTATGCTGATTTGAATAGGTTAAGCTGGGTCAACCGAGTGATTAAAAACCTCTATTAATTCAATTATATTTTAACAAGTTAATATTCAGTTTAATTAAAAATCCAAACCGGATGAAGTTAATATATATATATATATATATTAGTGTACGAGACTAAATCATACCTGATTTTAGCTTATAAAATCAACCTCCAACATTCCCATGTATAAGAGACAATATATTTCTCTATTTGGTTTAATTTAGTTTATAGTAAATCTTTCCTTAAGAATCAATTATATTATATTATATGATTCACATGTATTAAGTAAAATCAAATGTCTTGTCTAGATTTACTAAAGCACTAACAATCCATCTCTTTAATACTAGTTAATTTCTTGTCACGTGTAAGTGTATTATTCAACTATATATTTAATATTTTTTTACTATTTTTTCATGAATTCATTTAACTAGTATATAAAAAAAGTAAAAAAAAAAATAATTAGATAATTTTAGATTGAATTTTTATATTTTAAAATAAAAAATATAAAAATAACATGTTTTCAGAGATAATATTTATTATATTGGACAAGGCTCAAGTAATGAATAAACACAATCAACTCCAGGTTTTTTAACCATTAAGTTGGTCCTGATTTTATAATTAGGATTATTATATTATTACTAATTTTAACACTCAAAATAAACTAAAATAAAAAAATAATAATATATAATTATTTTTTTTAGCTATGTAAGATAAACAATAATATATATTAAATATATAA
>Ga0307517_10003696_pt1 | contig 23779 bp, 27 predicted proteins | sample 23_EM_MG_FD_194515 | JGI IMG/M metagenome (GOLD analysis project Ga0307517, IMG submission 194515) | Populus trichocarpa ectomycorrhiza microbial communities from riparian zone in the Pacific Northwest, United States - 23_EM | ecosystem: Host-associated > Plants > Roots > Unclassified | place...
AGAGGACAAGTTGGTAAAAGATGGAGTCCGAGGGAAAATACCTATTGGTACGATCCCGAGGACAAGTCGTGTAATGCCGGAAGACCAGAATACGAGATGCAGTTGCATACCGAATTCTCGACGGAACCAACCAAAGAAGATTGGCCATCTTCTGTCCAGCGAGTTAGACTACCTTCGACAAGCACGAGGGCAAGATAATTCGTAACCATTGTTGCCAACGGATAAACGGATGAGCTGACACCTGACGAGGTTTCCACACCATCAGGAATAATGAAAGCGCAGACCGATAAGTTGGCCATGGGAGCAAAAAGGTGTGCAAGAGAGTTTTCAGGGTCTACGAGTTTTCGCACTCAGGTGAAGTTCGCAGAGTTGCGGGCCAGGTACTTAGTTAGTATAGAGTTAGCATGTATACCGCGATTGCTCAGACGCGGAATATAAATATCGAAGTATCTTCGCTGCTATTAAGAACAAAGAAGCACGGAGAAGAGATCTTATCAATATAATAAGTTATTCTACACTTTTATCGTTACCAATACTTCGACGATCTACATCGAAGCAAGTTATTATACCTAGCCTACATTACTCGTGTCTTCTTAACGAGTTCTCCGATATAATTACGATTAAGGTCCTAGCTGTCGGAATACCTCACGCCGAAGCTACCACCTAACAGGTCTGTGGATCAGAATCAAATTAGTCACCCAGGGGTGCCATTAGGGGTGGGCGCACGGACTCCCCGCAAGGATTTAGGAAGCAGAGTCACCCTACCTTGACGCTGATGAAGTTTGAAGAATAAAGATAACGGCCACCTATTGCCCCGGCGATGGGACGGGGCGTGATCACTGGCCGCCTGGGTAGTTGCGTCCTAACGCCAAAGACCACTATCATTGGAACACATCTTATAACACTGTATACGTCACGGCCATCTATCTGACCGGATCCTGTTGGCAGGATATATGAGGGGAGACCTAAGGGCACCATATGCAAGTGGAGGCAGATGGATCGGACCACAGCGCATAAGGTTACAGACACTTGAGGACCGACAGTCGGAAGAGTGGGGCAAAGGTAACAGGACGTTTTGCATACAAGTTAAGCCCCTCTTAGCTACAAAGAAGCATAGGGTATGAAGGAGGTCACTATGCCAAGTAAGCGGATCGAGTGAATTCACAAAGGACATGTTCGTAAAAGATAGAGTCTGAGGGAAAAAACTGATAGGTGCGATCCTGAGGACAAGTCCTGTAATGCCGCATGACAAGAATACAAAATGAGGTCGCATACCAAATTCTCTACGGAACCAACCAAAGCAGAATGGCCATCTTCTGTTCAGCAAGTTACACTACCTCCGTGAAGCACGGGGGCAAGATAATTCTTAATCATTTCTGTCAACTGATAAACAGATGAGCTGACACCTGACGTGGGCTCCACACCTCAGGTATAAGGCAGGGCAGAGCAATAAGTTGACCATGGGAGCAAGAAGGTGTGGTAGCGATATTTCAGGGTCTAAGAGTGTTCGCATTTGGAAAGTGTTCGCAGAATTATTAGAGAGATAATTAATTAATATAGTGATAGCATGTATACTGCGATTGCTCAGACGCGGAATATAAATATTGAAGCATCTTTGCTGCTATTAGACACAACAAGCACGAAGAAGAGATATTATCAATATAATAGGTTTTACATGATCGCTACTAATAATTTGATGATTTATACCAAAGTTCCTCTATTATATCCAGCCTACATGACTCGTGTCTTCCTAATGAATGCTCCGAGACAAGACGATCCAGGTCCTAGCTGTCGGAATACTTTACGCTGAAGTGACAACCTAACAGTATATTGATACATCTCATCGTTACCGAGATGAATATTTGGCAGAGATACTTATTGTCCCAAACCCGAGACGCTTTGTGAACCAAGACCATTGAGGACTACCTCAATAGACCAATTCCGCAGCTATGCCGAGATACCTGAGCGAGGGATACAAGAACCTTATGATGAATTCTATTTCTTGTGGATAAATCCAGAAAACACGAGCACTATTGCAGATATCGCCGCACTAGTTCGATACCAGTACAGTGAAGACTTCTCCAACCATACCCCCTCAGAAAGGTCCAATTCAGTCTGGAACACCCAGTACCCAGACACCAACCAGCGGTGGAGTCAGCCCTTCACGATACCCGAAGTGTGGAGAAGAAACTAGAGATGAGTTCCCCATTAGGAAGCCATAAGAAATGACTTCTAACCCCAAAGCGCCTGAGGCCATGGAATGGCAACAGGACGAAGGTGACCCGCTGTCCCGAACCTCAGCCCCAAGTGTAGAAACAACCCACACCCAGCTGGCACAATTGCATTCAAGCAATCAAGCACCACGGTCCCCTGGACTCTCTGTGGGCTTTCTAGCAAAGTATGGGAAGACGAGACACAGTGAAGGTTGCAGGACCCCCGAACCCACCAGTGATCCCAGCATGCACAGTGGGATGGAGAGACAAGAGAGAATCCTAGGACGATTCGTTCCAAAGCTCACTGAAAGTCAAGATGAGCAACGCTTAAGCGTACAGACTCCCCGTAAGGCTTTCTGGGACAGAGTTACCCTACCTTGATGCGTATGAACTTTGAAGAATAAAGATAACACCCCCCTCCATACCCGGCGTTGGGACGGCGCGTCATTAGTGGCTGCCTGGCTGGTTGCGTCCCAACACCAAAGACCACTATCTGTGAAACACATCTTATAACATGGTATACATCGCGGCCGTCCATCCGGCCGCGTCCTGGTCGCAGGATATATGGGGGGAGACCTCCGGGCACCATATGCCAGTCGAAGTACGTGAATGGAACGATGGCGCATAAGGTTACAGAAACTCAAGGACTGACCGTCAGAAGAGTGGGTCGAAGCTAACGGGACGCTTGGCATACAAGTTAGACCCCTCTTACCTACAAAGACGCATAGGGTATGAAGGAGGTAACTATGCCCAGTAACTGGAGCGGGTTACTCCAGAAAGGACGGGTTGGCAAAGGATGGAGTCCAAGGGACAAAACCGATACGTGGGATCCCTAGGACAAGTCATGTAATGCCAGAAGACAAGAATACGACATGAGGGAACAGGTCGAATTCTGTGCAGAGCCAACCAAAGAAGAATGGCCATCTTCTGTCTGGCGAGTCAAAACTACATGCGTAAAGCATGGGGTAAGATAATTCGTAATAATTGCTGTCAACGGATAAACTGGTTAGCCAACACCTGACGTGATCCCCACACCATCAGGAATAATGGGAGGACAAAACGATAAGTTGACAAGGGGAGCAAGCAGGTGTTGTAGGAGATTTTCAGGGTCTAGGTGGGTTCGCACTCAGAAACTGTTGGCAGAAAGATTAGCAAGATACTTAGTTAGTATAGAGATAGTAGGTATACCGCGATTGCTCAGAGGCGGAATATAAATATCGAAGCATCTTCGCTGCTATTAGACACAACACGCACGGAGAAGATATCTTATTAACATAAGAAGTTTTTACTTGATCGCTACCAATACTTTGACAATCTACACAAAAGTCCTCTATTGTATCTAGCGTACATTACTCATTTCTTCTGAACGAGTTCTCCGATACAAGACGATCCAGGTTCTAGCTGTCTCAATACCTGACACTGAAGCTACCACCTAACCATATATTGATACTTCTCATTGTTACTGATACACATGTTTGGCAGAGACACTTATACTCCGAAACCCGAGACCCTGTTCGAACCAAGACCCTTAAGGACTACCTCAATAGACGAAGTCCTCAACTGGACCGAGATACCTCAACTGGTGACAGAAGAACCCAATAAGGAAACCTACACGTTCTGGAAAAACCCAGAAAACCTTATTACCACCAAAGACCGAGCAGCCATGTAGTGGCAGTGGGAAGGCGAAGAGTTTACATACTCAGAACCTGAAAAGGAAATTGGTCATGGCTGGTACGTTGGGTAGTATAGCGACGGAAGACGCTCAAGCCCAGACTTTGTGATGCGAGAACCGGGGGGAGGAAACAAGAGAGATGTTTCCTATTAAGAATTCAAAAATACGGCTTTGGACCCCTGAGTGCCTGAGGCAATGAAATGGCAACAGGGAGAAGGAGAAGGTGAAGGTGATTGTCACAAATCGTGACTAAGCAAGGCAGATTTCACATGACTAATAATTATTAGGCATAAGGTATGTTGGGGTTTTGCACTATGACATAATTTGACTGATAGCTTTCACATTACTGCGCACTTGCGAGTCATTGTTTGATTAAAGAGGATGTGCGCAGTTGACTCATACGAGTCAGCTGATGGATTTCGCACTATGACTCACGATGAGTCATAGGGGCTATGTTACGTGAGGGGATGAGTCACCAAGGGTTAGGGTTGTGAGAAGAGGCTTATAAAAGGAGCTTGGTTCCGACCAAGAGATAGGCCATGAACCATCTCTCCTCCACCTCCGGCGATTGAAATCTCAACACCACGAGAAATCATCGTCACTTTCCCCCACCCACCTCTCTTCTCCCACGATGGCTACTGCCTAGGAGTTGACGTTAAGCCAACCTTCCTCCTCTTCTGAGGCCTGTCGGCCTCCCCTCCTTGGGGTTCTCGTTCTCGTTCGTCGTTGACTCGCTCATGATGTTCAGTTCTCCCCCTTACCCCGCACTTGCTTCGCACCTCGCTTAGCATTTTGCACGGTCGGAAAGCTTCTCGCTTCGTTCACGGTCGGCGTTACGGTGTCGGACTCTCGGTCGAAGTAGGCCTCGGCTTGCTGGGCTTGTACCTCTGATGGGGAAAGCCTCGGTTAGTAACATCTCGGTCTCGCCTCGGTTTTGTCGTCGTCCCAAAAGCCCTTGCTATGGCCCGTTTGTCGGTTGTGGCTAGCCTGTTCGCGATCCTTCCTTCTCCCACCTCCCGGTTCTGTCCGCTTGCACCGTTACTGCTACAGCAGCTGGCACCTTACTGCCTCCTCATCCTCCCCGATCGTTCGTCCACTCCTCGGTTACGCCCAGTCGTGGTATTGCACTATCTCCCTGCCTGGTGTCCAATGCCTTGGATCGATGTAATTACCGGCGCGACCGTAGGTTTATGGTTACAAGGTCGGCCCACAATTTCAGTGGTTTTCTCTCGTAACGGCGATCACACATCCTCCCCCCCGGGTCCTATCAGGCCTTTTCTCGACCAAATCCTTTCTTTTGTTTTAGGGGAGCCTGCTGAAGGGTTTGGGTCTTTCTCCTGTACGTCTCTATGAATTGTTTCCTTACGTGTCTGGGGTAATATTGTCTTAGGTGCTAGGCGAGGGGGATTTTTCCTATGGATTGGGGGTGTTTGATTTTTCCCATGAAGAGGTGAAGCGGGCGGTTGTTGGAATTAAGGTTTTCTTTACGCCATATCTCACGATGCCTGCGAGTTCTTGTACCTTAACAATGAATACATGATTTAAAAAAAGAAAAGAGAAAAAGAAAAAAAAACCGACCAAGAGATAGGCCACGAACCATCTCTCCTCCACCTCCGGTGATTGAAATCTCAACACCACGGGAAATCATCGTCACATTCCCCCACCCACCTCTCTTCTCCCATCATGGCTACTGCCTAGGAGTTGACGTTAAGCCATCTTCCCTCCTCTCCTGAGGCACGCCTGCCTCCCCTCCTTGGGGTTCTTGTTCCCATTCATCGTTGACACCCGCTCATGAAGTTCGGTTCTCCCCCGTACCCCGCACTTGCTTTGCACGTCACTTAGGATTTTGCATGGTAGGAAGGCCTCTCGCTTCACTCACGGTCGGTGTTACGGTGTCGGACTCTCGGTCGAAGTAGGCCTTGGCTTGCAGGGCTTGTACCTCTGATGGGAAAAGCCTTGGTTAGTAATATCACGGTCCCACGCGGCTTCGTTGTCGTCACAAAAGCCCTTGCTATGGCCCGTTTGTCGGTGTGGCTAGCCCGCTTGCGATCCTTCCTCCTTCCCCCTCCCGGTTCGGTCCACTGGCACCGTACTGCCCCCTTAGCTGGCACCTTACTGCTAAAACTCCCCCCCGGCTGGCATCTTACTGCTCCCCACCGGCTGGCACCCTACTGGTACTCTCCGGCTCGCACCCTACGGCTACTCACCTGCTGGCACCCCACTGCTCCTCCTCCGATCGGTTGACCCTTCCTCGGTTACGCCTAGTCGTGGTATTGCACTGCCTCCCTGGCTTTGTCCAACGCCTTGGATCGATGTAATGACCTGCCCGACCGTACAGCATGGTTTTGGTGGGCCCTCGAGTTATGAGTTTTATTATGTTGACGATCACCTATCTACCCCCCTCAGGCCAGCGTTTCTGGTGTTCGAACGGCGGTTTCTTTTGTTTTGGGCAGCCTGCTGAAGGGTTTGGGTCTCTCTACCTGTACGTTTCTATGTATCGTTTTCTTACCTGTCTGGGGTATTTTATCTTAGGTGCTAGGAGGGGGAGACTTTTCCTATGGACTCGGGGTGGTTGATTTTTCCCATGAAGAGGTGAAGCGGGCGGTGGGTTTGCATTTATAGATTTTTTTATCTTCATAGCTAGCGCTGCATAAGGCTTTTTGTACCTAGAAACAAATAACGCATAATTACAAAAAAAAAAAAAAACGACCAAGAGATAGGCCACGAACCATCTCTCCTCCACCTCCGGTGATTGAAATCTCAACACCACGGGAAATCATCGTCACATTCCCCCACCCACCTCTCTTCTCCCATCATGGCTACTGCCTAGGAGTTGACGTTAAGCCATCTTCCCTCCTCTCCTGAGGCACCCATGCCTCCCCTCCGTGGGGTTCTTGTTCCCGTTCATCGTTGACACCCACTCATGAAATTCGGTTCTCCCCCTTACCCCGCACTTGCTTTGCACCTCGCTTAGCATTTTGCACGGTCGGAAAGCATCTTGCTTCGTTCACGGTCGGCGATATGGCGTCCGGATTCTCGGTCGAAGTAGGCTGCGGTTCTGCTCGGCTTGTACCTCTGATGGGGAAAGCTTCGGTTAGTAACGTCACAGTCCCGCTCGGTTTCGCCGTTGTCTCAAAAGCCCTTGCTATGGCCCATTAGTCGGTTGTGGCTAGCCTGTTCGCAATCCTTCCTCCACCCCCCTCCCGGTTCCGTCCGCTGGCACCGTACTGCCCCATTAGCTGGCCCCTTACTGCTTCAAATCCTTCCCGTCTAGCACCCTACTGCTCCCCACCGGCTGGCACCCTACTGCTAATCACCAGCTGGCACCCTACTGCTAATCACGGGCTGGCACCCTACTGCTACTCATCATTGGCTGGCATCCCCTCTCCCCGGTGGCTCTGCTCGCCCACCTTTCTCTCTCCCTCCTGCGATTTACTCTACCGTCGCAAACCTCGCTTAGGTTATGATGGGTCATGGTATTGCACTACCTCCCTGGCACATTCAAAAGGCCGATGCGCCGCCACCTTCCTGTCACTCCCGACCGTTGAGCCACCGCCCCAACCGGATTTCACCGTACGGGTTCTTGGATTTGGCATATTGGCAATAGTAGTTGTATCTAGGCGTTTCTTTGATTCTTTTCTTAGTGTTACCTGTATCAGCAAAAAAAATCAGTTTGCGTTATTTGCATTTCAGAGCACCCTGCATCTTCTGGCTGCGTTCTGTGGGACAATTTTTTTCAAGTTATGTAATCAAAAAACGCGCTTCATTTTAAGATTAATCTAACAATTACGTAGACAAACATGAATTTTCAGCCCTAACGGAGAACATTTACATGTCCATTTTGGCTTCTGAAGTTTAAAACTGGATTCATGGGATGTACAGGATGCTGACCAGATGCAAACTCCACTACAGGGTGCGTTCAGATGCGTGTCGATGCAAAATGGAGTTTTTTTGCTGATGTGGGGGCCTGCTGAAGGGTTTGGGTCTCTCTCCTGTACGTCTCTATGAATTGTTTCCCTACGCGTCTGAGGTTTTGTCTTAGGTGCTAGGCGAGGGGGGCTTTGTTACGGGGTAGCTAACATGGTAGGATTCCGAGCTAACTAGGCCAAGGATATTTGAGACAACCGATAATAGTCAGGAAGGCTCGTAGGTAATAATTTGGTAAAAGTAAAGTAATTAAGTGTAGTCAAATATCAAAGAGTTAGAATATAACTCGATAACTTCTTATATTGTTAAGGTCTCTTCTCCGTCACCTGATGATTCTTCAACCACCGGGGGAGAGGCCTACTATTTATACTAATGTTCATGCTACTTCGACTTCTCTAGTTAAGAAGTATCTTCTTAACAATTCAGTTCGTCAGAACATAGTGCGAACACTGTTTGACCCTGAAAACTGGCCCAGCTCAACTCAGAGAATCTCCCGAACTGCTATTTCATCTGAGGGTGTCCCCACTCCACCAGTAGACAGTCTTCGATCTCTTCATCATGATAGACTATAAATGAATATGCGGCCCCAATGCCTACATACCAATAGTAATATGGAATATGGAGTGATCAGTTCCGATATCCAGCTATCAAAGCATTATGCAGCAAACGCATATACAACTAGAAAATGAGAGAAGTAGTATTCTCTAAACATCGTTCCAATCAGTTGAATCTATCTTGAAACGTGCTCTCATTTAGTATTCAGAGTCATCTTCCAGATGCCTCTGTGAAGCTCATAACTCCGGGAGCATGGGTTCGGATATATGGTCATCCTATGAAGCCATATACCTCGCTCTTAATTATTAGATAAGCTATTCCCACTAGGGTAATAGGCTTTTCCTATGGATTCGGGGTGTTGGATTTTTCCCATGACGAGGTGAAGCGCGCGGGAAGACGTTTGGCTTATAGGTTTTTTTCTCTTCATAGCTAGCGCTGCATAAGGCTTTTTGTACCTAAAACAAATAACGCATGATTACAAAAAAAAGAAAAAGAAAAAAAAACGACCAAGAGATAGGCCACGAACCATTGCAACAACACCTCCAGCGATTGAAATCTCAACACCACGAGAAATCATCGTCACCTTCTCCCACCCACATCTCTTCTCCCACGATGGCCACTGCCTAGGAGTTGACGTTAAGCCATCTTCCCGCCTCTTCTGGGGGCTGTTGGCCCCCCCTCCTTGCGGTTCTCATTCCTGTTGTTCGTTGACTCCCGCGCATGAAGTTCGGTTCTCGTCCTTACTCCGGACTTGCTCTGCACCTCGCTTAGCATTGGCACGGTCGGAAAGCTTGTCGCTTCGTTCACCGTCGGTGTTACTGTGTCGGACTCTCGGTCCAAGTAGGCCTCGTTCTTGCTGGGCTTGCACCTCTGGTGGGGAAAGCTTCGGTTAGTAACATCACGGTCTCATCCCGGTCTTGTCGTCATCCCAAAAGCCTTTGCTATGGCCCGTTTGTCAGCTGCGGCTAGCCCGTTCGCGATCCTGCCTCCATGCTCCTCCCGGTTCTGTCCGCTTGCACCGTACTGCTAAATTCCACTCCCTGGCTTGCACCCTACTGCTCATCGCCTGCGGGCACCCTGCCGCTACCCACCGGCTGGCACCCTACTGCTAATTGTCATTGGCTGGCATCCCCTCTGCCCGGTGGCTCCGCTCGCCGTTCGCCCCCTCCGATCATCGGACCTTTCCTCGGTTACGCCTAGTCGTGGTATAGCACTCCCTCCGTGGCTATTGTCCAACGCCTTGGATCGATGTAATGACCTGCGTGACTGGGCAAGCGGTTATAGTGGGCCCACGATACCCGTGTTTTCCCCTGTCAGCGATCATCTACCTACCACCCTAGGCGCGCGTTTCGGGTCTTCAAACAGGCCGTTGCTGTTGTTTTGGGGAGCCTGCTGAAGGGTTTGGCTCTTTCTACCTGTACGTTTCTATGTATTGTTTCCTTAGGTGTCCGGGGTGTATCATCTTAGGTGCTAGGCGGGGGAGACTTTTCCTATAGACTCGGGGTGTTTGATTTTTCCCATGAAGAGGTGAAGCGGGCGGTGGTTTGCATTTATAGGTTTTTTTCTCTTCATAGCTCGCGCTGCATAAGGCTTTTTGTACCGAGAAACAAATAACGCATGATTACAAAAAAAAGAAAAAGAAAAAGTAAAAACGACCAAGAGATAGGCCACGCTTCTCGCAAACTTCCTCCCCCCCCCTACATTTCACATACAATCTCAACTTTACCCCGCTTTGCGTCCGGATCAAACCCCTCACCCCCTTCTCCTCACTCGCTCGCCCCCATGGTCCACACTAGATTCCCCCGGGCAACCCTGCCTTTGGTAGGATGTCAGCCCTCAACTCCCCTGCCCAGTTGAGATCAGGTACCCCCTTGACCGACTACCCCCTAGCCTTCATGGCGGAACGACGGGCCCAGGCCAGGAGTACCCTTCACCTCAACCCCCGAGACCTGCCGGACTTCAGCGCCCAAACGCTGGTCAACACCATCCCCACCAAATCCAGGGCCATCACCCTCCTATCCCAGCTCGTCAAGGGGCTCGTCACAATTTCCCATGAGCTGAGCGGAGTATCCCAAAAGCTCGCAACCATCTCCCAGGAAAATGAGGCCATCAGGGAGGAGCTCCACGACGTCTCCTCACAACTGGCCAACCTCCCTCCCACTAAAGACCAAAGCTACCCCCAAGCGCTAGCCGACCATCAGGCCTCCATCCGCGACCTGTCATATCATGTGTCGGCCCCTGTCCCTGCCCCCCGCCAAGCGTCGGCCCCCACCCATCCGGCCCAGACCCCCTTTGTCACCCCACACCCCGGCCCCTCAAGGAAGGGAAAACAGAGGGCCCGAGCACCACTCACACCAACCCCCACAGCGGCTGAGGACCCTAAATGCCTCAGACCATTCTACGACACCAAGCCTGGTAAGGCATTTGGTGACCCCGAAAAGAATGCTAGGCGGTTTCCCCACAGCTACGAGGCCGGAGAATACCGGAGAGGTACATATGACGTGCACTCTTTCACCTGAGGCCACCTTCACCCAGACAACAACCCATCCCCCTCCTACACTCAATCAGCCTCGCGCTCCGGAGCGGGCAGCAAGGACAAGAAGAACGCAGGCAAACCGCCCTCCCCCCAACAAGTTGCGAGTGGGGTAGCCCAGCCAGTTAAAAAGGGGCCCCCTTCCCTCCCAGGTGCCCAAAGTTGATTTATTGCTCCTCCCAAGTCCCCCGCCCCTCACCCAGACGCTCTATCAATTGCAGCAACCTTGCCCGACATAGCTGCCCGCCTTCTCCGGGAATCTAACTGCCTCCTCCCTCTGGGCTTTTCTGCAACCGTCAACCCACGAGGCGCAATCTCACTCACCGTCACCGACAAGGCTACTCCTGCCGCGTCAGATGCCCCGTACTTCGTCTCCCTCACAAGGGCCCTCAACCAATCATTCCCTGTGGGCGACAACCTCTGGTGTACCCTAGTTCGTGCCCCAACAGCTGTGCAACTAGCCATTCACGGCCTACCACTATGCTTCCTTCCACAAGATGAAGAGAAACTCTTGCTATATATCAGGCAGGCAATCCTGAACGACAAAGCGACCCCGGTTCTCTCACCCAGGTACCTTAACCCTGACAGAGATTCTCGGAGTACCAAGCAGGCCACTTTGGTCGTTGTCACCGTCGACCCTCAGCACGTATCGGCCCTCACATCAGGGGTCTTCATCCTGTCGCAGAAGAGCAAGGTCGAACTTGCCTTCTTAGCCAGTCGAACCTCCCAGTGTCGAAACTGTTGGAGATACGGACACGCTCATCAACCATGCCCCACCGCCCACCCAAAGTGCCCCATTTGTGTGCTTCACCATACTCGCGCGTCTCGCAGATGTCAGAATCACACCTGCCCCAGCAGCGGGAACAATAAGCCAGTCCCATCCTGTTGTCTAACCTCGCCCCCCCATTGCTGCAACTGCGGTAATGACCACACTGCCACTTTCAAGGAATGTCCAGCTTGACCTAACCCAGTTAGCCCAACCAGACCTTCCTCCACAATTCCTCCAGGTCATGACCCCATGTATATGGCGATCGATGGCGGTCCGACACCCTCAACTCCCCCGGCCAGGGCGGGTCCCACTGAAGTGGCCCTCGTAACTCCGAGGCAACCACCCCTGGCAGCGCTTCCACGCCCCGGCACCATCCAAGGCTTTGGCCGCCCTCTCCCCCTGGAGGCCCAAAGCCGTTCCCCTGCTCCTTCCGACCGTCGGGCTCGTCCCGGTAATGATTAATCACCCCTGCCCCGCTGGGAAAGGGCCGGCCCTGAATCCCAGCCTACTTTCCATCGTTCAACATAACTGCCTTGGGAGCTGGGATGTTTTTCTGTCTTTATTTGAGTCGTTCAGAGAAGTGACAACTTACCCCTCATTAGTCCACCTTCAAGATCCACCTATCAACAAGGCTCACCTTCCCTCTTTCAACGGCATTAAGTCTTGTTTCCCCCCTGTCAGGAAGCCTCGTGTGGCAGCCTATATTCACGTGTCTTTCCTTGCTTCTTTTTCGCTGCTCCCAATGTTCGAAGGGGTGGACGACATCCTCGCCCTCGATATCTCCTCCTAGCAACCTCTCTTCGGGACCAAGTTTCACTCCTTGCGGCTCATAAATGCCTACTCCACCAACACACGTGACCACCGAGTCCACTCAGTCTCCCCTGAAACCCTTTTTCCAACCTTCGACGTCCCACTCCTGTTGGTAGCGGACCTCAACATACACAATGCCCTCTCTGACCCACTGCGGTCCCTCTCACCGCGAGAAATCAGCTCCTCGACCCCATACTTTGGAAAAACAGCCAAAGCAGGTTTCGCCCGCCTGAACCCTCCCGGAGAATACACCAGGTTTCTCCTGACTGGTAAGGCCCGCCCCTCAGTTATTGACCTGTCCTTTGCAAACCCTCACCTCCTGCCAATGGTTAAAGGCTGGGAGGTCTCCCTCCCCTGGACTGGCTCCGACCATATGCCGATAACAATAGACCTAGCCCCCCCCACCCTGATCCCAAGCCCCAAGCGCCCTCGGTAGTCCGATACAGACTGGAAAACTCTCACCCCAATCATAAGGGAATTTATGATCCCTCCAGTCCCCCCGTGCCCCTCGCCAACAGACCTAGATATGTGGCTGGCTGGGTCACTAGATCGGCTCACTGCCCTCCTGAAGGAACACACACCAGTCTCCAGACCCTCTCACCATTCCAAACCCTGGTGGTCCCCCCACCTGACCATCCTCCGCCGTGAGTTCCACAAAGCCGCCAGGATGGCTAGAAAGCAGGGCACCCCTGCCCTAAGGGACGTGGCTCACTCCTCCAAATCGGGGTATTTCAAGGCGATCATGACCACCAAAAATGAACACTGGTCGTCCTTCCTGTTAGGCGCCACCCCCCAGAGCCTATGGACGGCCAAAAGGTTCGCCTACCGCCGTACCCCACCCAGCTTCCCCTCCCTCCCAGGGGCGGAGACCCCTCAGCAGATGAAAGAGGTCCTCTTAGGCCATTTCTTCCCCCCGAGGGAACCGTTCTCGCCGCCCCCCAGGCTGAGACCTTATAAGAAGGCACCCCCATTGACTAAGGAAGAGATATCGACAGTTCTCTCAAAGTGCTCCCCCACATTGGCCGCGGGTCCTGATGGGATCCCCTACTCCACGTGGAAGCAGGTCAACAAGATCAACCTGTCCCTCCTCCTCCATATCCTCTCACCGCTGGTAAGCCTTGGGTACCACCCGGCCTCGCTAAAGGGCTAGAATGGAATCGTGCTCGACAAACCCGGGAAACCCTCATATGAATCCCCAGCCTCCTTCAGGATAATAGTCCTGATCCGGACCTTTTCGAAAATCCTAGAAACGATAATAGCCTCCCACCTCCTCCTGGTAGCACGGTTGAAGGGCCTGCTCCACCCAAACCAATGCGGCTCCCTGCCTGGGCTCAGCACTTACGATGCAGTCCTCACCCTCTTCAATGACGTTAAAACTCTACAAAGGCCAAGGCTCAAGGTCTCGTCCCTGTTCTTGGACATCAAAGCAGGGTTCGATAACGTCGACAACTCCACTCTCGCCGCATTCTACGGGAGGGCGGGATTCCCTCATACCTGCTCTCCTGGGTTTCATCCTTTTTAGGTGAACGGAGCTGCACTCTGGTCTTCCAAGGGGCCCCAGGGACCCCGTCTCCGGTAAACGTCGGCGCCCCCCAGGGTTCCCTAATCTCCCCCCTCCTCTTCCTCCTTTACGTGGCACCTCTTCATTTTAAGATCCCCCAAGGCTTGATGATCTCATACGTGGACGACTTTGCCCTCACTACCGCCTCCCCTTCTTATCGGGGTAACATCAGCCCCCTCCAGAAGCTGTTCGAGAGACTAGAAGTAAAGGCCCTTCGATTGGGCGTCACGTTCTCAATTCCAAAGACAGAGCTCATACACTGGAGGACCCCCAGCCAAAGGCATTCCCCGAAGTGCCCCTCCCCCATCCAGATCAAAGGGGAACTATTCCGTCCCCGCGACTCGGTACGGTGGCTCGGATACTGGTTCACACCGGCCCTTGACTCCTCATCCCACTTCTCACCTCGACTGGCTCAGGCTCAGGGAGCCTTCGCCCTCATCAGACACCTCAGCCCCCCCGGCGCAGGCCTCGCCCCATATCTCTGCCACAGACTGGCACCATCCTTGGTGGCCCCCATCCTGCTCTACGGCGCGGATCTCTTCACACCCAGGGCAGGTGCCACAGCCCGCCTCAAGACCTTTTAGCACAAGGTCCAGAGATGAATCACGAACTGCTTCTCAACTACTCCAACAGGGATCCTTGCGGTGGAATCCTGCCTCCCTCCAATCCCTCTCGGGATCTCCCAGCGGCAAAGGATAGCGGCGCTCAGGGTAGTATGCTCCCCACATGAGGTGAACCCAGCAACTGCAGGCCTTCATTCCTCGTTTCCCTCCCTCTCAAACGACCAGGCACAAGACTCCTTGAGAGCTCTGACAAAGGGCCTGACGTCTGTGTACCTTCCCCTAAACTGGAAAACCCCACGGACAGTCCCCCCTATGAGGAATCACGTCCCGATAGATGCGGTAGCCCCCAAAATCATACCCTTCACCCACGGGCTATCTAGGATGCCCATGATTAATTCCCACCTCGTTTCCCTGGCCCTAGCCGTCCCTCCCCAGCCCCTGATGGACAACACTTACTCCGCCCTGAAGAAAAGGGTAAGGGAGCCCCTCCTTGAGGAGTGGTCCGTCCTCTTCCCCACGCCACGTTTCTACCTCCACCGCCCAGCCCTGACCCGCGCCCCTTCATGGGATTGGGCAAGTTGCAGGCCGGACGAATTCATCAGATGAGAGCCGGGAAAAGCTACCTGGCCGCCCATCCCACCTGGAGGTCCCCCGACGCCGACCCCTCCTGCCCCTGCTGTGGTCTTGAGCCCGAGTCTTTCGAACATGCTATCCTCGCTTGCCGCTGCAGACAAGCTGCTCGTACACGCCTACTCCACAGTGTCACGAGCGTCAGTCAGGACGCTCCCCAATGGTCCTCCCTCCCAATGCTCAAAAGGCTCGCCACATTCATCAGCGTAACCTCTACCGGATTGCCCCCATGTATGTTTCCACCAGACACTCCCGACTCTTCCCCCCAGCTGCCCCTGTTACCCCTCACAGTGCCACCCCCTGTGTTTCGTGTTTTTTCGTTGGCTGAGGTTTAGGCTTGTTGAAATTTCCCTCGATATTACGTGTGCTTTCTGTTAGGTGGTAGCTTCGGCGTGAGGTATTCCCACAGCTAGGACCAGCATCGTTATTATATCGGAGAACTCATTGAGAAGACACGAGTAATGTAGGCTAGATATAAGGGTTACTTCGGTATAGATAGTCAAAGTATTGGTAACAATAAAGTAGAAACTGGTTATATTAATAAGATCTCTTCTCCCTGCTTGTTTGCTTAATAGTAGCGAAGATGCTTCGATATTTTTATTGCGCGGCTCAGCAATCGTCGTATACATGCTAACTCTATACCAACCAAGTATCTTGCCCACAACTCTGCGAACTTCACCTGAGTGCGAACACTCGTAGACTCTGAAAACTCTCTACCACACCTTTTGGCTCGCATGGCCAACTCAGCGGTCTACCCTTCTATTATTGCTAATGGTGTGGAGACCACCTGAGGTGTCAGCTCATCCGCTTGTCCGTTGACAACTATAGTTACGAATTATCTTACCCCCGTGGTCACCGAGGGTAGTATAACTCGCTGGACACAAGATGGCCAGTCTTCGTTGGTTGGTTCCCTCGAGAATTCAACATGCGACTGCATATCGTATTCTGGTCTTCCGGCATTACATCACTTGTCCTCGGGATCTTACCAATGGGTTTTTTCCCTCGGACTCCATCCTTGACCAACATGTCCTCTGTGGATGCACCCGATCCACTTACTGGGCATGGTTACCTCCTTCATACTCTACCCGGCTTTGTAGGTACAAGGGGACTAACTTTCGCGCGATACGTCCCGTTACCTTCGACTCAGTCTTATGACTCTCTGTCTTGAAGTGCCTGTAACCTTATGCGCCGTTGTCTGACTCACCTGCTTCCACCGGCATAAGGTGCCCGAGGGCCTCCCCACATGTATCCTGCGAACAGGGTCCTGTCAGATGGACGGCCGCGACGTATACGGTGTTATAAGATGTATTCCTGTGAGACTGGGCTTTGGTATTGGGACGCAATTACCCAGGCGGCCAGTGATGACGCGCCGTTCCAACGCCGCGGCTGGAGGTGTGTGTTATCTGTTTTCTTCGAAGTTCGTGCGTGATAAGATAGAGTAGCTTTGCCCTGTAAATCCTACCTGGCAGTCTGTGCGCCTAACACGAGCTCCGGTCTTCGAAGTCTTCGTCCCGAATACTCAAGGTCTATTTCACAATCTATCTTCCGTTTCAAGCTCCACATAGTAGGGGTAAAGACCACCGGCGTTTACTTGTCCACTGATGGAAAACCTTTTTTTTGTTACTCGACCTCTTGCACATCCCGCATCTCCGTGTTTTCTTTATGAAACCTTTCCACCTCTTCCTCCGCGTTCTTCATACCATTGGGTGCCTCCCAAGTATTTTCATCCTCCGCGCAGCCTTTCCATTTCACAAAATACCAAAGCGCTTTTATCCGTTTATCCCTTCCTCGTACCTTTCACATGTAGGTAATGATCTCACTCTTGACGATTCTTTCTCTCTCCCACTCTAAATCTCCCTCCATATCTTCAGGATCTGGTGGTGGTTGTTCACGATTCAGTCGGTTCGAGGCTTGTTAGCGCTCGAACTGCGAAACATGAAACCCAGGATGAATTTTACACCCTGGCTATAGTTCTAACTTGTATGCCCTGCTTCCTTTTCTTTCTAACACTTTAAAAGGGCTATACCATTTTGGACTCAGCTTCTTCGATAGTGATTACATACGGATGTTCTTCGCATTCAACATTACCAAGTCGCCGACCTGGATGTGAGGTTGTTCCATTGCCTTCCAGTCATACTATTTCTTCATTGATTCCCGCGTGTCTTTCAAAGTTTGTTTGGCCTGTCGATGTATGTCCTGCATCCAGTGAGCATATCTTGTCGGTCCCAGGTTATGAGCTTCTCTTCCTTTAATCCACTCCCTCTGTGGGTGAAACCCGGAGTTGGCGAAGAATGGGGTCATCTTGTGTGGGTTGGGTGCCGAGTTGTTGTAGGCATGTTCTGCTAACGGCAATAGTTGGTACCAGTGGTTTTGATCGTAATTGACGAATATTCGTAAGTACCATTCCGGCACTTGGTTGGTTCTTTCCATTTGTCTGTCAGTCTGAGGGTCGTACGCCATTCAGCTGGGGGGTTTAATTCCTGGCATTTTGCGCAATGATTCCCAGAATTCGCCGGAAAACTTGGCGTTCATGTCCGATATGATTTCTGTCGGTAATCCGTGGAGTTTCCAAACTTGGTGAAGGAAGGTGTCCATAACATCCTTTGAGGGTGTGTTTTCATGGAGGCTGATCAAGTGGGCCAACTTTGTGAACCTGTCTACTACTACCAATATCTGGGTCTTACCCTGAGATTCTGGTAATTGTCTGATGAAGTCCGTCGATATAGAGGTTCAGGCAGCACAGGGTACTTCTAAAGGTTGAAGTAATCCATACTTAGCATCCCGCGGTGATTTACTGTGTTGACATTCGTCATAGGATAGTATATAGTCTCTGATCCAATCTGAGAGTCCTTTCCTGTACAAATCCCTTGTTACTATCTCAATCGTTGTTTCTTATCCCAAGTGTCCCTCTACTAACGAGTCGTGACAGCCTTGGCCTATCTCCGTAGGAAGGGACTCATCTTCGGCGATGTACAATCGATTCTTGTTGAATAGTAACCCGTCCTTTTCTATCCATTCGTCCCGCATCTTTTTTCCCCTTTCTCTCAACCTGACCAGTTCATGGCCTCGTTCCTGCCACCTCTCATCCTCTTTGCCAGCCACTCTAATTTTGTCTAGAAATGAATCGGTCATTGTTGGCCTCAGGGCTGCATTGACGTGAGCGCTTGGAAATATTTGTTTTTGCTTCATCAACTGTGGGTGATAGCGGATATCAGCTGGGCCAAAGAATTTGTTTTCACTTGTGTTTGCGTGAAGAAAACATATTTTGACTCCTTCTTCAGTAGCCATGATGGATCCCTTAGGGTTTAGATCTCTTGACCTGAAACCCAATGGTCCTCGCTCGGTTGCCCCTAGATGCTCTACTTCCATGGCCTCGGCGTTGGCAATTCTTGCTATTATGAGTTGCGCTATCTGATCCCCTGCTTTAAACAAGCACTCTACTTCGCCATGAGTTCGAAGTATGGCCTTGACCTTTCCGGTGTAATCGGCATCTATTACACCACTGCCCACTGCTATTCCCATCTTGCTAGCCCTACCACTTCTTGCGGCTAGCCTTCCATAGGTTCCCTTGAGCACTCCTATTGCAATACCCGTTTCCACCCTTGTCTGTCCTTTTGCTGGTACCAGCCGGTCTGTCAGGCCATAGATGTCATTACCAGCCGCAAACCGTGATCTGTTTGTCGGGACTATAGCCTTGTCTGAAAGCTTCAGTATTCTGAGGCTTGCAGTTCAGCGTTTTTCTGTGGTAAGGTTGGTCTCCGCACTTCGCTTTTGATGAATTACAGATATTTGAAAGTGTTCTGTGTTCAAAATTGACTGCTCAGTTTGACGAGCTCCCTCCGGAGGACGGTACTCTGGCCGTCTACTTAACGGGTCGGGTTCCTGCCTCTCCTTCCCGGTGGATAGACTATTTTGAGGTTATAGTTTGTCAACTCCGGTGCCCATCAAATTTGCTGCTAGTTCCAGACTTTTTTGGTTGAAAAGGATTGTAGATTTTGGTGATCGGTATATACCGTCACCGGTTCTTCTTCACTCCAGAGATATCTTTGCCATTCCTTGAACGCTTCCATCATTGCGCCTAGTTCTTTGTCATGTATCATGTAATATCTTTCCGAGCTATTCAGTTTTGGAGAATGGAACACCACCGGGTGAAGCCGTCTGCCTTGCTATTGGGATAGTACGCATCCGAGCATGAAAGTCGCTAGCTTCTGTCTCCACTACCGTTGTTCTTCCTGGGTAAAAATTCCATAAGATCGGTGCCGTGGTAAACCTCCTTTTCCACTCCTCAAACCCCTCTTCCCGCTCTCTTCCCCCAAGAAACTCCTTTGGGTTCCCCTTTAACGTCTCGGTTATTGGTTTGCAAACTTTTGAGAAATCTTTGATCAATCGTCGCTTGAAGTTTGCGAATCCAATGAAGATTTAGACTTCTTTAACTGATCTTGGGTGTGCCCAATTTTGAACTCTTTTCTCATTTCTATCACTCAGGGTGACTCCGTTTGACTTGACGATGTATCCCAAGAATTCGACCTTCTCCAGGTGGAACACCGACCTTTTCAACAAGACTCCTAAGTCGTGTCGTTCGAGTCGATCCAGGCCTTTTTGGACTATTTTGATATAGTCGTCCTTGTTTTCGGAGTAGATCAGTATATCGTCTAGACAGACGACTACTCCGTCGTCCAAGATCTCCATTCCGATTTTGTTCATCATTGTCTGTAACGTTGTGAGAGCATTTACGACTCCAAAAGGCATAACCTTCTACGCCTATTGTCTGTATGGTGTCCAAAAAGCTGTCTATGTTCATCGCCTTTCCTCATCTGAATAAGATGATATAAACCATTGAGGTCGACATTTGTACACACTTTCGCTCCATCACCACGATCTCGGAGCTCATCCATGAGCGGTAGGGGGTTTTATTCAGGATTGTCAACTTGTTACGGGTGCTACAGTCCACGCATAATCGTAGACTTCCGTCTAGTTTCTGCATAAAAAGGATTGGAGCAGCGTAAGGGGACTCGCGGTCAGCTATTCTACCCTCGGCAAGCATTTTCTTGAGGTACTTATCCAGCTTGTTAAACTGGTGTGCCGACATTGGGTAAATTGGGCCCCAAGGGGGCTCAGCCCCTTCCCTAAGGTTGATAGCGTGGTCAAAGGTTCTTCGAGGTGTCAACATCTTAGCTTTTTTCGGTTCAAAAAGCTCCTTATGCTGACGGTATGGTTTTGGCATCGTCTCCAATTGTATTCCCCGTTCTTCCTCTCGTTCTATGAGTCCCACATACTGTGCTTCTTTATCGTAAGCCACAGTTTCGTCCCACTCAAACAAATCCGCCACTGCTTCATCTTCTATATGAGCATGGCACATCACCTCTTCAAAGACCCATTTCTTTAGGTCCGAGATGTTTTTATGGGGGTGTTCATCGTGCCACCACCCAAAGGGTATGATTAAATCAGATTTTCCTGCGTTCACAATTTCGCAGGATATCATGATCTGGTGACCGTTGGCACCGATTTCCAATAGAATAGCATGGGTATAGAATATTCCCCTGGTAGGTGCTGTTTCGCCATCGAAGGTTGTCATTTTTAACAGTGAATCCCGAGCTTCAGTCGGGATCTCTAGCCGTTGGCCCGTATCCTGGTTCATGAGAAGATGTTTGAACCAGAATTTTGGAGAAGGTTTATCGTGTGTTTTTGACCTTGCATCTCGATAAATGCCTTGCCCTCAGCGCAAGCGTAATGTTTAGGTTTTTTAATGGGTTTTGAGCTTTCACTCGGGTGTTGATGAAGTCTCTTCATCACGGCGGTATTATGTAACGTGGGGGTTTGTTACCGCCCCTGGGCTGTTTCTGCTCCTAAAGCCTTCTCGGACAAACGTTTGGAATAAGTGTCTAATTTTTTAATATCGGGCAACCCACTACTAGCCGTCTTCTCCTGCCGAGGAGTTCCCATATTACAGGAGTGGAGGTTCACTAGAGTACCACTAGAGTTCGCGACTAGGGTGCGCAGCGCTTTATCGTTGACTTATCCCTCATGTGAAGCTGTCTCCTCCAAGGAGTCCACCATACCTTCGCCTTCGAGTTGGTCTCACTCCCGAGACCCCCGCCAACACCATCCGTCAAAACATGAACCTTGTGCACCATAGAGGCGCCCTTGTCTTCTATTGGCCTGGCTGATGTACCTGGAGAAAAGGTTTAGGTTGCCCTGATGTTTGACTTCCCTTCGGGTGTCCTGCAACTAAAGCCCTGTTGTGACGTATGGTTGTCTTCCCTTTCGATTTTAGGCTCATCGACCGCTTTCTTCGCTTATGACTCTTTATGGTTCCCGTGGTTAGCACGGACTACCCATTTCTGGTTGTAAAATGGCAACCGGTATCCTTTTTTGGTTTTTGGGCCTTCCGGTGGGATTCCTTCACCGACTGCGCCGCAGGTCTTTCGTTTCGAGGCGGCAAACTCACTATCTGATCACCGTTGGTGTCGGTACCCGGATGACTTTTTATAAAATGTCGTCATCGTCACAGGGCCAGGCTGGGGGCCTTTGCACCGCTCGCTTTGCGCTTTCTCCCTGGCCATCAACGGCCACCGTGGCAACCTGGGAGCATCGCTTTCGTGCGAATGTGGTCTGTCATTGGGGCTTCAATTGGCCTCGATATACAGCCGCTACCTGTACCGGCTTTCAACAGTATTTCCAAGCGTTGTTTTTCATTCCGCATCGCGCGCATTCGTTGTCAGTTTTCAGTTTATCGAAAACCTTCTGATCGACGCCCTTGTGGGCCTCTGCCCACACCGTGTGTTTAACCTCCCCCGCTGGTATCACCGACCCTTATTTCTTCACCCTTCGTGGCCCAGCCTTCTTTTTCGGGTAGTCCGCCTTTTCCTTTGCCGGGTAGTGATTTTTGACACGCTTTGCGGCAACAGTTGGTTTCGAATCCTCGCATTTCCTTTTGTCCCCTCTTGTCGCCCCGGAGGGACCGCCCCTGGGTAGACCTTTGCCTTCTGTAAATGTAACAAACACATTCCCGACGGTGGTTCGTTAAACAGGGAACGACTAATCGTAGTGCATATCGTGATCGTTGACTATCTTCATAGTCTCGTTCGTGGAATTCTTATCGCTATAAGACCAGAAGGTACAAAGTCCAATCGCTAGAGGACTAGGTGCTCGCGCTCGAGCTGTAGAGGTTGGCGTAAGAAGTAGAGTAATAGGTTTGTATATCTTGCACCACGGGAAGGTCACTGTCAAAGGGCATGGCCCGTGCTCCAGTATCCAAGTGTTGTATTACTTAGATGGTTGCGTCAAAATCCTATCTCTTGGTCGTTTTTGTTTTTTTTTGTTTTTTTTGTAATCAAATCGTTATTATGTTTGAAGGTACAAAAGACTCATGCAGCGCTAGCTATGGAGATAAAAAACCTATAAGCAAACTTCATCCCGCCCGCTTCACCTCGTCATAGGAAAAATCAAACCCCCCGAGACCATAGAAGAAACTTCTCCCGCCTAGCACCTAAGACTCGCACCTCAGACACGTAGGGAAACAACTCATAGACACGTACAGGAGAGAGACCCAAACCCTTCAGCAGGCCCCCAGGTAACACTAAGAAAAGAATCAACGAAACGCCTAGATATAACTACTATTGCCAATTTGCCTAACCAAAAGGCCCCGCTGCTAGTCGCCGGAAGGGGCAGGCCGGTTCACGGTCGGGACTGACCGGAGGATGGCGACGCGTCGGCGTTTAGGAGAGACCAAGGAGGCTGTGCAATACCATGATCAACCGTAACCTAAGCGAGGTTTGCGACCGTAGAGTAAATCGCAGGAGGGAGAGAGGCAGGTGGGCGAGCGGAGCCACCGGGCAGAGGGCATGCCAGCCTACGACGATGAGCAGTAGGGTGCCAGCAGGTGAGTAGCAGTAGGGTGCCAGCCGGTGGGGAGCAGTAGGGTGCCAGCTGGTGAGGAGGATTAGCAGTAAGGTGCCAGCTTGTGGGGCAGTAGGGTGCCAGCGGACGGAACCGGGAGGGGGGTAGAGCAAGGATCGCGAGCGGGCTAGCCACAACCGACTAACGGGCCATAGCAAGGGCTTTTGGGACGACAGGGAAACCGAGCGAGACCGTGATGTTACTAACCGAAGCATTCTCCATCAGAGGTACAAGCCCAGCAGAACCGAAGTCTTACTTCGACGGAGAGTCCGGACGCCGTATCGCCGACCGTGAACGAAGCGAGAAGCTTTCCGACCGTGCAAAATGGTAAGCGAGGTGCAAAGCAAGTGCGGGGTAAGGGGGAGAACCGAACTTCATGAGCGGGTGTCAACGATCAACGGGAACAAGAACCCCAAGGAGGGGAGGCGTGGGTGCCTCAGGAGAGGAGGGTAGATGGCTTAACGTCAACTCCTAGGCAGTAGCCATCGTGGGAGAAGGGAGGTGGGTGGGGGAAAGTGACGATGATTTCCCGTGGTGTTGAGATTTCAATCGCCGGAGGTGGAGGAGAGATTGTTCGTGTCCTATCTCTTGGTCGTTTTTTTTTATTTTTTTTTTTTTTTTTATTGATGGGTTATTTGTTTCTAGGT
>Ga0307517_10003697_pt1 | contig 23771 bp, 20 predicted proteins | sample 23_EM_MG_FD_194515 | JGI IMG/M metagenome (GOLD analysis project Ga0307517, IMG submission 194515) | Populus trichocarpa ectomycorrhiza microbial communities from riparian zone in the Pacific Northwest, United States - 23_EM | ecosystem: Host-associated > Plants > Roots > Unclassified | place...
TACGAGGTCCCGGCGGCGTTCTTTGCCGATGTGCTGGGGCCGAACCGCAAATATTCCTCGTGCTTCTACAAGGAGCCGGCCTCGACATTGCAGGAGGCCGAAGAGGAAGCGCTGCGCCAGACCGTCGAGCATGCGGACATCGCCGACGGCCAGTCGATCCTCGAACTCGATTGCGGCTGGGGTTCGCTGTCGCTGTGGATGGCGCGGCAATTTCCGCATTCGGAAGTGACGGCGGTGTCGAACTCAATCTCGCAGCGCCAATTCATCGAGGGCGAGGCCGGCAAACGCGGCTTGAAGAATCTCCACGTCGTTGCCTCGGACATGAACCTGTTCGCCCCGCAGATGCAATTCGATCGCATCGTCTCGGTTGAGATGTTCGAACACATGATGAACTGGCGCGAATTGATGGCGCGGGTGCGTTCCTGGCTGAAGCCCGACGGCCGCTTCTTCATGCACATCTTCACCCATCGCTCCGGCGCCTATCTGTTCGACCGTACCGACGGCGAGGACTGGATCGCGCAGCATTTCTTCACCGGCGGCATGATGCCGAGCCATCATCTGATCCGCCAATATGCCGATCTGTTCGAGGTCGAGAAGGAATGGCGCTGGAGTGGCACGCATTATCAGCGCACCGCGGAAGACTGGCTGGCCAATTTCGATCTGCGCCGCGAGGAGATCGAAGAGGTGCTGCACCACGTCTATGGCGACGACACGGCGCTGTGGATGCGGCGCTGGCGCTGGTTCTTCCTCGCGACATCGGGCCTGTTCGGTTATGCCGACGGCAGCGAATGGGGCATCAGCCATTACCGGATGAAGGCGGCTGGTTAACGGGACGCTGGATGATTCGCGTCAGTTTCGCGCAAATTTGCGCGATGCCGTTTTGTCGCGCGTCGAAATGTCCGGTTCTGGTTCATCGTGTCGAGTTCCATTCCAACACGCCGAAACTGGACTTCGTCACAATCAGGTGAGTCCTGAAAAGTCTCCTTTATTCAGGGCGATAGCGTCGTGTGACATTGGGCCGCCACGAGCGCGTATTGCGTCGCAGCAAGCTCTACTTATGCTTCGTAGCAACAACAAAACGCGGTGTCATCGCGACATCTCGCGCGAAGCCATGTTTGCGCTTCACACTCGAATAAAGGGGCTAGCCTTTCAATGTCTGGAATTCGCGCGCACTCGGCATGCATCTCGTTGATGCTCCTTGCGATGGCACCGCTGTTGGCAGGATGCAATGAGCCGACGGCTGCAACGGCCGCCGTGCAACCTTCCGAGCCAGACGTCAGCGTCGTCACCGTGCGGCCGCAGGCGCGGGCGATCATCCGCGAACTGCCGGGACGTATCGCGCCGACGCGCGTTTCCGAAGTGCGCCCGCGCGTGTCCGGCATCGTGGTCGAGCGCCTGTTCCACCAGGGCAGCGAGGTCAAGGCCGGCGACCCGCTCTACAGGATCGATCCCGGACCGTTCGAGGTCGAACTGCAGTCGACCGAAGCGGCGCTGGCGCGCGCCAAGGCCACATTCGACCAGGCGACGCTGCACGCGCGCCGCATCGCCACGCTGACCAGCCAACGCGCGGCGCCCGAAGCCAGGAACGAAGAAGCCGTCTCCGCCGAGCGGCAAGCCGCCGCCGACGTCGAGGGCCGCAAGGCCGACGTCGCCCGCGCCAGACTCAATTTGGGCTATGCGACCATCCGCGCGCCGATCGACGGCGTCGTCGGCGCCGCATTGGTCAGCGAGGGCGCGCTGGTCGTACAGAACGAGACCGCAAGCCTTGCGACCATCCAGCAGCTCGATCCGATCTATGCCGACTTCACCCAATCGGTGACCGAGCTCAATCAGTTGCGCCGCGCGCTCGAGAGCGGCGATCTCGATCGCATCGCGCCTGACGCCATGAAGGTCCGTCTGGTGCTGGACGATGGCTCGGTCTATCCGCATGTCGGCAAATTGCTGTTCTCGGAGGCCAAGGTCGACTCCCAGACCGGGCAGGTGACGTTGCGTGGCGAGTTTCCCAATCCGAGGCGCGAATTGTTGCCGGGCATGTATGTGCGCGTATTGATCGAGCAGGGCATCGACTCCGACGCCATCGCGGTGCCGCAGCAGGCGATCCAGCGCAATGGCGGCGGCGGCAGCGAAGTCTTCGTGGTCAAAGATGACGGCCACGTCGCCGTGCAACCCGTACGCACCGGCTCGGTGCAGGGCGGGCAATGGTTCGTCACCGAGGGATTGAAGGCCGGCGACAAGGTCGTGGTCGAAGGCTTCCAGAAGTTTGCCGCCGGCGACAAGGTCCGGCCGCAACTCCTGACCGAGGCCGATGCGGCCGCGGATTTCTCGTCCAGCGCCAGGCCATCAGCGCAAGCGCAACGGTAATTCTCCATGCCGAGTTTCTTCATCGACAGGCCGGTCTTCGCCTGGGTCGTCGCGCTTTTCATTTGCTTGATCGGCGCGATCTCGATCCCGCTGCTGGCGGTCGCGCAATATCCGATCATCGCGCCGCCCTCGATCTCGATCTCGACCAGCTATCCCGGTGCGTCGCCGGAAAATCTCTACAACAGCGTGACGCGGCTGATCGAGGAAGAACTCAACGGCGCCAACGGCATCCTGAATTTCGAATCCACCAGCGACTCGCTGGGCCAGGTCGAAATCATCGCGAATTTCGTGCCGGGCACCGATACCGGCACGGCCTCGGTGGAAGTGCAGAACCGCATCAAGCGCGTCGAGGCGCGGCTGCCGCGCGCGGTGATCCAGCAGGGCATCCTGATCGAGGAAGCCTCCAGCGCCGTGCTGCAGATCATCACGCTGCGCTCGACCGACGGCAGCCTCGACGAAGTCGGCCTCGGCGATTTCATGATCCGCAGCGTGCTCGGCGAAATCCGGCGCATTCCCGGCGTCGGCCGTGCCACGCTCTATTCCACCGAACGTAGCTTACGCATCTGGGTCGATCCGGCGAAGCTGGTCGGCTATGGCCTCACTGCTGATGACGTCAACAAGGCGATCACGGCGCAGAACGCCCAGGTGGCGTCGGGCAGCATCGGCGCCGAGCCGAGCACATCGGACCAGAAGATTTCGGCGCTGGTGCTGGTCAAGGGGCAGCTCTCGTCGCCCGATGAATTCGGCGCCATCATCCTGCACGCCAACGCGGACGGATCGACGGTGCGCTTACGCGACGTCGCCCGGATCGAAATCGGCGGACTGAGCTATCAGTTCAATACGCGATTGAACGGCAAGCCCACGGCCGGCCTCTCGGTGCTGCTGTCGCCCTCCGGCAACGCGCTTGCGACCGCAAGCGCCGTGGAAGCCAAGATGAAGGAGCTGTCGCGCTTCTTCCCGGCCAATATCGCCTATGAAATTCCCTACAACATCACGCCGGTGGTGAAGGCCTCGATCGAGAAAGTGCTGTCGACGCTGGTCGAGGCCATCGTGCTGGTCTTCATCGTGATGTTCCTGTTCCTGCAGAACATCCGCTACACCATCATCCCGACCATCGTGGTGCCGGTGGCGCTGCTCGGCACCTGCGCCACGCTGCTCGCCGCCGGCTACTCCATCAACATGCTGACCATGTTCGGCATGGTGCTGGCGGTCGGCATTCTCGTCGACGATGCCATCGTCGTGGTCGAGAACGTCGAGCGCATCATGACCGAGGAAGGCCTGCCGCCGAAGGAAGCCACCCGCAAGGCGATGTCGCAGATATCTGGCGCCATCATCGGCATCACGCTGGTGCTGATCGCGGTGTTTGTGCCGATGGCGTTCTTCCCGGGCTCGGTCGGCGTCATCTACCGGCAATTCTCGGTGACGATGGTCGCGGCGATCGCGTTCTCCGCGCTGCTGGCGATGTCGCTGACGCCCGCGCTGTGCGCGACCTTGCTCAAGCCGGTCGCCGCCGGCCACGGCCATGCGAAGAAGGGCGTGTTCGGCTGGTTCAACCGTGCGCTCGACGGCACCAAGGACGGCTATTCGCGAATCGTCGGGCACTCCCTGAAGCGCACCGGGCGGCTGATGCTGATCTATGCCGCGCTGATCGTCGGCCTGAGCTGGGCGTTCGTTCGCCTGCCCGGCGGCTTCCTCCCCGTGGACGACCAGGGTTTCATCACCACCGACGTGCAGACACCGGCTGATTCCTCCTACGCCCGCACCGAGGCGGCGGTCGAGAAGGTCGAGCAATACCTGGCCAAGCGCGCCGGGGTCGAGAACGTCACGTTCCTCACCGGCTTCAGCTTCCTCGGCCAGGGCATCAACACCGCGCAGGCCTTTATCACGCTGAAGGACTGGTCGGAACGCGGGCCGAAGGATTCCGCCGCCTCGATCGTCAACGACATCAACCGCGATCTGTCGTCGATCCGCGACGCCCGGATTTCCGCGCTGCAGCCGCCGCCGATCGACAATCTCGGCAATTCCTCCGGCTTCTCGTTCCGCCTGCAGGACCGCGGCCAGAAGGGTTATCCGGCGCTGGTGGCTGCCGCCGAACGCCTGATCGCCGAAGCCAATGCCAGCTACGTGCTGCAAAAGGTCTATGTCGAAGGCCTGCCGCCGGGCCCGCAGGTCAATCTGATGATCGACCGCGAGAAGGCCGGCGCGTTCGGCGTCACCTTCGAGGACATCAACAACACGATCTCGACCAATCTCGGCTCGAACTACATCAACGATTTCCCGAACCGGGGCCGGATGCAGCGCGTGATCGTGCAGGCCGACCGCGGCAGCCGCATGAACGCGGATGACATCCTCAATTACAACGTCAAGAACAGCCGCGGCCAACTGGTGCCGCTGTCGTCTTTCGCGTCCGTCGAGTGGTCGAAGGGGCCGACGCAGATCGCCGGCTTCAATTACTATCCCGCGGTCCGCATCAGCGGCGAGGCCAAACCCGGCTTCACCTCGGGCGACGCCCTCGCGGAGATGGAGCGGCTCGCGGGCAAGCTGCCGCGCGGCTTCGGTTATGAATGGACCGGACAATCGCTGCAGGAAAAGCTGTCGGGCTCGCAGGCGCCGTTCCTGCTTGGGCTCTCGGCGCTGGTGGTGTTCCTGTGTCTGGCCGCACTCTATGAGAGCTGGACCATTCCGCTGGCGGTGCTGCTGACGGTGCCGCTCGGCATCTGCGGCGCGGTGCTGGCGGCAACCCTGCGCGGCCTGCCGAACGACGTCTATTTCACCGTCGGCCTGATCACGATCATCGGGCTCGCGGCGAAAGACGCCATCCTCATCATCGAATTCGCCAAGGATCTGCGTGCGCAGGGTAAGCCCCTGATCGAGGCGACGATCGAAGCCTGTTCTTTGCGTTTCCGCCCGATCCTGATGACCGGTCTCGCCTTCGTCTGCGGCGTGCTGCCGATGGTGATCGCGTCAGGCGCCGGCGGCGCCAGCCAGCAGGCGCTCGGCACCAGCGTAATGGGCGGCATGATCGCGGTGGTGATCCTGGCGCTGCTGATGGTGCCGGTGTTCTTCGTGGTGGTGCAGCGGGTGCTGGCGGGGGATCGGGAGAAGGTGGAGGTGGCACACGGGTCGCCGAAAGCGATCGAGCTGTAGGGTGTCCCGATCAGCTCGCCATATTCACCGCTAATTATGCGGAGATAAGTCTTGCGATGCGGCGAATGCGCCCTATAATCTCCGCAAGGGGTGCGGAGAATGCCAGCATATATCTATGACCTGCCGGACTGGCCCAAGTTCCATTGGAACTACGAGGTGCTGGCCAATCGACTAAGCGCCGTACGGCACAGGCAAGGACGGTTGATCGGCAGCATGCAGGCGCTTGGTTTTCCCTTACGGGAAGAAGCGGTTCTGAAAACCCTTACCGAGGACGTTCTTAAGTCCAGCGAGATTGAAGGCGAGATTCTCGACAAGGATCAAGTGCGCTCTTCCATCGCCCGGCGCCTGGGGATGGACGCGGGCGCATTGCTTCCAGCAGACCGCAATGTCGAAGGCGTCGTGGAGATGACGCTCGATGCCACCCAACGGTTCGACCAGCCTCTCAACGCTGCACGGTTATTTGGCTGGCATGGAGCGCTCTTTCCTACCGGGCGCAGCGGCCTCAATAAAATTAAAGTTGCCCAGTGGCGCGACGAAGAATCAGGACCAATGCGGGTCGTCTCGGGCGCGTACGGGCGCGAGAAGGTTCATTACGAAGCGCCGGCCGCCGACCGGCTCGACAACGAAATGCAAGACTTTCTAACCTGGTTCAATCTTGAAGATGAACTCGATCTCGTTATCAAAGCAGCGCTCGCGCATCTATGGTTCGTGACCATCCATCCATTTGACGACGGCAACGGTCGCATCGCGCGTGCCATCGCCGACATGTCGCTTGCACGATCGGAAGATAGCCCACAGCGCTTCTACAGCATGTCGGCGCAAATTCGACTGGAGCGGAATGCTTACTACGACATACTCGAGGCGACGCAGAACGGCGACCTCGACGTCACCCGCTGGCTTGAATGGTTTTTGGCGTGCCTCGATCGCGCATTTGATGGCGCCGAAGCGGTCTTATCGAATGTCTTCCGCAAAGCAGAGTTCTGGAAGGCGCATGCGGCGGTGCCGCTGAATGACCGTCAGCGCGATATTCTCAATCGCCTGCTCGACGGATTCGAAGGGAAGTTGAACTCGTCGAAATGGGCCAAAATCGAGAAGTGTTCGGCAGATACTGCGCTGCGCGATATCAATGAACTTGTCGCGCGCGGTATTCTTGCAAGAGACGAGGGGGGCGGCCGTAGCACCAGCTACTCGCTGACGGAGATCAAGGCCGATGGTTGAACCGGGCGCTCCATGGCACGCGGCGGGTCATAGTTCGCGGCGAGCAGGTCGTGACGCCGCGCTCGGGCAGGAACGGTTCGATGCGTCAGAGGTAAAGCGCCAGCATCAGGGTGGCGAGGAGCGCGACGGCTGTGATGACAGCTTTGCGCATCGCGGCGCCGTTATAGCGGCTTGAGTATCTTCACCAACTCTTTGTGCACGAACTCATTGCCGCAGATCAGGTGGCCGGTTTTCAGCGGGTCATCGTCGCCTTCCATGCCGGAAACGACGCCGCCGGCTTCGCGGATCATGATCTGTCCGGCGGCCATGTCCCATGGCTGCAGGTTACGCTCCCAATAGCCGTCGAGGCGGCCGGCGGCGATGAAGGCCATGTCGAGCGAGGCGGCGCCGAACCTTCTAAGGCCCGCCACCTTTTGCTGGATTGCGGTCATCTCGCGGCGCGACTGCTCATGATCGCCGCGGCCAATATGCGGCAGGCCGCAGCCGATCACGCATTCGTCGAGCTTGCGGCGGCCGGCGACGCGCAGCCGCTGCTCGTTGAGGAACGCGCCCTTGCCGCGCTCGGCGATGTAGAGCTCGTCATTGGCGGGGTTGTAGATCACGCCGGCGATGATGACGCCCTCGCGCTGCAGGCCGATCGAGATCGCGAATTGCGGAATGCCGTGCAGGAAGTTGGTGGTGCCGTCCAGGGGATCTACGATCCAGGTGTGGCTCTTGTCGGCGCCTTCGCGCATGCCGCCTTCCTCGCCGATGAAGCCGTAGCCCGGCCGCGACTTGGTCAGATCCGCATAGAGCAGTTCCTCGGCGCGCCTGTCGGCCATGGTGACGAAGTTCGCAGGCCCCTTCATCGACACCTGCAGATGCTCGACTTCGCCGAGGTCGCGCTTGAGGCTGCGGCCGGCGTGGCGCGCGGCTTTCACCATGACGTTGATAAGGGCTGAATGCAGCATGATGGGAGGCTTATGAGTTAGGAGGAAAACGGCCGATGCCGTCAGGGTTGGGGGACTGGGTGCCCTGACGATGTGTCGCCGTCAAGGCGTCATTTCTTGTCGTTGCCGATCCATTTGCGGGCGGCCTCCTGGGCCCTGGCGCGGTCCTCGGGGCTGAGGTCCGCCAGCGCCTCGTCCAGCATCGGATCGCCCTTGCCGGCGGTTTTGGCGACGATATGCCATTTCAGGGCCTCGACCTTGTCGACCGGCGCGCCCTGGCCGCTGGTCAGCACGCGGGCGAGGCGGTTCTGTGCGATCGGACTGTTTTGCCGGGCGGCCTTGCGCAACAGCGCCACGCCGGCGGCTTCGTTCTTCGGCGTGCCGGTGCCGTTATAGAGCGCGATGGCGTATTCGACCTCGGCGTCGACATTGTCGGCGAGCGAGGCGGTCTGCAGCAGGCGCACCGCCTTGTCGATGTCCTTGGGCACGCCGGTGCCTTCCTTGTAGAAGGTCGCCAGCGCGTATTGCGCTTCCGCGTTGCCGGCATCGGCCGCCACCCGCAGCAATTCGGCGGAACGTTTCAGATCCTGCGGCAGCGTCTGCCCGTCGAGATAGAGCAACGCGAGATTATACGCCGCCTTGGGGTTGCCGAGCTTGGCGGAGGAGGCGAGCAGCTTGACGGCCTGCTCGCGGTTGACGGGCACGCCGCGGCCGGAAAGCCGCATCATCGCCAGCGCAAACATGCCTTCGCGGTCGCCGGCGTCGGCGGCGCGCTGGTACCATTCGACGGCTTTCGCATAGTCGCGCTTGACGCCGAGAGCGCCGGAGTAGAGCTCGCCGATCATCGTCATCGCCTTGGCGTCGCCGGCGTACTGCGCCCGCGTCAATGCGAGATCGAGCGCGGTCTTGTAGAGGCCGCGCTGATAGGCGCCGTAGACGAGATCGACATTGGGATCGTCAAAGGTGGGCGAGGGCGCCGGTGCAGGCGTTGCCGGCGGCTTTGGCGGGGCTGCGGACTTCTTGGCGGCAGCGGGCGCCTTCGGCTTCGGGGCCTCCTTGGATGTCTCTTTGGAAGTCTGCTTGGGCGCCTCTTTCTTGGCGGCCGGCTTGCTCGCCGTCGCCGGTGCCTGCGCGGCAGGCGGTGTCAGCGAGATCTGCGCCGATGCGCCAGCCGCCGCCATCAGGCAGCACGCGAGGATCGATATGGGACGCAGGAGTCTCATTCCCGGCGCTATCCCTGCTCAGTCGTCTTGCCGGTCGTGGTGGCTTTTCCAAACGCTGCGGCATGCGCTTGCGTGATTGTCTGCTCGATTTCGATCAGCGCCGCCTCGGGCCCGCGCGGATCGGCCCAGATGAAATCGCCGACCAGGACGAAATCCGCGCCCGCTGCGGCAAATTCACCGGCCTCCTCGCGCGAGACGGCAAAGCCGACGCAGGGCGGTTCGAACAATTCTTCCCACCATTGCAGGCGCTCGGCAATCGCCTCTGCCGAGGGCCGCTGGCCCTTGGCGTCGGGTTCGCCGAACAGCACGTAATCCGCGCCGGATTCGCCCGCGGCCATCGAATCATGCCGGGTGGCGAGGCCGCCGACGCCGGCGATGCGGTCGGGCTTCAGCGACGGCATGGCGTCTTCCATGTCAGCGATCCCGCTCATATGCGCACCATCGGCGCCGCCACGGGCCACCAGCTCGACATGGCCCTCCAGCAGCAGCGCCGCGCCACCGGCCTGTACGGGGGGCGCCAGCGCCTTGATACAGGAGATCATGGTGCGCTGGTCGGTCTCGCGCAGCCGCAGCAGCACGGCGGCGATGTCGGCGGCCGCGAGCAAGCCGGGAAGGCTGGCCACGAGCTGCGACGGATCGTCCACGACGGGCGTTGCGAGATAGAGGCGCGGCACCGGGCGCGGCGGAACAGGTTTTGCGGCCAACTCTATGCCACCTTCTTTTCCAGACCGGCTTCCCACTCACCCTTGCTCGCCAGCGCATTCATTCGCGCACGGTGGGTAAAGGCGCGCTGGCCGGCTGCGACGTTCTCGGGCTTGCCCGCCCACGCCTTTTGCGGCGCCGCCTGAAGCGCGCGGCCGTAGGAGAAGGTCAGCCGCCAAGGAAGACTGGAAGGAAGGCCGCCGATCCGGTTCATGGCATCGAGATGCGCGGTCGCATCCTCGTCGGATTGTCCGCCGGAAAGGAACGCAATGCCGGGCACCGCTGCGGGAACGCAGCTTTTCAGCAACCGGACGGTTTTCTCCGCGACCTCTTCAACGGACGAAGGTTTCGGGCTTTTCTTGCCTGCGATCACCATGTTGGGTTTCAGGATCATGCCCTCCAGCGCGACGCGCTGGACCCGCAATTCCTGGAATGTCTTGTTCAGGACGCGCTGGGTCACTTCATAACAGCGGTCGATATCATGATCGCCGTCCATCAACACTTCCGGCTCGACGATCGGAACGATCTGCGCTTGCTGGCACAGGGCGGCGTAACGGGCGAGCGCATGCGCGTTGACATGGATCGCGGTCATGGTGGGGATATTCCGGCCGTCAGTGCCGTTGCCGATGTCGATCACCGCCCGCCATTTGGCGAACCGCGCGCCGCGCTCGTAATATTTCTTCAAGCGCTCGGCGAGCTTGTCCAACCCGGCCGTGATCAATTCGCCGGGGCAGTTCGGCAAGCCCTGGGTTCCCTCATCGACCTTGATGCCGGGGATGGCGCCTGACTGCTCGATCAGCTTGACCAGCGGGGTGCCGTCCTTTGCGTTCTGCCAGATGGTTTCGTCATAGAGGATAACGCCCGAGACGAAATTGCTCATCGCCTCTTCCGAGCGAAACAGCATTTCCCGGTAGTCGCGGCGCGTCTCCTCGGTCGACTCGACGCTGATGGCGTCGAAACGCTTCTTGATCGTGCCTGAGGATTCGTCGGCGGCGAGTACGCCCTTGCCCGGTGCGACCATGGTGAGGGCGACCTTGTTGAGGTCAGCGAGATTCATTGAACCGTTCTCCAGACACCTGCCTTGCAAACCAAAATAGGCGGTTCTCGGGCAATTGCCTAGAAAACGTTCGTCGCGGCCGGCAGCCTCCGCGGCGCGATGGCGCGGGATCAGGCGACCTTGGGGTCGAGCTCGCCCTTGGTGTAACGCTTGGCCATTTCGGCCGTGGTCAGCACCTTCTTGATCTTGCTGGCCTGGCCTGCCGTGTTGAATTCCTGCAGCCGCTGCTTGCACAGCTTGGCCATCGCGTCCATCGCTGGCTTGAGGTATTTGCGCGGATCGAACTCTTCCGGATTGTCCTTCAGGACTTTGCGGATCTGGCCGGTCATCGCCATGCGGTTGTCGGTGTCGATGTTGATCTTGCGCACGCCGTGCTTGATGCCGCGCTGGATTTCGGAAACCGGCACGCCCCAGGTCGCTTTCATCTTGCCGCCATTGGCGTTGATGATGTCCTGCAAATCCTGCGGCACCGAGGACGAGCCATGCATCACCAGATGCGTGTTCGGCAGCTTGCGGTGGATCTCCTCGATCACCTTCATGGCGAGGATGTCGCCGTCCGGCTTGCGGGTGAACTTGTAGGCGCCGTGCGAGGTGCCCATCGCGATCGCCAGCGCATCGACCTTGGTCTCCTGGACGAACTTCACGGCCTCGTCCGGATTGGTCAGCAGCTGGTCGTGCGACAGCTTGCCCTCGGCGCCATGGCCGTCTTCCTTGTCGCCCATGCCGGTTTCGAGCGAACCGAGCACGCCGAGTTCGCCTTCCACCGAGATGCCGCCGAGATGGGCCATGTCGGTGACGGTCTTGGTGACGCCGACATTGTAATTCCAGTCGGCCGGGCTCTTGCCGTCGGCCTTCAGCGAGCCGTCCATCATGACCGAGGTGAAGCCGGCCTGGATCGCGGTCATGCAGGTGTCGGGACCGTTGCCGTGGTCGAGATGCACGCAGACCGGGATCTGCGGATAGATTTCGGTGACCGCGTCCATCATGTGCTTGAGCATGATGTCGTTGGCATAGGAGCGCGCGCCGCGCGAAGCCTGGATGATGACGGGCGCATCGAGGCTGGAGGCGGCCTCCATGATGGCCAGCGCCTGCTCCATATTGTTGATGTTGAAGGCCGGCACGCCGTAATCATGCTCTGCCGCGTGGTCGAGCAGTTGTCGCAACGTAATGCGGGCCATCCTAATTCTCCCTGTCTTTGCGGCGCCGCAGGCGCCCGATCTGACGTTAATCTCACGTGGTTTGGTACTAGCGTATTTTTAGAACTTCGACGCCGGGCAGGGGCTTCCCCTCCATCCATTCAAGAAACGCGCCGCCGGCGGTCGAAACATAGGAAAAATCGCCGGCCACGCCGGCCTGGTTCAGGGCAGCTACGGTATCGCCGCCGCCCGCGACCGAAACCAGCTTTTTGGCCCGGGTCCGCTCGGCGGCATGCCTGGCCGATACCATGGTGCCGCGGTCGAACGGCGTCATTTCGAAGGCGCCCAGCGGGCCGTTCCAGACCAGCGTCGCGGCGTCGTCGATCGCGGCATGGATCCGCGCGATCGATTGCGGGCCGACGTCGAGGATCATGCCTTCGGCCGGAATGGCGTCGAGGCCATAGGCGTGCGACGGCGAATTGGCCTGGAAATGATAGGCGACCACGGCGTCCACGGGCAGGATGATGGCGCAGTTGGCGGCTTCGGCCTTTTCCATGATCCGAAGTGCTGTCGCCGCCAGATCCTTTTCCGCCAGCGATTTGCCGACGCCGATGCCCTGCGCATGCAGGAAGGTGTTGGCCATGCCGCCGCCGATCACGAGCGCATCAACCTTGCTGACGAGGTTTTCCAACAGGTCGATCTTGGTCGACACCTTGGCGCCGCCGATGATCGCGATGACGGGATGGGTCGGGGCTTCCAGCGCCTTGCCGAGTGCGTCCAGCTCAGCCTGCATGGTGCGGCCGGCATAGGCCGGCAGCTTGTGGCCGAGGCCTTCGGTCGAGGCATGGGCACGGTGCGCCGCCGAGAAGGCATCGTTGACCCAGATGTCGCCGAGTTTTGCCAACTCGCCAACGAACGCCGGATCGTTCTTTTCTTCCTCTTTGTGGAAGCGGGTGTTTTCCAGGCACAGGATGTCGCCATCCTTCATGGCGGCAACGGCCTTGGCAGCGGCCTCGCCAATGCAGTCATCGGCAAAGCCGACTGGCTGTTTGATCACCTGCGAAAGTGCTGCGGCGACGGGCTTGAGCGACTCCTTGGCGTCGCGTCCCTTCGGCCTGCCGAAATGCGCCAGCAGGATGACCTTGCCGCCCTTGCTGGAAATCTCGGTGATGGTCGGGGCGACGCGCTCGAGGCGGGTGGCGTCGGTGACGCGGCCGTTGTCCATGGGCACGTTGAGGTCGACGCGCAGCAACACGCGTTTGCCCTTCACGTCGACGTCATCGAGGGTGCGGAATGATTTTGTCATTGACGGGTCCCGTGTGGCCATCCTTCGAGACGCCGCGCCAGGCGCGGCTCCCTCGGTGAGCGCATAGCGCTCATCCGGGGATGAAGTCTCTCCCTCATGGTGAGGAGCGCGCTCTTCGCGCGCGTCTCGAACCATGAAGCCGATCAATCAGAGCAGCTTCCCCATCGCGACGGCGGTGTCGCCCATGCGGTTGGAGAAACCCCATTCATTGTCGTACCAGGACATCACGCGCACCAGCGTGCCGTTCTGCACCTTGGTCTGGTCGACATGGAAGGTCGACGAGTGCGGATCGTGGTTGAAGTCGATCGAGACGTTGGGCGCGGTGGTGTAACCGAGAATGCCCTTCAGTTCCTGCTCGGAAGCGCGCTTCATCGCTTCGTTGATTTCCTTCACGTCGGTGGCGCGCTTGGCGACGATCTTGAGATCGACCACCGAGACGTTCGGGGTCGGCACGCGGATCGCGACGCCGTCGAGCTTGCCCAGGAGTTCCGGCAGCACCAGGCCGATCGCCTTGGCGGCGCCGGTGGAGGTCGGGATCATCGAGAGCGCCGCCGCGCGGCCGCGATAGAGATCGCTGTGCAGCGTATCGAGCGTCGGCTGGTCGCCGGTATAGGCGTGGATCGTGGTCATGAAGCCGGTCTCGATGCCGACGGTGTCGTTCAAGACCTTGGCGATCGGCGCCAGGCAGTTGGTGGTGCAGGAACCGTTGGAGACGACCAGATGTTCGCTGGTCAGCTTGTCGTGATTGACGCCGTAAACGATGGTCGCATCGGCGCCATCGGAGGGAGCCGAAACCAGCACGCGCTTGGCGCCGGCGGTCAGGTGGGCGACGGCTTTTGGCTTGGCACTGAAGATGCCGGTGCATTCCATCGCGATGTCGACGCCGAGTTCCTTCCACGGCAGCTTCGACGGATCGCGCTCGGCGGAAACCTTGATCTTGCCGGTACCGACGTTGATCGAGTCGCCATCGACGGTCACGGTGCCGGGGAAACGGCCATGGACGGAATCAAAGCGCAGGAGATGGGCATTGGTCTCGACCGGGCCGAGATCGTTAATGCCGACGACTTCGATATCCTTGCGGCCGGATTCCGCAATCGCCCGCAAGATGTTGCGGCCGATACGGCCAAATCCGTTAATTGCGACCCGGATTGCCATGCTCGATTCTCCCTAAATAGCTGGTGTCACCCCCGTGGAGCGGTTCCACGGCGGTTCTTACGGCGGATCGCCCGGTTCGGCCGGGCGAGAACGGTCAAGATGGAGGTTTAGGTAGTCCTTTTTCCGGACAAGCTCAACCGTCAGCCCAAGCGTTTCAGGGCAGCGTTAACTGCAGCCTCAGCGGTAATTCCGAAGTGCTTGTAAAGGTCCTTGGCGGGCGCGCTGGCACCGAAACCGTGCATGCCCACGAATTCACCATCATGACCGATGACGGCATCCCAACCCCAGCGCACCGCGGCCTCGATCGCGATCTTGACCGGCGCATTGCCGATAACGGCTTTCTGGCGCTCGGCCGGCTGCGCCAGCAGCAATTCGAGCGAGGGCACCGAAACCACCCGCGACGGGATGCCGCGCTCGGTCAGTTGCTTCTGGGCGGCGACCGCGATCTCGACCTCGGAACCGGAGGCGAACAGCGACACTTTTGCCTCGCCCTGGGCTGCGACCAGCTCATAGGCGCCATGGCTGCAGGGATTGTCTGATGGAGCCGTGGTGCGCAATTGCGGCAGGTTCTGGCGGGTCAGTGCCAGCACGGTCGGGCCGTCGATGCGATTGAGCGCCAGTTCCCAGCATTCGGTGACTTCGACGGCGTCGCAGGGACGGAACACGCGCATATTGGGAATGGCGCGCAGCGCCGCCAGATGCTCGACCGGCTGATGCGTCGGCCCGTCTTCGCCAAGCCCGATCGAATCGTGGGTCATGACATAGACCACGCCCGCGCCCATCAGCGCCGCCAGCCGCATCGCCGGCCGCGCGTAGTCGGTGAACACCAGGAAGGTGGCGCCGTTCGGCGCGAAGCCGCCATGCAGGAAGACGCCGTTCATGGCCGCGGCCATGCCGTGCTCGCGGATGCCGTAATGGATGAAGCGGCCCTTCGGCGTCTTGGCGGAAAACGCCACAGCCGATTTCGCCTTGTTGTTGTTGGAGCCGGTGAGATCGGCGGAGCCTGCAAGGAATTCCATCGGCATCGCGGCGGCGATCGCCTCGATCGCCGATTCCGATGATTTGCGGGTCGCGATGTTCTGCGGCGCTTCCAGCAGCTTCTTCTTGTGATCGCGCAGCGCCTTGGCGAGCGAGGCCGGGCGCTCATGGCGCAGCCTGCGCTCGAATTCGGCGCGCTTGCGCGGACCCAATTCGCCAAACACGGCTTCCCAGTCCTGGCGCGCGGCAGCACCACGGCTGCCGGCGGCGCGCCACGCCTTCAGGACGTCATCGGGCACCGAGAACGGCTCCAGCGAGATACCGAGCTTTTCCTTGGCGCCCTTCAGTTCGTCGGCGCCGAGCGCCTCGCCATGGGCTTTCGCGGTGCCGGCGCGGGTCGGCGCGCCGAAGCCGATCGTGGTCTTGCAGGCGATCAGCGAGGGCTTGTTGGATTTCTGCGCCCGGGTGATGGCGGCTGCGATCGCCTTCGGATCATGGCCGTCGATCAGTTCGGCCGCCCAGCCGGCGGACTTGAAGCGTTTCACCTGGTCGACGGAATCGGCGATCGAGGTCGGGCCGTCGATCGAGATGCCGTTGTCGTCATACAGCACGATCAGCTTGCTCAGCTTCCAGTGTCCGGCCATCGCAATCGCTTCCTGCGATACGCCTTCCATCAGGTCGCCGTCGGAGGCGAGCACATAGGTGTGATGGCCGACCACCTTCTTGCCGAACTCGGCGGCCAGCATCTTCTCCGCCAGCGCCATGCCGACCGAAGTTGCGATGCCCTGGCCGAGCGGACCGGTCGTGGTCTCGATGCCCTTGGTGTGGAAGTTCTCGGGGTGACCCGGCGTCAGCGATCCCAACGAACGGAAATTCTTGATCTGGTCGAGCGTCATATCCTTGTTGCCGGTGAGGTACAGCAACGCATACAGCAGCATCGAGCCATGCCCGGCCGACAGCACGAAACGGTCGCGGTCCGGCCATTTTGGCTCGGCGACGTCGAATTTCAGGAACTGCGTGAACAGCACGGTCGCGATGTCGGCAGCGCCCATCGGCAGGCCGGGATGGCCGGATTTCGCCTTCTCGACGGCATCCATGGCAAGGCCACGGATCGCATTGGCCATACGGGAGTGATCGACCTGCGTCATGATGAAAATCCGCCTGAAATGAGGTGAGGTTGCGGGATGCGTACCTGGCGAAAGGCCGCAATACGAGGGATTTGGCTACTGGAAGTCACGGGAAGTTCTGGGGTGGATAGCACCTCAATTCCCTGAGTCCAAGGCAAGGAAACGCACTTCCGGTGCGAAAAGTTGCTTAAAGCATGATCCGGAAAAGTGGGGACCGGTTTTCCGAAAAGGGCATGCTCAAAGATGACCGGTAGACCGGGATGACGGGTCATCCCGATCTACCAGTGCATAGCTTCGCGCGGGCGTTGCGCTGTCCTCGCTTGCCACGTAAATTTCACGGCCTAACCGCTTGCCGAACCGCAGATTTTGCTGCGCGGCGACTTAACCGAAAGTGCGCGCTGTTTCTCATGAGCGATCGTCCCGCCAACGGGGCCGGCAACCCCGAACTAGCCTTCGCCGATATCGACGCCGCGACCCGGCGGCTGATGGCGGCGCTCGACGCGCTGGAAGCCGCGGCCGAGCGGCGGCGCGATGCGGACCGCGACGAGAATGAACTGGCAAGCCGGATCCAGGCGCTCGGCGCTGACCGCTCGCGCCTCGCCGACGAACTCGATGGCTCATTGGTGAAGACGCGGCGGCTCGAGCGCACCAACCGCGAGATATCGGAAAAACTCGACGCCGCGATCGGCACCATCCGCACCGTGCTCGCTGCCGGAGAAGGCTCATGAGCCATATCAACGTCACCATCAACGGCCGGCAGTACCGCATGGCCTGCGAGGAAGGGCAGGAGGTGCGGCTGCTCAAGCTTGCCGAGAATTTGGAAGCGCGCGTCGAATCGCTGCGCGGCAAGTTCGGCGAGATCGGCGATGCGCGCCTGACGGTGATGGCGGCGCTGACGGTGTGCGACGAACTGCTCGACGCCAACCACCGCATCCGCGCGCTCGAGGAAGAACTCGACGCCCTGCGCAATGTTCGCGTCGCGGCCACCGATCGCGCCCGGGCGACGCAGACCGCGGTCGCCAACGCGCTCAATGCCGCCGCCGACCGCATCGAAAAGACCACGCAGATGCTCAACCGCACCATCGGCGGCGGCGTCGCGATCGGCTGACGAAATCCTTTGCTCTGCCCTGGAGCGAGGATAGTGATGGCCGGGTCCCGCCAGCACGATGGAGCCGGGTTGTTTCACGTAAAGTGGAATGGTATTGGGTTCCCAGCCTTAACCTCGACGCCCTAGGAAACAGTCACTATGATACCGTCCGAAGGTACGTTTGCACGCGGTTCTAGCCTGATCTTGGGCCTGTCAGCGGTGTTGTTGAGCGCCGCACCCTGCTGGGCAGGTGTGCCTGTTCCGGCCCCCCTCCTTGGCGTGACCGGCCCATTTGGACTTTTGGCGGCTGGTGCAGCCTATGGCGGTTACCTCCTTTTCAAGCGTTTCCGCGACCGCGCCTGACCAGGTCGGGCGAAGCCAGCCCGGTTAGGTACCGCACTCGTCTATGCGGCCGCGCGCAGCGGCTGGGTGAAACGCGCCAACGGCCGGGTGTTCGACAGGTGACGTGTGGACGCTAGATCAACCACAAGTCTTCCATTGCCGGCTTCGCCGGCGGTTGCCGCAACGGTCGGCCGCCGTGAGGCGTTCCTGTGGGTCGTCGTCTGCCTGTTCGCCAATCAGGCGCTTCAACTCGTGGATTTTGGATCGCGCAGCGCGTTTGCCGCGAGCCTTGCCCAGCAGAATTTGATCTACTGGCTGGCGTGCTACGCCGTCATTTACCGCGTGTATGCGAGCGACAACGCGAGCCGCGCCAATCGTTTCGATTGTTATGTGGTGGTGGCGATCTGCGTCTCGGTTTTCTCGGCGAGTTTCCTGCCCTACAGATTCGGGATGGGCGTGCTTGCGACCGTCACGGCCGGCTATTTCCTGATCGCCCATGGCGGCGATCGAAATCTCCGGGCTGCGGGGGCGGTATTGCTGGCCCTGTCGATACACCTGGTGTGGGCGCCAATTCTCTTTCAGCTGTTTACGCCGGAACTGCTGCGCGCCGATGCGGCCCTGGTCGGAGAGATCCTGACATTGCTGCGGCCGGACATCGTCTGGAGCGACAACAGCTTTCACGCCCCGGGCGGGCACTCTGTCTCGCTGATCGGCGGATGCTCCTCTTTCAGCAACGTTTCCATCGCGGTCCTCGCCTGCGCAACGATCGCGATGCTGGCGCGCACCCAATGGGTTCGGCGCGATATCGCGACGGTTGCGATCGCCTGCGTCTTGATGATCCTCATCAATGCTATCAGGATTTGTCTGCTGGCCTGGAGCGGCGAGTCCCACCTGTATTGGCACGACGGTGCGGGCGTGCAGATACTGGGAATTGTTCAGACCATTGTTATTCTCCTGACTGCGTGGTGGGGCGTCTCGCCTCCAAAGATGCCTGCAAGGCGCGCGGCATGAACAAAGCGCTTATCCGAAGCCTTTGCCTGCTGACACTTCTGGTATCGGTTGCCGTTCGCATTCAAACGAACCTGTCTCGCGAGGCCATGGTGTCCGACTTCGATGTCGGAGCCGTCGTATCCGATGTCATCCGCAAGCACGGATATGCTCTGCGCGACAACCCGATCAAGCCACCGAGAGTGCTCTCCAGCGTCATCTACTTTCAACGGCCGGAGTGCGACCAGCCCTCGCTGGTGCTGCCCTACTACATCAGCGCCGAAACCCTTCCGCTGCTTGTTCGTTTGACCAGCCCGGGCTTCCACTATCAGTTCTACTACCTGGATAGCTCGTGGAGCGAGGAAAGCCGGGTTCCGATGTTCTTGGAATGGGTAAAATATGCGGTGCTGGATGTATTCGGCGCGTCGCAATATGTCCCGGTAAAGAAGGCGCTGGTTCTCGCGGAAGCGCCGGATTGTCATCCCGCCGCGCAAATCGATTGGCGATCGGTCTGGCAAAAGGACAATAAGCGCAAGGCCGCGACCGGCACCAACGCGAGCGTTGCCGAACCCGCGGGAACCTGAAGCCATGAACCTGAAGCCGAGAACCTGAAGTAATGAACGCGTTCATGCGTGAATATGCCTGGTTCCTGGCATTTTGGGGTGCGATTGTCGCCTTCGGCGCAATCGAGTTTCTGTTTCCGCAGTTTCCCGAACAGGCCGATCGTGCCCGGCGCTGGCCGACGAATTTCGGTCTGGGAATTCTCAACGGCCTGATTGTTTCGTCCGCGCCTGTGCTGTCGGTGGGGGCGGCACAATGGGCCGCCAGTCAGGATGTCGGCCTCCTGAACTGGATCGGCGCGCCGTGGTGGCTGGCGTTGCCGTGCACGCTATTGATCAAGAGCCTGGCGCAGTACGGCTTTCATCTCGTCTCTCACAAGAACCCCGTTCTGTGGCGGCTGCATCGCGTCCATCATGGCGATGTCCATCTCGACGTCTCTTCGGCGCTGCGCACCCATCCGCTGGAAATGATCGCCAGCATCGCCTTCATTCTTCCAATCGTCGTGCTCTGCGGTCTGTCGCCCATCGTGCTGCTGGCCTACGAGGCCGTTGAAGTCTTCGTCAATATGCTCACGCACGCGAATATTCGCATTCCCGACGCCATCGAACGTTACGCCCGTTCGCTGCTCATCACGCCCGGCTTGCACCGCCTGCACCATTCGGACACCCGGACGGAGACCGACAGCAATTACGGCAATGTTTTCTCGTTCTGGGATCGCCTGTTCGGCAGCTATCGCCAAAAACCGGTTCAATCGGACAAGGCATTCCGGTTTGGGCTCGAGGATCTCAGCGCCGAACGTGCCGCTGACTTTGGCTATCAGTTGAGGCTTCCCTGGCGCCGGGGCGGCGGAAATTGACCGGAATGACCGCGCCAGGCATGCACGAGGGCCTCCGGGGGGAGGGATTATAAGCTTGATGAAAGTGAGCCAGCCAGCCCCGAACAGGCGGCACGGCGTTTTTAGCTTTGGAGGAAACGACTCGACTCCAAGTAGAACTTGAGCAAATCTACCCACTCAGGGGGTGAGATGCCTATTCCTTTTGTGCCGCCGCGCGGCAGAATCCTTATTTGTGATTTTGACCTTGCGCGTATTCATCCCGAGATGGCTAAAGCGCGCCGGGTAGTTGTTGTCTCTCCGCGATCATACAATCGCCGTCACGGGGCCGGCCCGGGACGTTGTCTCGTCGTGCCATTTTCCTCGACCGCGCCGCCCGAAATTACTCCGGCCCACGTCACTTTCACTGCCGACAAGTACGTCTGCCTCACGGAGCCAACTTGGGCCTTGTGTGACGTAATTAGCTCAATGTCACATAATCGCTTGGACAGCGTCCAAGTTGGCGGAGTTAACCAACTGGAATCAATAGACGAGCAAGATATGGAACGCATTGCAGCAGGCATGGAGCACGCGCTCGGTATTGCTTAGTGCAGGTTCCGGAGCCATATTAATGACCTATCCCCTCGGGGACCGACGGGGGAATGCGAGCGGGCCACAGAGACCGTTAGGCAACCCCTAAAAAGGGCCTCACTGATAACCTCAGTGGGGCCTTTTCGCTACGCCTTCTTTTTGCGCCACTTCTGCTTTGCCGGCTTCTTGCCCGCCTTCATATCTTCGTGCGGCTTTGGCTTCATCCGCACAAGGGCGCCCACAAGGCGCTTGGTATCCTCGATCTTTCCGGACTCATTCGTCATGCCCGTTGTCACCTTCAAGGGAAGAGTGTTCCCACAAGTCCTGCATCTAACAATAAACCCCCCAATCACGATGGGTTGGAAAAATCATCCCCTGGTTGAGTTTGACTGCGAAGTCGAAGTGAAGATTGACCAGGGAGCCCTTGACGTGAAGTGCACCCTAAACAAGTTCGACTTCGATAAGCACATGGGGCAATTATACAAAGAGGCTTACGAACTTAGTGGCGTGATGATTTGTCTTTATACCTTTGCGTCTGGTAACGGGACCACGATTATCTTTGATACTTTTACACTTCCGAACGGTACCACCTCCGAGATTCGGACGGCCAACGAATCTCTCGCTGATCGGTGCACGGTCATCGACGCAAACGGGAAAAATATTCACCGAGTCGTCGAACTCGCGATGGCCGAGCCGCTAATACACTATGCCCTTAGGGATTTAAATGAGTGCTTCCTACCAAATAGAACGACGGTAAATTGTGCCAGAGTTGTTGAAACAATACGAACAATGATCCACCCCACTCCGGGAGATGGCGACAGGCGCCCAGCTTGGCTTGCTATGCAAGAAGCTCTCAATTTCAAACAGAGTTATACTCAAATAATTTCAAAGAACTCTCTATCGCACAGACATGGGGCGTTCGAACCTGTCGATGGCCCGACAAACGAACAAATAATACAACGTACGTGGGAGGTGATGAATCGATTTCTAGAATTCCGAATTAGAGGCAATCAGGCCCTTTCCGCCCCCGATTTCCCTGAGCTGTCTTGAATCCATTCTTCGACCATCGCACGCCAGACTCCGGCCGCATCTTCGGCCGTTGCCGCCGCCCATGGCTCCTCAATCATCCTCCTTGTGGGGTAACTCCCTCCGGGGACGGCGCGAAGTGGGTTGATGCCTGGGTATCTCGGCTTTCGTCCGTCGCTTAGCGCTGGCGGATTGGACCTTTAGCCCCTACATTGGTCGGGCGAAGCTGCGTCGCGCGTCAGGAGCCATAATCCCCGGGGCCTTATCGATCCTTCAGGGAACTGTCCCTGGCCGGGTCCGTGGATCCGGTCATATGGTGCCCACCTACTTTCGTAGGGAACTCCGGGATCGAGCGCTTCAACGGCCTCTGCGGCTTCGCACTTTTCTTTCTGTTGATTCCTGCGTCGAACTTTTACTCTACCGGCTTCGCCACCTAGGCCCTGCAACTTTCGCTTCGTCCGTCTTCGCGGGCGATGTTCGGCGGAACAGAACGCTGCATGACGGGAAGTGCTTCGAAAGCAGACCTGCGCGGTGCCGCTTTGGCCAAGCGCGATGCATTGAGCGAGGAGCAGCGCGCCGACGCGGCGCAAGCCCTCGCCAGGCGCAAATTGCCGTTTGATATCGCCCCGGGAATGGTCGTATCAGGCTATTCGCCGATCCGCAGCGAGATCGATCCGGCGCCATTGATGCGAATGCTCGCCGAGCAGGGCGCCAGGCTGGCGCTGCCGGCGGTGATGGCGCGCGGCAAGTCGCTGGCCTTTCGGGCCTGGTTTCCCGACGACCGGCTGATGATGGGACCGCTCGGCATTCTCGAGCCGTCGCCGGCCGCCGCCGAGCTGATCCCCGACATCATGCTGGTGCCGCTGGCGGCCTTCGACGCCGGGGGGCACCGGATCGGCTATGGCGCCGGGCATTACGATTTCACGCTGGAGCATTTGCGCAAGGTCAAAGCCATCACCGCCGTCGGCGTCGCGTTTGGCGTGCAGCAAATAAAAGCGGTTCCGGCGCAGCCGCACGACGTGGCGCTGGATTATGTGCTAACGGAAAAGAAAGTGTTCGATTTCCGGAGCTGAATTTTGCGCATCCTCTTCATCGGTGACGTCGTCGGCAAGACCGGCCGCACCGCCATTTCCGAACATCTCCCCGGCATGGTCCAGGACTGGTCGCTCGATCTCGTCATCGTCAATGGCGAGAACGCCGCCGGCGGCTTCGGGATCACCGAGGCGATCTATCAGGATTTCCTCGATGCCGGTGCGGACGCGGTCACGCTCGGCAACCACGCCTGGAATCAGAAGGAGGCGCTGGTGTTCATCGAACGCGCGCCGCGCCTGATCCGCCCCCTGAACTTCCCGCGGCATACGCCAGGCAGAGGCGCCGCGCTGATCGACACCAAGAACGGCAAGCGTGCGCTGGTCATCAACGCGATGGGCCGCGTCTTCATGGAGCCGCTGAACGACCCCTTCAACGCGGTCGGCAAGGAGCTCGACGCTTGTCCGCTGCGCGAGGCGGTCGATGCCATCGTGGTCGATTTCCACGGCGAGGCGACCAGCGAGAAACAGGGCATGGGATTTTTCTGCGACGGCCGCGCCAGCCTCGTGGTCGGCACCCATACCCATGTGCCGACCGCCGATCACCAGGTGCTGCCCGGCGGCACCGCCTATATGAGCGATGCCGGCATGACCGGCGATTATGATTCGATCATCGGCATGCAGAAGGAAGAGCCGCTGCACCGTTTTGTCACCGGCATTCCCTCAGGGAGATTCGAGCCGGCGTTTGGTGTGGCGACGCTGAGCGGCGTCGCCGTTGAAACCGACGATGCCACCGGGCTGGCGCTCAAGATCGCACCGGTGCGGGCGGGCGGCAGGCTGGAGCCGGCGGTCCCGGGATTCTGGACCGGTCGCTAGCTAGTGTCCGTCCATAAACGGATGATGGTGCAATAAACGGCTGATATTATTTGCGGAATTTGATTTTGGCGGCGTTGATCCCGGCGATTTTGGGTATGATTCGTATCGTTCCACCGAAACAAA
>Ga0307517_10003698_pt1 | contig 23770 bp, 19 predicted proteins | sample 23_EM_MG_FD_194515 | JGI IMG/M metagenome (GOLD analysis project Ga0307517, IMG submission 194515) | Populus trichocarpa ectomycorrhiza microbial communities from riparian zone in the Pacific Northwest, United States - 23_EM | ecosystem: Host-associated > Plants > Roots > Unclassified | place...
CATTTTTTTTTTTTTTAAAAAAAAAAAAAAAAAAACTCATACACACTAAAAACAAAAGCGTTATACATTTACAAAAGTTTTCGTTAAAGACGTGCCAGCTTTTCCTACTCATTCTTAAGCGCTGGTTCTGCTTTCACTAGATTCTGTCTTTCTTTCTTTTTCACACCTGTTTTTAGGCCTAAAAAAACAAAGAATTTCATCCCGACATGACTTCGCTGGACTTGCTTCTAGTCTGGTAGGAAATCCAACTCACAGTCGTAAGAACTGACGGGGCAAGGCCTGACGACCGCTTATTCCTTCTCGAAAGCTGCCCGCGAATGCCCTTCTTCCCCGGCTGACAGCAGGGAGGTCGAATCCTTTATGCCAAAGGAAATCCCAATATCAAATTGGAAAAAGCCCCGGGAGAGAATGAGGAAAAGGTGGGGTCTTCAACTGGGGTGAAGTTAGGCGGACATGCATCTAAGGGGAAAGTCCGGGATACAATAGCAAGCCTAACCATGATTAGCCTTCTGGGTCCCCGTGGCTCATCGAGAATAGCCCTAGAGTAACCATTCTCTCGAAGCCTTGGTAGCATCAACAAACCAAAATTTTCTTCATAAAAACAGATGTTCACATTAGTAACTTTAACATCCACAAGATCTGCATCAAATAAAATTGACACCTTCCTTTTATTGGCAATTATAGTCTTCATGTTTTCTTAATTAAAAAAAAGAAAAATCCTTTACCATTGATCAATTCCAACTCCCAGGAAGCCACGAGAGGCATTGATGACTTTCCAACTTAGCAACTTATATTTGATACTATCAAGGATATTCATACGGGATCATATTTAATTTGAAAAAATATATTTGATGAGCCATAGAAAAACAAATAAACAGAATATCTATCATAGAAAAGTACTCGTGGAAGCCGAAGACGTAGAAAGCAAAATGCTATACAGATGGGATCCTTCAGTTCAGATTTTTAGAAGGGGGAAAGAACTACACAACATATAGAACAAAAAACTCCGATGAGTAGATCGTCATGTCCCATTCCAATCGGTCAAGAATGGTGTGCATTCAGAAGGGTACGATAAACCATGTCAATGAATTGATCATCCTAGTGCACAAGGGGAGAGCTTGTTAGACATGTAGAGCAAAATGCAGCAGTAAGAAAACAATAATGAATTGAGGGGGTGAGGGAGAATTGAAACTATCAGAACTAATAAATACATAAGAAACTATTAACCCACAAAAGATTGTGATGAAGAACTTCATTTTTTTTTTCCTATGTGATTATGTTGCATACTAAAACCAATCACATGTAAACATTAGATCATAGGGGCAGCATTAGTTCCAATAAGCATCAATCTTGGAAGACAGGAAGAGATAAATCGATACTTAACATGAAAAAGAAGCGTTGACAATGGACTTGCAAACAGATGAATGTGAAACAAAAAATGATCTCCAAAACCAAACAGGTATTCAAGGCCATCACTTTGATTTCGTTTACTATGAATACGACTAGTTCAGAAGAAAAGATCTGACAATTTTAGTACATGGGACATCTAACAATTGCATGATGGAGAAAATTCCTTCCAATAACATCAGGATTACTGTAATTTGCAAGAAAATGAACTTGTTAGGAGTTAGGCTGGATTTCTTTTGTTTTTTTCCTTGTTTTGGACTTAGATATTAGGAGTCCTGTCTTTTAGGTTAAGATTAGAAGTTCTCTTTACATTTCCTTACAGGATTTGGACTTCACTTTAAGAATATGATTTCTTAAGTCTCTAAATCCAAGTACTTTAATGGCTAGCTAGCTAGATAGATTACATAGGAAAAATCCAAGTTAATTTTCTTTAGTGGTGAGAACTCCATTAAAATTTTATTCTACAGGTGGATCCATTGAAGGACCACCAAGATTCAAGTCTGTCCCATACCCCAATAGCCCCATTCTATCCTAAATAAGCCCCTTTAACTCCCAATTTAAACTATTCTTTCTTGGTGCAAATCCATAGACTCCTCAACTATTAGTCCACCCATATAGATATGCTAGGGGCACTAACACTTTAACTTAATTTTTAGTAAAATCACACTTATTATAGAATGGATTCCAAGAGCCAACAGGTTTCCATTATCAAATTAATTAGACAAATCTTACCACAAATTGGCACATTGGTTGAATAAAATAAAATTCGGGAACCCCTAACAGTAATTTTTTTTTTTTTTTACAAATAGTCCCAGCAGTATTCATCATAGAACGACTCCATAACCCTTAATTCTCAAATTCAAGGCTATCCTACATCATTGCAGTCACATCTATAGCTTCTCAAATATATGATCAACATGCTTTTAATGGGCTGCTATCATATTCAAGCGATCTTATACAAGAAATTCCAATTTTGACACTGGTTACCAAAAAATTAACCTCATCCAATATACGCATTTTAGATATTTTAACTTCAGCTTCATACATTCTGCCATCATCATACAAGAGAAACTAACCTGAACAAGTGCCAGTAGTGCATCTCGGACTTTGTCTTTGCTGATAACTGGCCCATGATTTGGACTGGGAACAGAAGCAGGAGTGAGAGATGGTGGAGGAGTGGGTGGTGGAAAGGGTTGAAGCAATGGAGCACCATATGGGCGGTGTAGACTTGTAGGAGGATTAAGTGGAGGAGCAGTAGGCATAGAAGAAGAGACAGGTGGCATCATCCGAGTAGAAGATGGAGGAACAAAAAAAGAAGGCTTTACAAGGTTAGCTGTCCGGTTGTTGCTGCTGCTGACATCAGAGACATCAAGCAGTGGCATTAAAGGAATTGATGCTGATAAAGGAGTAGATGGTATTTGCAAGGTGGGCATGGTGCTGGAGGCAACACTAGTCAGTTGGGAGTGTAATGGAATTGGAATTGAGGATTGGTAAGACTGTCCAGCAACTGCAGCAGCTGATGCATTCCCAATTGTCATAGCTGTCTGCAAACATTCAAGCAGAACACTAGTGCTGGTCACGCACAATGAGTTTACAAAAAGTGAACTATAAAAGTAAAAAGCGCTCACAAGTTTGTTGTTGATAAATTTTATGAGAATCCAAATAACAATTTGTCTATTCTTGGAGAAGGGAAAAATCGAGGATAAGACTAGTTCATAGACATGAACAACTGCAGTACTTACACTAAAGAAGTTCACAAAGGCAGGATCATCAGGCACATCGGAGACAACCGAAGCACTTGCAGATGATGGCTCCAGAGGACCATCCATAACTGCCATAGTTGGTACAGCTTCTAATTCCTCAAACTCGCTGCAATTAAACAGATCATATGAATTAAAATACGTAACGAATCCATGCAAAACATGCTCTAATCCATAATAAATTGCATAATTGATTATCAAGTCTCTTAATCAAGTGCTAAGATCTTTAAAAAAGAAAAGCGAGAATATCACATGAGCAGTTCCCAAGGTTTTAGTGAAACCATTATCAAATCTTTGAGCCCTGAGGTTTCAAGTAAGGTGGCATCTGAACAGGGGTTAAAAAATGATGATTAAATAATGAGGGGTTAGGTGCTAAGATTCTAAAGAAGTGGTTGAAGGGTGAAGTGTTAAATACTTTAGCTGGATGTTACAGTCAAATAAAACATTAAATTAAATTTGAATAAAAATAAGCTATTACCTTTTTGTTGTTGATAGTGATACCTTTGGCTTCTGAGGCACCTTGGAGTATGCATTAAGTATCCTGGTCAAGGAAAAAAACACATAAGATGGGATAATTGTTCTTTTAAGGTTAATATTAAATAATTCTAAATGGACATACATAGAGCATCTCATATAGGAATCAAGCTAGAACATTTAACAACCACACCTAAAGGCATTTGACGGGCTTTTCCTCCATATCTGACTTATATAACAAAAAAAGTCGCAAGCTCAGTAATAATGACTAGGATATGAAAGAACCATATCACGCAAGAGCAATTTCTCATACTGAAAACATATTTACTTGAAAGGGTTATACAATATATTATATAAGATCTGGTTATTCCTCCCAGTTATAATATTGCAGGCAGCTTGATTTCCTGTTGTCTGAGGCTTACATCTTTCCAAATCCACATAACACATTTTAGAAAACAAATGCCATATGCTAACAAGACTGATTAGATCTTTACAGATACATCAGAAAAATTGCAGTCATTTTAAAACGGATTAGAGTTTCAGGGTCCAGATAAATGCTGCACCTTCATACCAGAGGAAAAATGCACTGAATGACCAACAATCTAGTAGCACTACCCATTCATATACCCATTTCCCAACAAAATGGCAAGCCAAGATATCAAGGGATAACAGCTACTGCACATCCTTCATGTCAAAATGCAGCTAAGCTAACCACCAAAATGGAATTATTCCAACCAGGGGGATCGTTTGATGCATAACTTTTGACAATACAGACCTACGAGTCATGTAAAGTCACTTTGCTATTCTTGGTATGCACCAAATGACAATTATCCCAGGTTCTATTCTACTTGGATACAACAAGAGATGACTCCAGACCTCAAGAGCTTTACCGTTCTTGATAATAATAATAAAAAAAGGCCTCCATACTTCCTAATACGAAGACATGAACAGATATTTTACAAGATTCTAAGTACCGCACTCAAAAACCCCAAATCAAACTACCAAGAAAGGAAGAACTTCCAATCTGTCTTAAAATCAGATTCCCTAAAAAGAGATCTTTCCAACACTAAAAACTATTACAAACAATAACAAAACAGAAACTCATAAATTCCTTAACAAACTAAACAAACACTAAAAATACAACAACAATTACCTGCTAAAAAGATTAGCAACCTCTTCACACTCGCGTGCATTATAAAACCAAATACCATTCACTTCTTGGGCTGCATTTCGATACAGAAGATACGGAACCTGAACCTCGTACTCAAAATCTCCCAAAAGATTTTCCACCAAATTATCTGATTCATTACACCATCATAATTAACAACCCTTCCTTCATTAAACCAGTATAATTAAAAACCTTTCCTTGATAAAACCATTAACTAAACAACAACTCATAACCCTAACCTGTATTCCGGCGATTCATCACAATAAACTGAAACCTAGGTTGCATATTCCTGCTTCAATCATTACCACACAAAAAAAAAGCTTAATTTTCTCTCTTAAAACACACAAAAAAAAAACATTAAACAAACAAATACTAAAAAAAAAAACCTTTTAACTACAAAGAGAGATCCTTCGACATCTTTCCGACTCTGTGAAAATAAAAAAAGAACAGAAAATCAGAAAAAAGAGAAAAAAATTTTAAGAAGAAGGAGGAGGAGGCTGGTTGTTAGCTCACCCATTGGGTAAGGTCGATATTGAACTGGTAGAGAGTGACATGAGCAGCAGTGATGAGAATTTCTTCAACTAAAGGATCGATTCGTTGAAGAACTGTTAAATTAAGGAGCTTTGTGCTCTGTTGATCAATGTTCGGCATCAATTTCCCATTCTGTGGCATTCTCGTCGTCGTTTTTGTCGAATTGGAGTAATTCACAAACCCTAGAATTTGGATTATAGATAAATAATAAAAAAGGGAAATAATGATGGGAGTTAAGAAGAGGGTTTGGTGGTGACTGTTTTCTGTTAAGAGTTCGATTTTTGTGTACGTGGAACATTAACCACTTGTTGCTTGCCTACCAAGGATTCTGTTAAATGACGGGATTAGCCCTACTTCTACCGCTTCCATTTCATCACTTCCCCAAATTAATCTTGATATTTTCGGAATTTTGTGATGACTTTTTTAATGTTTACAACAAAATCAATTTAGTTTTTAACAATGATTTGGTAATAATTAAGGTGAGGGTGTACTTTTATTATCATTTAAAAATAATATAAAAATATATTTTAAAAAAAATTAGGTTGGATTGACTTGTAAATATATATATATATGTTTGATTTATTTATAAACAGGTTTAAAAATACGTTTTTATCATATATTCGTTTGACAGTATCAAAGTTTGTTTCAATTTTTATTTATTAAGTTTAAATATTTGGATGAAATATCTAAATAAAATCTATTTTTTAAGAAAAAAATAAAGAAAGTAGAATTGATTTTATACAATTTTATCTTGACAAATAATATTTAGCAAAAAATATTTTCTAGAATAGCTTCATATTGACTCAAACCTATTTGATTGGATAATAAATTTTTAAACCCAATTAGGATAAGATTTAAATGTAAAAAATGAAGTTTTTTGGATATGAATATCAACCCAAAACCCAATCCAAAATAAATCAATAAATAGTTATGTACTAAATAATTCTAAATTATAGCAATCAAATTTGAATTAGATTCAAGTTTTAATTATGCATACCTTCATAGATACCTCAAATCCAATAAGATGACGTTCAAGTATAAAAAATAAATAACTATTCAAATTCAGGTTGGGTTTAAAATAATTATTTTAAATTTAAATTAGAATATAAATAATACAAAACCCGATCCATTGATAATCTTCCATTGCCATCACCATCAACATCAACACTAGTTTTAAGCATGCCATCTACTTCCCTGTTTAAAACAGATCACGCCGGAATTAGTGAATTCCGACCAACATTTAGCTCCCTAAATCCAATCTTAAACAGAGGATTACAGGAATTAGTGAATTCACTTTACATGGCTACATTTCGACGGCCATACCAGCTAATAGTTCATGCATGCCACAACATTATAACATTTCAATGCCTGGTCTGAATGATAGCATGCTACACATCATAGTTTGAAAAGGACATCGTATGGGTTAACCACTATATCCATTTTATCATTGATCAAACTTCAAAAACAGATTCTAGAGTTCTGGAAGTTCGTGTTTCAACTGGACCAGTTTTTTTTTTTCTTAATCTAAGTACAATGCCAGCATTGAGCGGTCAAAGTCTATTTTGACGGGAAAATTCCAAATCTTATTTACATTTTATTCGGTTGCCTTGCCTTTCCGTCTGCTGCTGCTGCCAGTTTCCAAGAGGTAACAAACCATTGAATCCACATCATCACCAAATATGCTGTAGGCCTCGATCACTTGCAGGTAACTGAATCCCATTGACAGCACCATCTGCATACTACTGCTAAGAACAGTATCCTGTGAGCCATGTTCTCTTACACCATCCACCTTAGACGTCTCACTAGCTGATGATCCTGCTTATCCAAGCTCATATCATTGTCAGCAACACAGCAATACAAGGATAGTTCACTCTTAAAGAAGGTAAGAAAAAAAAGTGAAAGTCTCTACACTTCTTGTGGATCAACGAGCATAGCAACGAGGAGAATATAATGATGACAATAACAACCAGATGTGCACCCTATGTTGGTCCCCGCAGTTTCATAAGTTCACAAATCATTCACATGTTTTGACCGAGTCCCATACCCTGTGTAAGATCTGACTACTTACTAGCACTAGAAGATGATGGTTCTGCACCAGCAGTAGAAGATTCTTTACGACCAAGTTGTGGTTTGAACTTGTTGTCAGCAAGATACTCAGCTCTAGAAGCTTCCATCACCATGCGCTCGATCTCCTTCTCAGTAAGTTCAAGATCAGAGTAAAACCGCCCCTCAGCAAGAAGTGCCTGTGTAGAGTTTAGTTAATAACCTATTAAGCCAAAGATTAACATAGAACATACTGCAGAACTATGTTAAAGATACTTGCATTATTAATCTGCTGGTCTTGTTGAGCTTTAATAGCAGCTTTGATCTGATCTCTGTCCACACTTGCCTGCAAGCACGATTGTTGCCAGTGTCAGCAAATTCAACCCCTTAGGCTACACTAGCCTGTTATCAAATAAAAAGATGAAGAGCAATCCTACAACTAATAAGTCCAGTTACACTTTTAACATATCCGGTAAAAGGCATGTTCATATTGCAGCTTTAAAAGCAAGTTCATAGTTAATAATCATCAACCCATTACCTCCACAACCAGAAAATTGACGCTAAAAGTAGCGTATAGAGAAAGTTCCCATAAACTAGCTACCTAGCTAACCCTATTTTTTCATCCGCATGGACCTTGCCAACACTTTACCATCCTTTACCTTAATTTCACATATCTTAAACATTTGATTTGCAGGCAGGATAATGGCATATTCAACAAATCATGAATTGGTGAGAAAAGGCTGGTATGGTTATTTGAGTCATTACACAAATCCACTGAAGAGGAATAAGCATTAAACAAAGACAAAAGGGTACAAAAGTCACAGAAACGCACCCCTTGAAGACAGCTGAAACCAAGTCCAGCACCAATTGTTGAACGACGAGGGTTGACAAGAGAGTTGTAATGATTACCATGATGATAACTTAGACGTATGGGCGGTGTGTCAGTATTGTAGCTCCCATGAAATATGTTGATAGGTTCTACATCAATGATTTAGGTCAGGAAGAAGTAAATAGTGAATGGCTCTGCATAATTTAAACCATTACTTCATCTCAAGTAGATACCTGTGCTATAAGAGTAAATGTGGATTGGTCGATTGTACATTTCTGATAAAGCTTGAATCTCTACATTGTTTCCATAAACCTGACACAATTGAGAAGAAGTGAATATTCACATCCATTCATTAACATTAGAAAATCCAGGGCATGAGCGGTCCTTAAACATGCTGGACCAAATGTTTACTTCCTACCTACCATAACCCAAAAAAATTAACACAAACAAAAGGGTGGCAGCAAACAATAGAAGCAGGGGTTGAAAGAAGTGATTGGATTAGGTATTTGTTCATGTTCACTCAATCAAGGACAGGAGAAAAGCCTCCATGTCAAAAAATTTGCAGGCAGATCCTTATATTCAGGAGATGATATATGATATGAAAGTATGCCAGGTGCCATACGCTTTTTGTCTTACAGGATATTGAAGACGTGAAAAGCGAACTTTGATATAGTATTCATACCTTGTCTCTTCTCTTCCTCTTACAGTAAGATGTAAAACCTTCAGTTATGAATTGAGAAAAGTGATCCCTTTCCCTTTCCTGAGTGAACCAAGGACAAAAATACAGCGTTGTCATGGGTGCTATTCACAATGTCTTTACTTTCCTATGAAACTCGACACCATTCTATCAAACTGTCCAGATATTTATCTCTGTGAAATATATTGCAGACATAAAATAAACATTATATTGTCTTCCTCAATTTCTGTTTTTTTTTTATTCCCTATTCTCTCAAATTGTCTGGGAATTCATCCCGGTGAAACTATTTATCACAAAAAATGAAATGGCATAGCAACAATCATGAATCAAACTCTATTTCATCACCATCAATTAAATACACCTCATAAAACTAAAATATAAAATGATTAATAAACAAGACTAGTGGCTAGTAATATGGAGTGTATTTTTACAAGAGAACTCATGACACTGCTTAACCGGATGCGCAATTTATCCGAGTAGATGTCAAGCCACAACAAAATGACCATGAACTTGAACAATGCACAATCAGAAAAATTAAAATAAATAATAAAATTACCATATAGTCTATGCACATTTGTCGGGCCAAATCATACATTTCAGAATCCCCGTAAACCTGATCAGCCACAGCACGAAAGAGACAATTCCCATCCTCCAACATTTTTTTGACTTCTAATCCTTTGGACCTTCTGATGTCAATCTCAAACTGCCGTTCTCTTTCCTGCAACAGATACAAAAGGCTAATTTTAGAGAAATAAATGCAATTGAATCATTGAGATGCTAAAACATATCATTGGGTCAGGATTGCAATATCAGGAAAATGAATGAAAAGGCAACACTACAAGATCTATAGTGCTAAGCATTAAAAAATAAGAGAACCGCAGATTTGTGACAACAAATGCTTTCCTAAATACAGAGAAGTCCATCAGCCCAAGGGAAACAAAAGGCAAATCAAACTAAGCCAGTGAACATTAATCAAGTAGAGATCATACCACAACTACAAGTCTAACTACACCAAACAAATTTAAAATGGCAGCATAGCATGTGAAGTAACATGATACAACCGCACACAGCTGCATCGAGAGTTACATGCTTGTGGACTTAATTTTAGGCTAGACAAGACTTATTACATAAATTGCAATGGTCAAGCCATATCCCACCACATATATTTAGCACTGGAAACTTACAAAATCATCATAGGTGGAAACAAAGCAAGGATTCTGCTCATCACCACTATTGTACCCCTCATTTTCACCATGAGACCTAGGAGAGGATGGCCGTGATCCAGTTGGTGAAGACCTTGTTGAAACAACAGGCCAAGCAACTGCTCTCCTAGATGATCCAATTCGCACAGAATTTGAAGCTCCTGACATAAATCTTCTTGAATTCGAGTTTGTTAGGGCAGGTTTGGGAGGTGGCACAGGAGGAGGTGGTGGTTGTGGGCTTCCACAACCAACCTCAGGATAACCAGCACTTGAACCTTCACTCTCCACCAGAGATCTCTCCAAAATCAATCCACTCAATCCTTTAACCAAATCCCCTGAGCCCACCCCTTCATCATTACCTACTTTCTCGTTATCAACAATGTCGTCATTCAAACTCTCAATTCGGTCATCATTTATACTGACTGTCAAAAGTTCATCACTTTTTACCACTTTATTATCATTATTACCACTGTTCTCCAATACTTCATCAACCACTACCTGCTCTTGCACCTCCTCGCCAATTTCTTCATCTCTCACAGTTGACGCAGACTGGGGGATGCTAGTACCCTGTGTATCTGGCCGAGCAACCGAAGAAGAAGACCCTGCTCGGCTCTGGTTTGAAGAAGAACCACTGCCTCGCTGAACTAGAATCCGAGTCATCTTGCTTCAATATTTATTGTCCACAAGTATATAACGCCGAGAACCAATTCTTCTTCCCAGACTTAAAGACTCATAGGTTTGTCACGCGTTCTTGCCTTAGGCGCAGTAATGCCAATTCCGTGGCTGAAGGAATTCTTCCAGCCCAGTGCGTTCAGCTCCTTGTTGTCGCGGCGAAAAGATTTCTGCATTCCCCTAACAATTCTCATGAGACCAAGACCTCCAACTTTTAAACAATAATAACCTTCTCTAAGTTGTCGAATTTTACCCGGAAAAAGAAATCCAAAGATTTACCTTCAAAAGCCCAAGCTGCAATTACCACACAAAAATCAAACAAATAAAAATCACAGCTTTCTTTAAAACATAACACTTCCAAGTTTCTGAGGTTTTTTAAGTCTAAACCCTTTAGGCCTTTTGCAATTTCCAAGAACAGGTGGTAAATTTTAAGTGAATTGTGCATCAAATCCTAACTTAAAAATCTAAGCACGTTATCATTATCATCCTTCTCAAAGATTGCTTCTTTACAAGATATCAATAGCAAACCCTTCAGACACTAGGTCAAATGCTACAAAAAGAAGACCAATCCGAGCAGAATTACAAAATCCAAAGCTAAAATCCTTCTTATGAACCAAAAGACACTTCCTTTAATTCACCTTAACTACACTAATTGACTTAAATTATGCAATCAGAACCAAAGACCACATATTTCCCTTTCTTTACTTTCATTTCTCAGAAACAAGGCAAAGAACGCGTAATCAAATAAAATAAACACCATCAAAGATCAAGAAAATCAATAAGAGAAAACCCTAGAGTTGACTCGGGAAGAAGACTCACCTGACAGAGAGAAAGAGAAGGAGAAAGAAGACTAACAGATTGACAAAGAGAAAATTGTTGATCTGTAAAAGAAAAGGAGAGAGATTTATTATTAGGGTTTTATTTATATTTATTTTAAAGAACAAAGCGATGATAAAGCAAATATCTTAGTGGAGAAGGAAGAGGCGGGGGGGGCCGAGATGGTGATGTCGGCTAAGGGCGATGATGATTACACGTGGCGTTGTTTTACACGTTCGTTTCGCACGTGCGAACGGTGAAAGTGAAATTATAAGGAGCACATTTCTAATAAATTTCTAGAAATCTGCTAACCCGTTCCAAGATTTAGGTTACGAGTTCGCCAGATTAAGCCAAATTTTTATGAATTTTTTTTTTTTTTAATCTTAGGTTGGATTTTTTATTATTTCAAAGTTTTTATTTGTGTTTTTTTGATTAAGCGGGATAAAAAAATTGATGAGTTTCCAACAAAATGACTGTTTTTATAGAATAATATATAATAAAAATGGAATTCATGAACGAGCATAGATGGAAAATCTTTGTGAAGAATTTCTATTACTTGAATTAGGGTTTTAACCAATGTTATAAACTTGGATTGGACTAATAAGTTGGCTCAAGAGCTTGTTTAAAGAAGTAAAAATTAATTTAAAATAATTCAATTGACCTAACATGTTATCTTGTTAATTAATTAATTTAGTAAAAATTAATCTGATTTGATTTTAAAAAAAAATCAAAATAATATTATTTTATCTTTTAATTATTATTTTTGAAATTTTATATGGATTAATTAACCTAAATTAATTTGACTAACCAATAACCTAGACATAAACCTAGTCAAGTTTAATAACTTTAATTTGCTTTAACTATTAATTTTAGAGTAAGGTTAAACAATTTTGAAGAGATAGAGAGCAGGATAATATTGAAAATTTAAAAATGTTCACTACCAGAAATTCGCTAAATAGAAACGAATTTACCAACAGAATATTTTTATCGGTAATTTGAGGTTGAAATTACCGACGAAAATTTTTTCGTCCGTAATTCAATCGGTAACTACCGACAGAAACTTTATTAAGCGAAATCGTATTATTATTGAAGGGATTGAAAGAAAAAAAAAAGAGTCCATCAACTAAACATATAAAGAATTAAAAATCATTTTTCAGAAAATGATCATATCATATATCCACAACAAATCATACACACAATTACACACAACTACTGCCTGCCTGCATATTAGAGATGCAAGGCATTTATGCCAACCCCCACGGACAGGAGAAATGAAATTACATTACATTCTTCCCTTTGTCTTCTTTCTTTTTGAAGCACTGTAAAAACAGAAAATTAAGACCCTTAATATATACAACAATGGCAATCAAGTCCCTTATGATCAATGATTACTTCATTTTTCGAAGAGCAAAAGCAGACAACACAACCAGAGAAAGGAGCAAGGCTGCTGCTAGGAAGGAAGCCACCACAGCATTGCTAACCTGCTGGCAGTAATTATTAAACTGTTGACAAAAAGCATTCCAATTCGAGCTTGAATTCCCATTATGAGCCAAGTACACAATGGCAGCAGAAGCAGAAGCAGCTGATGTTGTTAGTGCCATCATCACCTGCATGCATGCATGCATTATTTCAAACAATATTGTTCTTAGCACATAGAATATTAAAGCTTGCAAGAGGTTCTGATATTAGTAACAGTGGCTTAATGAACTCACGGAATCGAGGATGATAAGGAGGAGCCTTGGTCCTGCTGCACGAGCCCGAACGATGCAGACTATTGAGAAGGGCAAGGAAAGAACAAGGTATCCACTGGTTATGGCATTAACAATCATGAAAGACCTGCAAATGGACATATTCCAGTCTAATTATTTGTGCTTATTATTGCAAATTAAAGCTAGCTTGTTCGTAATTAATTAGCTCTTGATCGAAAACTCTAAAGCAAGCACTTAATTAGCTTTAGTTAGAAGTAAGAATATATAGTATGCATACAAGAAAGTTGGGAGATCAGTATACTGAGCATGGAACTGAAAGAACTGAGTGAAAAAAGGAAGAGTCTGATCCGTTGTCGCCATAAGGCTAGTGGCAGCAAAACCAGCGGCAATGGCAGACAGCCTGAGAGTCAAGTCGAAAATGGCTGCGCCTTTTTTCCATCCTTTTCGTGGGCGCTGGGCAGCTTTTGCTGCGACTACTACAGGAGCAGTAAGAGCACCAGCAATGCCTTTTCCTTTAGTGTCTGCTTTTGGTTCTTGAATAGTGATTTTTGTTGCTTCGCCACTCTTGTCCGAGACGTCCATTGCCAAAAGATAGTGATCAGGAGAGGAGAGCTTATTAGTAATGGAATGCCACGGAAGGATGTGATTTATATATATAGGGTTCATGGAGGAGAATAAAGTTAATGGGTTAGCTCTGTATTAGCAAATTAGGTGTTTGTCCAACGTTAGCGATCGATCGAGGAGTGGTTGCCACGATCTAGCTTGCTCCACTAAATATTAAAAAAAAAAAAAAAACACGAATTGGACGAATTGAAGGCAATTAGGGATATAAAGATGGAGTCATCAATGTTTCTAACTTACGATTTTCCATGAAATATGCACTTGCTGGTTATTTTATCGATTGTTAAGGGTGAATGTTGTCAGCACTCCTCTTTGGATTAGGGCTTTCGGCAGGATTAATCTAATATGGGAATATTAATCGTTAGTTGTAAGATCTGATTTAGAGATTGATTTGAAAAAAAGATTTGAATCACTGGATAATCAAATTAGCTTAGGATCATCCGATATTTATTTTTAATAAAACAACTTTTTTTTTTTTATTGATTTGATTAGGTCTGATTTGTTTGTATCAGATTTAACTAGGTTAATCGACTTATTAAAAATCCAGTTGGATCAACTAAGATTTATCGAGTCAATATTTTATTTGTTTTAAATAAAAAATTCAATCTAAATTAAACTTTAAACAATATATCTTGAATTTTCTAGGTAAACTAAACATGCTGGCAATATTTAAGAACTATAATTTTATTATCTCATAGGGATAATTAGATAGTCCAATGAAAAAAAAATATCCCTATGACTCAAAACCAATGGAACTTCCCATGCAAAAAAGAAAAGAAAAATCATAGTTTCATTCCAAAGCCGAAAGATTTTCCTGTCTTTAGAAAGACTTTGCTCCTGTCCTTTTGGCTCTCCCGTCCACTACTCTTGTCCACTCCGGAAAATGGAAGAAGACCCGAGGCATTTTCAAACAAAATTGGTTCCGGCAGTTCATGGTGGATTAATCTATTTTCCTGGTCAACCAAGTTGTCAGGGCGCTGAAAATTGTTTTTCCGACCAACATTTGTTTCCCTTGAGTTAAGTCTTAAGAGGTTAACCAGATGCCTTTGAACCCCAACAAAATTACATGCACAAACAATCATCATGGATGCAATCCAAAGAGGGGAGTTGTTAAGGTAAATTGAAACAAACCGATGAACAGGACTGAACTAATAAACATCCGGGCATCACATCTTAATGGAATTTCATTCTTGCTTTTCCCCGCGCAAACCAATCACTATTCAAGATACATGTCACAGAAAAACAAAAATTTGCTCAATACAGCTGAGAATGTATTCTCACAACATGAAACGAGTGCCAAATTGAAATCAATTGTGCTGCACAAAAGAAGAAAAGGACGCCTTGCACTCTACCTATATTACAAGCCGCAGTAGTTGAGTTCACCTTTATTTTTTACATGTATCATATCTCAAAACCCCCATGGGGGAAAAAATAATTAATTTTAACATCTATCAATGCTTTGCAGTTGGATTCCTATACGTGCTATCAAACAAACCTAATTTCCTGACTTCCCTTTCCAAACCGAAATATGTTTCAAGAATTAGTTAACAACTACAAACAAGGTTTATGGCCGCACTCTCAATCCTCTTTCCGCAAGCACGTCATGGACTCGACGAGCAACTTCAGCGGTGTCGTTTAGAGGTGGGTAGCTCCAGCTTTCTGAAATCTGAAAGAGACAGACGAACAGATTATTCACATAATCAAGTGAAGAAATTGATGCGATCTCAGTGCACTAATTCTTCATTGCACAAAGAGAATGATGATACTTTCCAGAAAGAAGAACGGAAAAACCATTAACCAGAACAAGTTCCCAGGACAGCCATTACAAAACCTATCAACTAAAGTGGATGAGAAACGAGCACTTTACTAGTTGCCTGACATTATATAACCATTCAAATTTAGCTTTAGTTATTTTGATTAATAACACAACCGTTATCAACTAGATAAATTATCTATTTCTCCATAAAGTATAATTTTGAAAACTTACTCTGGAGAGCAAGTAATAAATGAAGTTGCTTTTAAATAATTGAAAAACCAAAGTTTCAGCTAATATGGGACCGGGAGAGTACTTAAAGTACACCATACCAGGAAATTGTCCTTGTAATCAATCAAATGGGAGAAGACACTTGTCAAAAAGGTAAAAGGGCTCATTGTATTTTGAGGTGTCAAACACGTGCAAATACTTTGGTAAAAAAAGGTCAAGGTACAGGACTCTACAAATAGTGGCATGAAAAGAATATAAATAAAAATTCTAGTATTTACTTACATCCTCAGATCCTGTAAATGGTCGAACCACTCCTCTCTCTCTCAAAGATTTATGGAAGTCAGCCAACTTCCATGTGCAACGCTCAGATCCCATCACGTAAACAGGTTTCCTGCAAGAACGGTATGGAAATTTGAAACAAGCATTTACAGAATAAAATAGGGCATCTCAGAGCTTTAATATGTTCTAAATCTTTCAAAGATGATAGAAATAATTGTTCATACATACCCAGTACTGCAAGCCTCGCTTATCATACTGACTGAATCTGCCGTGACAACAAATGCATCTGCCCAAGCTAAATGTCCCATATATGGATTTGGCTCTGAATGTTGTAACATACAAAACTTATAAGATTGTGACCTCTAGTATTTTAACTAGTATGAAGTTTCCAAATCAATCAACAATACCTTCACCATCCCAGATGTAAACTTTTGGATTGTTTGCAAGTTCTTTGATTATTATGTTTGAAACCTGAAGGTAGAATTAAAAAAAAACACGTATTGAGTAATGGGTGGCAAGTATTGAAAGAATAAACTATGAGGAACAAGAGGCTATACCTTCTTAGGCGTCCTATTTGAGAAAGATATCCTGACACTCCCACAGCTCACAAGCACGTTAGTCAAAAAGGCAGATAACTGCTGAGCAAGCTCCGTTCCATAACGACAGCGACCTAAAGAATTTTGGACACCATATTATATAATCACATTTTAAATACTACGTCCATGAGAAACATCAGGAACCAAGTGAACAGAAAACTTCTGAATTAAAAAAATCATAAACCGAAACAAGGCAAACAAAAGATAAACAAACCTATTTTAAGCTGAAACAAAGCAGAAAGAAAAAATAACCAAACCTATTTTTTCAACTTTTAATTCTTTATTTGGGATAAAAATCCTTTCAAGCATGACAGTGTTCAATTATAAATTTTCAGTTATTGCAATGCTAACATGAAAGAGAATAAGAAAATTGCATTTTCTTCAAGAAATTAAATATAACTGGTGTTAATATGATATATAATAGAATCATACAATGAATTGCATATCTTCATTTTTAGTGCATAGTAAAGCCAAGTTTAGTTTTGGTACTTGAGTTATTTTGAAGAGTCTGTGCAGAGTAAAAACAACAACAATAGTCAGCTTCGACTCTCATAACAATTTCATCATTTAATTTCCACGATCAACTTATGATTTAGTGCAAAAGGGTTCCTCTTTCCAGCAAACAATCAAGGTTGGAACCTCACAACCTCCCTCACCCAGGGTTTGACCATCCAACATGCAAGAAAAACCAACACACGCAGTAGGTACTCCTATGAGATTAAAATAACAAAAAATAATGCACAGACCACTATATGAAGAAATGACATTGGAAGTGAGACTGACAATTTGCAGCAAGACTTCAAATCACAGAAAAGAACAATGGATTATAAGTATAATGGCTAATTACATGTAGGCCCTCCAATGTTAACAACCAGCAAAGGCTTTGGCAAAGGTGCGAACTCATCATGCCATGTACTAGCTGCACTGTGCAATGCAGCAAAATCAATTTGATGCAAGGCTCCCACAGTAAGAACCTGGAGTTCAATGGTCATGTTATAAACTGCCAATTACCATCTTCAACAAGAAATAGTTTTCAACGAGAAAAAATAAATAAATTCATTTCAACGTTCTGATACATACCACATGCTGATCAGGAGTTTCATGTGGAGTTATCCACTTCCGAATAATCCGAGGAATTTGTTCCTGTGCTTGAGGAGTCAAAGCATAATAATCGTGACGAGGTGTGACCACCAAGTCAAACCTACTCAAGTCTGACCTTGGATGTTGTATCTGCATGAGAAAAATAAAGGGAATATCAGAAGCTTGAAGGCAGTAACAGAAAGCGGATTGAGTTGAAGTGCCAAGGCAGTTTGGAAGCTGTAGCTACCACTATATAATAGGCTAACATAAGGATATGCTAGCCCTTACATATACAATGGTGTCTCCATCCATCTGATACTAATAGCGACAGGTTACAAACTTGATCCTAATCGATATATTCTTTAGATAGCCATCACAGAACCATGTTATTTATAGAATGTAGCAAATAGCTTTATCAGGTGCAATTTAAATGAAGGGAAGGCCTCAAACCTGGACAAGGAAAACTTTTTCTGATGCTAAACGTTTTATAGAGCTTGCAATTGAAATAGTATCTCTGCCAGATGCAACTACCAATAAAGGGCCATCCCTGAAAAAAATGTATCAAAACAAATAAATTTAAGGAAAAAATGGAGGAAATCTATCATCAGTTTAGTGAGAGGAACTAAGAAGTGAAAAATGGAAAAACAGATCCATACACTTGCAAATACCAACTAGTTTGGAACCAAGACATACTTGAGTTGAGTAACAGGTATCAAATCTAAACAGATCCACAGGGAAACAATGACACAGAAAACTAAATGCAGACAAGATTTTGAAGATTATAAAAAAATGAAAGGCAATAATGGATCGAGATATAGGTCAATCTATTATTTTCAAAAGAATTAAGTGAAAGCCAATCAGGAGTCTACGATTGTAATATTAAACCACCATCAATCGTTCATAACACAACCTTTTCATTTCCATTCGAGCACATGATACAATCCATAAATCACCAATATCATTTTCTTTCCATTTCATGAGGGTTGGTAGCAAGCAAGGTGTTGTCTATAGACCTCTACAACAACTCATTTCAAGCAATAACTTACAAGAACCGTACTTTCTACTTTGCATCTTTGTTCGAATAAAACAGTAAAATTCGCTCAAAAATATATACTCTCAACACCTGTAGCAAGTTAACAAACTCAAATCAAGCAAAAGTCCGAAAGAAACTTACTTCTCATAACTTTCGCGAGCCATATTCACAATCTGCTTCGAATCAGCTTCTAAGATTGAAGACAAGCCCACACTGCCACCATTTTCCGAAGGCAGAGGCGCAAGTTTCTTCCCTCTTGAAACTATAAACCGCGAATAACTATATATCCGCATTATGATGTGGTACAAGATTTTGTGAAGAGAAACCGGAAGCCAACGGAGCCACTCATTTATCCCTCCACTTGGTCTCGTCACTCTCTGCATCAAACTTCTATCAGGAACAAATACTCGAAACATTAATCTAAAAATAAAAAATAAAACCCTGATTTCGCGGAGATTATGAAAATTTCAGCAAAATCAATCAAGTTGAACTAATAAGAACAGAAAAGCATAGATTTTTTTGGTGATTAAGGAGTTGAGAGAGAGAGATGAACTGACATATAACACGTGATTATCGGCGAGGCCGAGAGCGTGAATTAAGCCGAGGCTCTGGTTCTCTGAACCGGGAAATCCGTTGCCGATAACGACGGCGCGGCGAATGACGCTGTACCCGCCGTTTTCGAAGATCTCAGGTACTCCCAAGGTGGGACTAGGTGGTTCCGGTAGCCTTATCGGCCTCATGGATTGATTCAAAGCCCTAACTGATTATCAAGAACTGGAAAATTCGAAAGCATGGAAATTTTTATTAGTTTGATGGAATTGAGGAGGAAGAGAGAGAAGCAAGTGGGTAAAACAAGTTATGGACAGGCAGAGGAAGGTAGTTTCTTTCTCTACTGAGCTTGACCTTCTGCTGAAATGCCAAGTTATTCTAAACCATGCTTATAAAAAAAGCCCCTTGGTGTGGATTTAATTAAATGAATATTATTCACAAAGCCCAATATTAAGAATCATGACTCCGATGGTTGACAATTTAACGCGAACTGATCTGAATAAATAGATTTTTTATATATAATTACTGATAATAAATAATAAATAAGATATAAATATTGTGAGATTCAGCCCAAAACTTGATTATACATTAGTATAATATGCATATATATATATATATATATATCCATTGCCATCCTTTTACTATTACTATAGGGTCCCTGGAGGAGCTGTCAGGTGGTAGATACATATGTACTGATATGGTGATGTAACGGTTAGGACATGTTAATTAACTTATCAACAAAAACTTGTTTGCTAATTATACTTTGTTGATCCAGATGGTGTTTAGCTCGCAAAATCGGAGAGAAAATAAATGGAAATTTCAAGCATTTTTTGTGTTTGGGCAAGAAAAATTACAAGCTTTTGAAGGAATTCTTAAGACCCACGCTATGAAAAAAATCGACTCTAGGGTGCAAAGTTGTAGGGATGAGCGTTCGTGAGACGGTGGGTGATCCACTTGAGTAATGGCTAAGCAATTTCAAGTGGTTTTTGGGAGCCACTGGGTGTACCAAATTCAAACAATGAATATAGGTCACATTGATTTTGGCTTTCTTTGTTTGTAATCCACCAAGTGCCCGGTTTTGAGGCTTGGTTTCCCAGTGAAAAGCATCAGAATGACTGGGAAACGCAGGTTGTCCAAAAATATTTTGCCCTTTCAAATGCTTAAACACTAAAGAGAAAAAAGAAGGAATATTTCTTCAAGATTCATTACACAGTTGGAGAAGTTTAGCAAGGCAAATTAAAGCAGGTTAATTCACATATGCCTTAATCAACTTCATTTCCAATCTCAACAATCTTGTTTCTTTGACTATGGACAAACATACGAGGGAGCTAGCTCATACGTTGCTCAAGCTGTGGTAATTTGAAAAGGCTGGCTTGATGATCATTTTATTCAGTAATGTGATCACTTGATCGATATGTGTTGCATCTTTCTATCCTTAGATGGTTTCAAGTGCCAAATTCCCCATCATTTTGACAAGGGGAACGGGACACTTTGTAACAATATCAAACCTAGATGGATTTGAGGCATTACTAAACAATGATAAGCTTAAGAAAAGAAGCTCTCTAAGAGATAACCTTGAGGAGAGGAACCCTTGCCAGTAATAAGGATCCAAATCAAAGAAAGCGTCAAAGAACCTCCTAGTTCCATTCAGATCAAGCTTCAGCAAAGTCTCCATCCCAAAAGAATAAAATTCCCTTGTACATCTTCTCTCTAATGGCCACAACCCATTCCACACTCTATGATGAAGTGGCCTTCCTCTAATCATTCGGGTTGAGCCAAGACACTCCACGATTGCATCAGCTACAATTGGGGCTAAGGCCATTGTTCTAGCCACCGTATACCCAGTTGAGGGGTGGACTACCCCTGAAGTCCCACCAATAGCCATCACACTTTGAGGGATTTTTGGGCGAGGTCCTCCCATTGGGATCACACATTTCTCATTTTCTATTACAGTCTTCACCCTGATTCCTAAATGTCTTAATCTTGCTACCATCCTATTCTTAACCTCCATGTAAGATAACAAAGGCCTACTAACAAGAGAAGTCTCTTCCAAAAATACCAAGTTTGAATCAAATGGCATGGCATAGAGGAAGGTCGGAATTTTTGAGTTATTAGCACGCAAGTAAGGTTCATTTCCCATATGGGAATCTCTCCAATCCATAAGAACCATTTTATCCAAGTCAAATGGATGGCAATCCACTTCAGCTAAAATGCCATGAGCAATCTGATATCCATGGTTTCTTGGCTTATCATACTCAGTAAACGTACTAGCAAAACCACTTGCATCAACAACTAAGCTAGCTTTTAGTTCAATCCCATCATCACAAACAATTGAAGACTCAAACTCCTTATGTTCCAAATTCAAAACCTTAGCTTTATGAAACCTAACCCCATTAGAGGCACAATTCTCCAACAATTTTGTCTTCAATTCCTTTCTACCAACACGACCATAAGGACGGTCTAAATACTTGGTCGTGTCATCATCAATATGGACACAAGTCATAGGCCATGTTTTGTCCAAACAATCAACCAACCCCAAGCTCTCAAACTCATCAACCCAAACACCATAGTTGTTAGGCCACATAGAAAGTGGTGAGGGATCAACACAACATACCTTGATTCCATAACCTGACACTTGCTCGGCAAGACGCAAACCAGCCGGGCCAGCCCCAATAATGATCACATCAAAGCAGCGAGGCCTGTCAGCAGGATCAAACCATGAGAGATCAAAATCCAAGAACTCGGGTTTTGATTCGGGTTTCAAGTCAAGAAAGCTTCCAAACTTGCTGCTCTGGATTCCATAGCGGGATTTTCTTGAAGGTGTGATATGGGGTTTTGGAGAGGAGAACAGAGGAGGAGATTTATGGTTTAGCTGAAAAGTTTTTCCTGCAGGAGATGGAGGAAACAGCCCGAGACAAGTTGCCATATGCAGCAGACAGGGAGGAGAGGTAAATTAAAGAGTTTGTGGAGAAATAGTTATAAATGGGAAATGAAGTAGAAGACAAACACTCTCACGACCATTGTTATAAAACCTAAGTCGGGAATAATGGCCTCAATTAAAAATATAAAAAAATAATTATATTATTTTAATAAAAAATAAAATTAACATGTTGATGTTCGAATCTTAATTAGTTCTCAGGTTTAGATTAACCTGATGAATCTAAATTTTTTATTAAATTATTAAAATGTTTTTTTTTTTAAATCTAGACCAGTATAGATTATCCAAACCTTATTAGTTTTTTTCTCTTTTGCTCAGTTTAGTATAGCAAATTCATCTTCTATTTTTTATCACGATGAAATTAAATTTATATAAATTGTAATTTTTTTGTTACCATGAAATAAATCACATCTAATTAATGTTTTTTTCATTTTAATATTTTGTTTTAATTAATTATAAACATTTATTTTTCATACATGTCAAATACCAAATAATTAACTGCGAGTAGTTTTTATTGACATAATAAGACAAAATGTATTTTTTATATATATATATCTAAATTTTTATTAATTTTTTTATGCAAGTGTCTCATCTTTAATTTTATATATTTGATTACCATTCTTTAATTTTTTTTTAAACGCAGTAGTTGTTAATTATTAAGTAAATTTATCAGGTGTCGACTAGACCTAAAACCCACGCTTAGGCTTAGGCAAACCCAATTCCCCATTCCCCAGCCTACTTTTCAAGCCCGTGACATTGTCGTTTCCAGTAGTTTTTATGCCTAGCAGCCCAACTAGGAGAAAGCCCCCAACTGAGGCAGATAGGCCAGCCCATTACAGGCTACAGTTGGGCCAGGCCAGGTTCTGAACAAAGTTCATATTATAACACCCACAGACTAAAAGAAGGTCAGAACATTCTAGGAAAACACAAAATTCACGAACAAAGATCAATTAATTTGAGACTTGGCTTAGGTGAGGTTTTAAAAAACAATATTGGTGAAGATTGACTGTTCAACGTAGCAAAACTGAATCAAAAATTGCTCTGACTTTTTTTAAAAAAATAAGGTAGAGCAAAATTAACTTGAGTTTAATATTTTAAATTATTACCTAGACTGTTAATAATGTTTCTTTAACATGTATTAGAATTTTGATGATAAAACGATCACGAGCTCAAAACTCATCATCTTTATTTATTTAATAAAAATTAAAAATAAAATAATATATATAAAAAGGAACAATTCAGTAATTCATGATTTTAAAACCTGAATTCAAATACTCGTCAAGTTTTATTTAAAATTGTTTCGGATATTAGTTAGGTCAAACTTGGATAACCCAATAAGTTTACAAGTTTGGTGAACTTAAATTATTATTATTTTTTAAATT
>Ga0307517_10003699_pt1 | contig 23761 bp, 16 predicted proteins | sample 23_EM_MG_FD_194515 | JGI IMG/M metagenome (GOLD analysis project Ga0307517, IMG submission 194515) | Populus trichocarpa ectomycorrhiza microbial communities from riparian zone in the Pacific Northwest, United States - 23_EM | ecosystem: Host-associated > Plants > Roots > Unclassified | place...
ACCCAGAGATATTTAACATAGGTAGAGAGTCTACGCTATGGAAAGGAGATAAACCAGGAAAGGCGTTGATGAAGGAGTTTTCTGGTCATGTGATGAAAAATTTGATAAACTTTCCAGTTAGGTTGGGGGTTTTTCCTTTTACGAGAGACGGTGATTTAAGGTCATAAATTGTTTGTACCCTTTAAGGGGAATGATGGATGAAGGTGATAAGGTTATTATCGTTTATTTGTTTTATGTAGGCGGTGATGGAGTTTTTTATGTTTTTAGGGTTTTCTAGGCCATACTTTAGGGTGCTTGCCGGGATTTTCCCATAATAAATCCAGGGATTTAACAAAAAAAAAAAAAAAAAACATAAGTGGGGGGTTGGCGGACACCCTCAGGGATGTAAATAGTTCTGCCTGCAGCGTTGCATTCAGATCAAAGACCTTACTTTCACCGCCAGGACGGCACCTTTCTTCAGCCTCCAGGGATATCACCGACCGACCGTACCCAACAACCCATCTCTAGCGGTATAGGCAAAGACCAGAATATGTCTCGATATAGCACCAATGATAGTACCATCTTCTCTGATAATAGGAACCCTTTTAGCGTGTTGAACAGCTGTAATGTTACCGATGATCGGTCTCAACCCCAAGCCTGCCGATCCCCCTGGAGCCGAAGCTAGGACATCGGGGCATTCACGAGCGACGCGCCAACAAGGCGCGGGAATGGACAAGTTGAAGAATCCAGAAGATGGCGCGAATTAGGCGGCGAAGATGAAGACGATAACACTGCTACCGGCACCAATTCCGGTATTCTCGGGTTTCACGGAGTGAAATGGACTCCTCAAGGGTTTTTTTTGCTTTCTGAATTATGATACTTGTACTTTGCTATTAGGCACGCTTCCGAGCAGGACGAAACTAGGTGATGAACAGGGATCAATTAATTACCCGTAACCCTAACCCTGACAATTTACTTTTGCCTACCAAATACAACTGTTCGTGGCCTACCCTATTTCTTTGTGGGTATCATACTCGTACCTATCCGAGTACGGTTGAGACTGATTCGCGCATCGCGCCCGGCGGCAGGAATCTGCCAGTTGTGGGAAAAAGTGGAGCTCACACCGGCGGTTGGGCAGCCACAACCATGGACCAACTTTCGCTCCGTAAGTGAGAATACTACACCTATATCTATGAAACTTAGGGCCCGTTTACCTATAGACGGCCGTCTAGCAACCGGAGACGGTGCCGACCGTCAAGGAAGGTTACACGGTGGGAGGTGGTAGGGTGAATGGATGGGTGCGTAGTGTACTCCCTCGTCTTTGCCAAGAATACCTCCGTGAGCCGAAAATTTGGTGAGAACTCCAGCAAAATATCGGCTGGCGGAGGTATTCTTGGCAAAGACGAGCGAGTAGTTTAGTGTGAAAAATTTGATTAATTGACGGGAGGTGTGCAACCATGTAGCTTTCGGCTCGCAACAGTGCTCGGCAACCGAGATAGTAGACTGACCAACAATGTCTCCTCACAGACAGAGGATAGGAATTTTGTCTCTGAACTCACTCTGGGTTATGAGAGAACAAATTGCTATTTGCAGAAAAAAATTAGAGCTGATTGGTAGCTATTCTTGCGATTGCGTGCATGATGTATGAGTGGTGTTGATAGACGGTGGTTGCAAAACGACCTGTTGAGCAGCGTCAGGTTTTGACCGTCTAGCAGCAAGAATATTAGACCGTTGAAAACAGGGTAAACAGTTTTGCCACGTCTATCGGAATATGTTCCTGGTTGAGACACCACCGTCTAGTTTCCCCATCAAAATGTGAGAACTAGACGGTTAGGTAAACGGGCCCTTATTAGAATAAATGTTTACATACTCTGCGGAGTGGTTGACCCTCGCCTTCTGCCATTACCAGAGCCATTTTATCGCTGGGGAGCAATGGGAAAGCGGGGGTGTTACTCGAGCACGAAAATTCGCCGTGTGCCAAGCCGCCTGCGTGAACTCCACTTTTTTCTCACGACTGTTGCCTTGATCGAGCTTGGGCATCGGCTATGCAAGTTATCTCACGAAATGCTCGCCGGCGCTGAATTCACCCTCAACCGATAACAGCCATCAACTCGCTAACCTGGGATCCGGCCTAATTCCTATAGCAGTCTAATTACATCACACAGGACTAAGTCAAACCCCGCCGACACACATTCAGCAAAATAAAACCAAAACCACCATTCATCCCGCTTTTACTCCCCTCTAATCTAGAATAGTACTATGCTGTGGTCTCTTCGGTCCCTGCAGTTTTAGACTACATACCGGCGTTCCCTTGGCACTTGCTAATGGTAACCGGGAAAGGGCTCTATTGCGATTCACTGGCCTTCCGGCAAGCTGTCGGGAGATGTCCTTTCCCGTCGGATCCCGCTACACATACTCTTGAGGTATGGGAATTTGTTGGCGTGTTCGGCGGAGAATTATCACCTTAGTTCTTGCTACAGTGTATCTTGTTAGTCGTTTCTTGTTGGCAGGCACCATGTTGTCAAACCGATCCCGACATGCCGAGATCGCTGAGCGACATTGTGAGCCTCTCGGCTAAGTCCACCACTTCTGTCATGGTACTCATATATATGGCGGGAGTAGCTTGTTGGAATAGTGGGATGCCGCTCGGCCTACACGCGCGATAGCCCTTTCATTGTTCGGATAGCACTGGGAACGCGCTTTGGCTTGGGAAATGCGCTCGATACATCCGCCGGAAGGAAAGCGGAACGGAAGCCGTAAGGAAAGGGTAATAAAGAGGTAACAAAGCGGAAGAGCCGGAAGGGAACTTGAAAGAGCTGGATGCCCGGAGGCTACAAACCGTGGGAGCCTTTTGTCTTTCCTTTGTTAGCATGGGAGTAAGCGAAAGGTGAAAGGAAGACTTACAGCGAAAGGGACTAGATATGTGTAGTGGCCCATGGAAGGATAGGAGGAAGGCTTTGCTGTGGTTTATACTCCTGTCTTTGCCGTAAGTTAGTTGTCAAAGAGAGCTTTGAAGGAGAGAACTTCCTCACCCCTGAATTGGGCGATTGTGTTTTCTCGTTGTGAACTCTTGGCGTTTCGTTTGGTTGTCGTCGCCGTCGATCAGTGCTTAAAATGCTAACCCATCAGCTGCAACACCAGGCCACCACCCAAATCATGTCATTTGTGGTAGCCGGTGCTCTAGTGTTGGTAAGGTTGGAATATAGTTCACAATTGCCCTAAGAATTCTTAGGCTACCGTGCGCCGCTTCTCCACTATCTAAAGCAACAGTCTATATAGAGCTATGTATGGCTTAGGGAAATCTATCAACCAAGAGAGAGTGCGGGATAAGAGAAGGGAGAGGAGGGGGAAAAAAAGAAATGATGGAAGTGAGGATTGAGAACTAGACAATTAAATAGGATAGAACGAAAATCGCAGGCCAGAAACTGAATCTCCCACAATGACAAACTATTTCATCCACCGACAAGACCCTAACTTAGGTATCGGTTATATGCAATACCGGTACTGCCCAATTCTTTAAGTCATATCATTTATGGTAACCGGTCCCCATGATAAATTTAGTTACAGTCTTTATATTGTGGGGAATTGCCTCAAGAAGCTCTTATGCTATTATACCGCTGTTCCTCGACGTGAAGGAAAAAAAATGAAAAATTCTATATATACATTATTTATCACTTAGGGAAGATCGGTAGAGAGAAGAGGAAGGGGGGAAAATTGCAGGAGAAAAAATGTAAAAAATGCACGGGAAGAATTTACAGCTAAAGGGAAACTAAATATGACAGGATGAAAACCGCAAGCTATAAAATGAACCTTCCTGCCATAATATAACTGTTTTAAGCTACAAACCAGACTCGAGTGTACTTGGAGAACATAAAATCTTAAATTGCCTCTCGGCCGAGTTAGAAAGGCCGTTTGACACTTGGGTGATATATTTGTGCACCCCCACCCCATGGGACCTCCGTTATCTGCGAAAGATAATGCCCACTAACAGTTTCCATGGACAACAGGCTCAGAAAGGGAGGAATGGGAGTGATTTCCACCAGGTGGATCTCCTAGGCCTCAAGTCGCGCTGGGGTTACCGCTTTGTCATGAGGTTATAGCAGTGCTATTACCTTCTGATGGCCTTGACTAGCTGCGTGCATGAGTGGTGTTCGGCCGCGATTGTCTGACTTGTCGGGTGTAACATCTTCCCGTCCGAGTAGCAATTTCACCACTCCCTCATGTCCATACAGAGCAGCAAACGAGAGCGGAGTTTGGCCCCGATTATCTGACTTGTCGGGCGCAACATCTTCCAGTCCGAGTAGTATTCTCACCACACCCTCATGTCCATACTGGGCAGCGCGGGAGAGCGGTGTCTGGCCCCACCTAGCTGGCTTGTCGGGAGTGACATCTTCCTGTCCGAGTAGTATTTGCACCACTTCCTCATCTCCATACCGTGCAGCATACGAGAGCGGTGTTTGGTCCCAATTATCTGATTTGTCGGGGGTGACGCCTTCTTGTCCGAGTAGCATTTGCACCACTTCCCCATGGCCATATTGTGCAGCATAGGAGAGCGGTGTTCGGCCCCACGTATCCGACCCGTCCGGGTTAACCTCTTTACATCCGAGGAGTATTTTCACCACTCCCTCATACCCATTCGAAGCGGCATAAGAGAGCAGTGTCCTGCCGCGATCATCTGGCTTGTCGGGGTTGACCTCTTCACGCTCGAGTAGAATTTTTGACGCTCGCTCATCTCCGCTTATAGCCGCCTGCCAGAGTAGTGTTATGCCCCATGTATCCGGCTTGTCGAGGTCGACCTCTCCATACGCGATGAGTAATTTTACCACTTCTTTGTGTCCCCTCTGAGCCGCTAGAGCGAGCGGCGTCCTTCCTGTCGTATCTGGCCGGTGGGGGTTGACCTCTTCCTGCCCGAGCAGTATTTTCACTACGCCCTCACGTCCATACTCAGCAGCATGGGCAAGCGGTGCTTGCCCGATATCATCTAGCATGTCAGGGTTGATCTCTTCCTGCCTGAGTAATATTTTCACCACTCCCGCGTGCCCCTCCCTCGCTGCAGACGCGAGGGGCGTTCTGCCGAAATCATCTTGCCTGTTCGGGTCGACCCCTCCGCGGTCAAGTAGAATTTTCACAACTTCCTCATGGCCATTCTGAGCCGCCCATGCGAGTGGAGTGTACCCCCAAAAATCTCCTGCGTCAGGATCATAACACCCCACGTCTATCAGAGCAGCCACAACCTCAATAACTCCCAGAAAGGATGCGTGGTGTAGCCCAGTGAAAGAAAAACGCAGACCCGCACTCGTAATAGCCCTATGCCCTGCGTATTCCAAAAGAAATTTAGTGGATATGTGGCCATCGCATTCCTGGAGCAGCAGCAGCGCAAGTGATCTTGCGTGGTCCGAGAGTTCCCATTTCGCGTGGGCTCCCCAGTATATTGAGCAATATTCTAAAAAGGGCATGTTACGGAGGTTGTGAAAACGATCCGGGGAAATTGCCCTTGCCTCCTGGGAATTCAGGTAGGTCAAGCAGATCTCGGTCATTTTCGAGTGAGGCCTACTGTAAACATCCGAGGAAGTGGAGAGATACTCTTGCAGAGTAAAGTGGATTAGCCGGACAGTTGATGCCTCCTTATCGACAGTAATCAGCCCCTGGCAGCAGCCCACCAATGTCGACATCGAAGGGGCGTTGTCCCCATTGAAATTTTTGGAACCCAGCTCGACGGCGAGGGCGTGGCAGAGCTCATCCGCCATCAACGGCCGTTCCGCATGGCTAACCCACATCAAAGATTCCATTCCGAGTTTTGATTTATACCCGCCCTGCGCCTTTATCCGTTGAATAGTCGCACTATAGGCATCCCCCAATCCCGAGCCACCCCTTATTTCCCCGAGCCTTTTTCGTCTCCGATAAATTGTTGGTTCTTGCAGGATCGCTTCCGTATTTAGGCGAACAAGCAGAAACCTGAAAATATTTATTAGCGGACAATCCTGGGCGGGATCTGGAGCGTCCTTGGTCCTACTGACATTTCTGACATATTTTCGGGAATCTTCTCCAGAATTTCTGCTTTGAGGCTCTCATCCATGGCATCTGGTGTCTCGTCGTGGCCTAGCCTAGAGTGAAGGTATCTCGTGATATCGCCTCTTGTAGAACTCACAGAGACACTAACCACCTTTCCGGTAAGACGACTTTCGACCTCAGCCCGGATATGTGGCCTTCCAGTTATGTATATCCGGATTCCGGGTGATTGCCCCAGGACTTCTTTCAGCGAATCAAGGAGCCTAAATCGTTCCATCCCGGCACATTCGTCCAGGGCGTCAATACATATAAAAGTTGGTCGTGAGGAGGCGATGGCTAGCAGCATTTTCACAAGATCAACCAGCTGTGGCCTGCACCCACCAATCGTCCTCCTCTGTTCTTGAAAAGTCCGCGATATTTCCTCCGGGATCGTTTCCATTCCGTTGACCATTTGTTTCACTAAAGACCCCAACATACTGGTCGCAGACTGCTCCCTTCGCGCCGCAAAGTCGAAGTAAAAACATGAAACTGCGGTATTTTGTCCTCTAGCGCGATTGCACAACCTGTCCACCACCAACGAACTGCCATCGGGGCTAGTTAGCACGAGCCCGCTTTCTTCGTTCCACGGTGAATAATCCTTATTACCTGATAAATGTTTTGCCGACTCCTGGACCTCCATAACAAAGTAAAACCGCCTTATCACCTTCGCCTTCTTCGCCAAATCCGCACCACCTTTTGAATTCCTCAGTTTGTGTGAGCCGCTCCCCGATATTATTTATACGGCGCTCTCGAATGTCGCAATGTCGTAGGTTGGGCTCCAGTGGCGACAGCCAGGTTAGGAGTTGAGGCCGATCATCGGGGACTGTATAGTAGTTCCACACATTATTAGAGTTCGTGGTATTGAGGCAGTTGGTACTCTCATTAAGGGTATATTGGGACATTTTCGGAGCGTTATTTTTTGCTCTGTTGTAGAAGAGGAGTTTCTGAGCGAGGTTGTTCGATGTTCCTAAGAGGCAGAAGGGATGCGGGGTATAGTTAAGGACCGGAGGTCTTCAGGTGTTGCAGCAGCTCCACACATCCAGCCACTTATATGGCGTGAATAGCCTCCTAACTAAGCCACCCGAAAGCTGTGAAAATATGATAACATCATTCTTGCAGCCAATCGTATCGTACGAGAGCACAACGCACTGGTTGTGTTTTAAACCACGGAGAATCTCTTATTAAATACCTAAGGAGTAAGAAACACCTCCGTTGAAATCCACCAGCAACTCGGGAAGAGACATACTAGGGGTAGGGGTGAAGTATTGGGACAAGCAGGGGTAGCAGAGGCCTGTGCATATACCTTGGAAGGGGCATCAAAGAACCAAAAAAAAGTAAGATAACTACTAATTAGAGTAATTCTTCAACCCCCTGCTTGTCCCAATATTTCCCCCCTCACCCGAGTACTGCCGACCCATTAAAATCCCAAAATCGGGCTTCCAGTAGGATAAATATTAGTTCCCAAGTTTACCTTTCATGAAATACCTAGCTGGCGCAGTGGTTAACACTCCTGTCGCAATAGCGGGAGCCCAGGAGTTCAATCCATGCTGACAATCAGTTATTATTGAACGATCCGTCATGTAGGGCAGGAGAATTAAAAAATCCTGCCCTATGGGAACTGGGAGATTGAAGAACTTAGCCCTCATCAATAGGGCTGTGGGGTTTAACAATCCTGCTACGAGGAGGTAGAATCCGGCTCTAGACTTTAAAAGTTAGCGATCGGCGGGTAGCAGAAGCGAATGGGAGGGGCGTTAGCAAAGAAAGAAATATAAAAAAAAGTAAAATAAAAACATTTAAAACAAAATATAAAATAATAATTTTTTTAAAAAAGATAAAAGAATAGAAAATATAAAAATAAAATATATAAAAATATCTGCTTTTTTTACCTTGGGAAGGCAGCTTTGTTGCCCCTCTATTTATTGCCTTCTATACATAGCTTTTTTTCTTAGTAAAGCGAGGCCGTACCGTATACGGTACCTGAGGTAACGTAAATCTGTCAAAACAGACCCTTATCCAAAGCCGTATTTGCTAATGGGTAAGGCTGCTTGGCTCTCTTCTTAGCTGGGGCTCGTTTGTCTTAGCTGTGCTTGGGCATGCGATAGAATCTTCACTGCCGGAAAGATTGGTAACTATTGTTGGAACCGTGGATAGGAACCGTTGATTCATGTTTCGTTTTGTGGTTATCGTGCATTAGTTTGTGTTTCTCCTCGTCTCATCAACAGTATTGGAAACAATCGTGCAGTAGTTACTGTTTCTCCTCGTCTCATCAACAGTATCTGGAACACTCTTGTTACGAACTAGCCCTTACCTGTATCATGTGGAGGAAACGCCTTTCTAGTTACTTTCTTATTGCGCGTTGTTCACGGGATAAAAGCAGGACTTTTCCCTTATTCTTTTATTTTGATCATCAGTCTTTTCTCGTTCACGTCCTCACTCTTTTATCTTGTTTCTATAAGTCAATCAAACTACGTTCGCTCCCCCATAACATATTAAGAACTATATCTCAACTTGACGCGCATGCTTCCTCCCCTCTATTTTCCTTCCAAGTTCAATTTGCACTTTCAGAAACACCACGTACACTATCTCGATATTTCCGCGTAACGTGACCTGTCAGGTTACACGAATACCACGTGGATCCCACTGTCCCGCCCTTTGGCTCGCGTCGTCGAGGCAAAGGAAAAGGCAAAGCAGCCAAACCTCCCCCACCTCCCACAGGTGCCAGAAGCTCGTCAACTCAAGAGGGCGCTCCTACCCTGTCCCCAATTTTTATGCCGCAAGGCCCCCCCTCGCTTAAGTGACAAAGAAGCACCACAGTCTCGAGCCTCCCACATATCAATGAGGAATTCTTGAAGAATGCCTCTCCCAGTGCCTATTTCGTGAACCTTTTTCACAAGATAAACCAGGAACTGGAAATTGGAGCTACCACTGCTAGTAAAGAAAATGTGGTCATGATAGAGATGATCTATCAGATCTATAAGGACTACAGGACGGCCATCTACGGACTTAGCGAACAGATCGAAGCACTTACCGAGGAAGTTAGCACCCTCAAGAACGCTACACCCCGGCCTGACACCCCCACCCCGATACCCTTCCCACTTCCAGTAGCAGCCCCTGAGCAGACTACTGCCCCCGTTCCCCGTCCATCCACTCTCCCCACAGCCGCACCCAGATCTTGGGCCTCCATGGCCAGGAAGGGCAGAAAGGAAAAGACTCCCATGGCTGCTAGGGCTACCAATACCCAGGCAAAGTTAACTACCAACAATAGGCCCCAACTGAAAATGGGTCTCACAGCAAGAGAACGTCGCCTGGTCATTAAACGCGAGGGCGAGCCACTCCCCACAACTGCCCTAGACCTAAGAGATGACATCAACTTGGCACTAGCTGCGACCTATGTACAGACTGTCTCCCTCCGAGGGAATACTGTCACCCTTACTACCATGGAATCGATCAAAGCCAGCTCGCTCAACAGCAGAGTGGGAACGTTCCTACACCTGATACCAGGAACGATTAGCGTTCACCTGGACACCCCCGTATCACATGTTTTGGTACACGGAATCCCAACCTTGAAATCACTGGCTGAGATAGCCACTGAGCTCACCACCTTCAACATTGGATTGTCCCTTACTGGCCAACCCAGATGGCTCACCACCGACGACACTAGGGCTGGTAAAACTGCCTCTACTGTCGTGATCAGCATAACGGGCCCCAGGGCATCTGACTACGTCGGAAAACGTCTTGCCGCCTTCTTAACAACCTATAGAACTGAGCGCCGTCTGCGTTTCAACTCCCACACTCAGTGTTCCAAATGCCAGGGCTATGGACATCACAATAACCGGTGCACAAACCCGGCCTCGTGCCGATGGTGTGCCTCTCCACATCCCACAGGAAACCACACCTGTCCCACTGCTCCTTGTCGTATACGCGGCCGACCCTGCAACCATACCGTACTTAGGTGTGTAAACTGCCAAGGCCCACACGACGCCCACACAGCACAATGCCCCTCCCACCCTAAGATTCCTCAATTTGAGAAGCCGGATGGAGATGAGGAGGAAATGACCACTTGATAATTATGATTTTTGTTGTAGTTATTGCGTAGACTTTGATTCTACATTTTTACTTGCATTTTGAGATGATGATGGAGTTTCATTTGTTTTATTAAGGTTTTACTAGGCCATACTTTAGGGTGCATGCCGGAGTTTTCCTGTAGTTAAATACGAAATAAACTCAGAGGATTTTACAAAAAAATACAAAAAAATCTCAACTTGACGCGCGATCTTGTCGCTGCAGACAGTGTTTGCGGCTTCCACGAAAAAATTGCTTTACAGAGCCAGCCACCTTGGGTACCGCATTTTATAGATATAGCGACTGTAGGTGGCAGTCGCGAGGAAAAGTAGAGTTCCCGCCGACCGCTTAGCATCCAACTAGGCAGTAACACCCCCGCTTTCCCAATCCATTGCTCCGCAGCGACAAAAAGCCTTTCCCCGACAACAGCAGAAGACGAGGGTTAACCACTCCGGTGAGTATTTACACATTTATTGTAATAAGTTTCATAGATATAGGTGTAGTAATTTTCTCTTGGAAAGCAGAAGTTGGTTGGTTGCTGTGGTTGCCAAACAGCCGGTGTGAACTCCACGTTTTCCCAAGACGGGCGGCACTTAGGGGTTTTCGCGCGCAGCCTGTAGGATTGCACGGGGGGCTAAAGGTAAATGAGGCGGTACTGTTCTCATTGGCTCTTCGGCCACTTAGCTAATGAAGGAGTAGAACTTCGATGGGCTCCTGGAGCCTGAATTTTTTTGTGTTGGCTGAACTTTTTTCCACCTCCAAAAAAACCGCCAATATTGGCAGTTTGTATAGTTACATTCAGCAAATTCCAGTTAATCAAACCCATTTCGCCTCATGTTTTTTAATTTTTTAATTTTATTACTAGGGTATATTCTCTTGGGTCCTTCTCTGGGACATTGCCTTGTCCGCCCTACCTCACTCTCTTAGAGCCACGAAACCTGGCCTTGATGTAGAAACAACATTCACCTCACTTACCCTCACCCCCTTGCACTAGTACTTGATTTGGTAAAAGTGGCGGCTCGGAAACCTCACACATGACTCTATGATACAACAAAGAAAACAAGCTGATTTTATTATCAAAAAAAGTTGTAGAATTACTACCACAATACCGTACCATTATACCACCAGCCACGCGCCTCTGTGTGGCTTGATTGGATATTCTTCAGGACTATATGTCGCTGTGGGGCGGTGCATTACGACCAGGGACCTTGCTTCTGCCGCCAAGACCCCACTTTTCTTCAGCCTCAACGGACACCATCCATCGACTACCGGTATACCCAACAACTCCTCCACGACAGTATGAGCAGCAAAGACCGGAAGATTGCTCGATATACCCCAATAATAGTACCCGCTTCCCTCATGATAGAAACTCTTCTAATGCGTTGAATAGCTATAATTTTACTGATGATCGGTCTCAACTCCTAGCCCGGCTATCACCCCTGGAACCGAAGCTACGACATCGAGGCGTTCAAGAGCGCCGCGACGACAAGGTGGGGGAATGGCTTGTACGGGCTGAGGAATTTCGGGGATGGGGCGGATTGGGTGTGGAAGATGAGGACGATAACACTGTTCTATTTTGCTATGGAGATCCGGGGGTCTGTATAACATTTATCAGGTATGCGAGAATATTGTTGGGGGAGAGAAGAAAGTTGAAGTGTATGAGTACAGTACTAAAAAGCCCCAGTGACAATAGACAGACTGTGCGATCAGACCAGGAGACAGGACACCGCCGTTACGTGCTTTTACTTTTACTTTGCGACCTCGGGGGAGCGGTCCGCGTCGGGTACGCCGGAACAGGTCGTTGGTGGAATAGAGAGGATCCCGGAGGAATTACCGCGAGCCCTCCAATAGCTGAAAACGGCTATCGGTAAATGCGAACTACAATATCGTGAAGATGTTACAGGCCATCTCCTAGCAAGGGAGATATCGTTAGGTACCTCTGCTCCAGACTAAGCGATAATGAAACACAGACGCCATGGATGAGGGCCTAGAGGCAGAAATTCTAGAGAATATTCCCGATAATATACCGGAAGTGTGAGTAGGAGAGACCATGCTGAGAACCCCACCCCACATTATCGGCTAATTGATGTATTTAGGTTTCTACTTGTTTCCTTAAATATGAGACAATCTTGCGGGTATAGGCGATATATCGGAGGCGAGAACGGCTTAGAAAAGTAATAGATGGATTGGGGTTGGGAGATCGCTCCGGTGCTACGATGGAACGGATCAAGGTCTAGGGTAGGGTGGGGATAAATCCGTTGGACGGACGTGCTTGGCTTCGTTGCGGGAGTGTGAATGAATTGTCCAGGAGTTATGCAGGTGGTTCGGATACGGGAGATTGATCAATAAATTATCCCAACATGTTTTTCCTCTGTTATTATGGGAGCGCACAAAAGCATGAGGGCATGTGTGGTGACCTATGGAAGGGTCGGGCCGTAGTATTCGGGTTTTACTCATACATCTATCTTTACCGTTAGTTTAGTTTTAGTAAACCGGATACCGAGCGAATGAACAAGTGCCGGCGGCCAAACCTGCATTCCATATCCTTCCTACAAAGTGCCTAAGTTCCACGTGAATTCTCTTAGTCTATCGTCTACTTCAGTGCGACCCCTCATTTCCCGCATGGGCAACTCCCAATGGATTTAATGTGGGTCAGTCATGCGGAATGGCTGTTGAGGGAGGATGAACCCCGCCACGCCCCGGCAGTCGAGATAGGCTCCTAGGATTTCAATGCCGGCAACGTCCCTTCGACCTCGAAATTAGTGAGCTGTTGCCAAGGGCTGATTACGGGGATAAAGAGACATCAACGGTGAGACTTATCTATTTTACTCTAAATGAGTATCGTTCGCTCGTCCCGGCATTTTTAGTAGACTTGACTTCACCATTGCCAAGAGCTGCTTAACCTATTTGAATTCCGAAAATGTCAAGGCATCACCGACCCACCCAGTCACCCCCCCCACCCCCCCCACCCCTCCCCCAAATAGCGCCTAGTGTACTGGAGAGTCCATGCGAAAGGGGAGCTCTTGGATCACGCAGGATCACCCGCTGTAGAGATGTTTCGAGGATGATAATTGCTAGATATGTACCAAAGGGTTTTTAGAACAAGCAGGGCATCTGGACCTTGAGACCCCCGATACGGGTATACAATTTACTGACTGCGCCGCGCTTCCTTCTTCGGAATTGTTGAGTCATAGCTCCTTGGATAGAGATGGAATGTTACGATGTTGACGCTGGAGATCCTTGGAGGTATACACCGCTTGCGTGGGCCGCCCGGGAGGAATGCAAAGGAGGTGTGAAAATGCTACCTCTAGGGACAATGGTCAATCCTGACGGGTTAAATAATTATGGTCAAGCCCTGCTCCTGTATCCTGCTTGGGACGGATATGAGGGAGCGGTAAGAATGCCACTCGAGAGGGAAGAGGTCAACCCTGCCGGGGCAGATATGGTTCCGGCCGCTTATACACAACACTTCGATTGAAGCAACGGGGGACGCCTTGGCATAAAATTGTCTATGAAAAAAGCTTGTAGATGTTCAAACCATTTACAGGAGAAGAGTTTTTATTTTATTTTTTTATTCTAATTTTGTTAGGGCTAAAGGCTTACCGCGCGTCTGGTTGCAACGCAAACCCTCAATAATGACACCGAATATGGAGTTTTTGGGGAAAACTCCATTGTGAGGTAGGGTGACGTGTCTGGTTGACGGAAGTCAGACACACTGAAGTTGTCATAATGAGGTCAAAATGAAGGTATGAGAAAAACTGGAAATACCTGTTTTTCGGAAAATGGTAAAATAAAAAAACCCTAAACCACGTCAACCAAGCTAATAGATAGGTATGATGTGTAATATAAGTATCAAATAAAATATATTTTTTTAGAATAAGGCAGACTAGAATGAACTAAAATCAGAACCTTTTGAACCCATCAAATTTAGGTGCAATTGGTGAACTTGTTGGCAGATATGGAAGCCAACAGTGTGAAAAAGAGCCTTGTCGAACATCAGTGGGTAGTGGAAAGCAATACGTCGCCAAGTTGCTTTCTTCCAATGCACGCCGAATTCACCAAGTTCTTCACATGTGAAAGAGTACATTCCATGATCTACAGGAATGGCTAATACGGCATGGGAATTTGGTAGCGGGTAGGAAAATGTTAACCGAGCAGCAACTATCAATATTTCTTGCTGTGGTTGGACATAGGTGTAAGAACAGGGAGGTACAAGAGCGGTATCAAGTTAGCGGTTTTACAGTTACAAAGTAAGTACTCATGATAAATAAATAAATAAATAAATAATAATAATAATTATCTAAATGTACATAAAATACAAACTAATTAATTAATAGTGTATTTAATACGATTCTAAATGGATTGGTGGAATTTTCCAGAGACAATATCATACATCCTAATCCCGCCAAGGTCCCATAGGAAATCTGGACAAAAAAGGGCACTCTTTATCCATATTTCCAGAATGCAATTAGACCAGCTGATGGAACCCACATACCAGCTCATGTACCAACACACCATATATCTCGATTGATGAACTCAAAAGGTGATATTAGCCAAAAGGTGTTCGCAATTTGTATCTTTGACTTAGGTTTTTCCTGTATGGTTCCGATAGTGTGAGGGTTCAGCCCATGATGGACGTGTCTTACAATTGGCATTGCAGTATGGATTTGCAGTCCCAGAGGGGAAGTACTACCTGGTTGATGCTGAGTATGCACTTAGAAAGAGATTTCGGGCTCCAGATCGTGGAGTACGATATTATCTAAGAGAACAAGCTTTATCTCGACTTCGGTATGTACTTTTATCACTATTTCTCTTTAAACGAAGATTTACTTTCCTATGAATATATTAATATTTTATAATTAATACTTAATATATATTTTACATGCTATTTGTACATAATCTATAAAAACAATATAGGCAAGGAAATAAACTGGAATTATTCAACCTACGGCATGGCATGCCCAAGCTCGAACCTGCATTGAGCGAGCCTTTGGGGTATTGAAAAAAATGTTTCCTATTGTTGTATCAGTCAATCAGTACCCTTATGAATCTTAAGTTAAATAGTTTCTTGCACTTATGGCTCTACATAACTTTATTTACAGAAAAATGGTTAGAAAGAGTATCGTGAATGGGAATAGCAAATTGAAAAGGAAAGGAACGAAGAGGAGACGAGATTGGGAACCGATCAGATTCAAATAGAGTTTCAATCTGCTGCGAATGATAGCCGGATGAAAGAATTTAGAGATGTATTAGCAGAGCACATGTAGTCAGAATATTCGACCTATGTACATCGTTGAACTTTTCACCTTTATTTCAACGATAATAATCAAATAAATTTAAAAAAATAAACGAATAGTAAATACACTGTGTAAGAGATAAGATAAATAAATAATATTTGAAATAAGAATTAAATGAAAAGAACAAGAGAAATAAAGAAAATAAAAATAATCAAAAACTAAATATAATCAAAGTATACAAGCAAGAAATAACAAAAAAAGAAACTTATAAAAAATTAATAGCACTCATTAGCCAATGATCACGTGCTTCTCCTGGCTAAAGAGCATTACAAACTGCAGCCTTAATCTGATTTTCCATAACACAAAATCCCTTTACCATTTCATCAATACTGAATCTCAATTCGTAGTCTTTTTGAAGTCTTTCAACCGCAATTGCAGTTTTGGGCTGATGAATTGTTTGTGCTGTCGCTCCAAGACGATCAAGTGCCTGTGCGATTGCTGCCCCAGCTGTCTTCCACTCAGCCTTAACCTTCTTCCCTACTTGTAACTCTTCCTCCAGTCTTCTTCTCTCCTCTGCATTGCTTATTTCATCTAGCATACATTGTTGATTCCATTTCCTCCCTGCAACGGTTCTGCTTTCTCCCTCTGAGCCTCATCCAGAAGCAACCTCTATACCCCCTTCCCATTGCTGGCTTTGCTCGTCCTCTGCTGTGCGCCCCGCTCAGCATTCAATACATTGTTTCTCTTACCTCTCCCCTTGCCGGTCCTCTTCACTACTGTCCCTTCCTCCCTCCCCTCGCACCTCCTGACTGTCAGAATTGGCTCTCATCTGAGTTGCAGGATACGGAATGGTCAGATTTGTGGATGGCTAGCTGGCTTGGGATGATGCAGCAGAGTGGGAGTAATTTGAAAGGTTGTAGGTAAGTGCAAATTCACCTGTAGCCGATAAATTCGCACAAAGCTCATGAAGGATTGAATAGTGAACGAGGGGTCTTCCTCAAAAGATTTAGGCTTCCGGATCGGCTGTAAGGTACTCACCCCAAACACTTTCTGCTGCTGTTGGAATCCCCTGCTGATCATCCCATCCAAATCCTGAGTTATTTTTAATTGCGGAACAGATTTCGTAATACTTTTTCCACTAATTTATTTTCCAATTGTTTTGTGGGTTCTCTTTCTCTATCATCAAAGCTGATATTAATACAATTTAGAAAATTTACTAACATACATTTGACCACTTGGTCTTTAGCTGGGCGGCTTCGAGGTGGATTTTGTAAGTCTCCTTCAGACTCTCTTTTGCTGATATCCACGCCTGCTTTTTGAATCCATTGTGAGCTGGCTCGCCACAAAGTACCAGTTCATGGAGAACCTCTAACACAGTTCCAACCATCACTTCTGTCCATTTTGTCTTCCCCTTTCTCATCAGAATTTGGACAGAAAAGTAACAGGAATTTGCCAATATCGTTTGGGCTGCTAAGGTTCAAATTCACGGTAGGTGTTGTTCATGGTAGGTGTTGTTCATGGTAGGTGTTGTTCATGGTAGGTGTTGTTCATGGTAGGTGTTGTTTGTGGTGGGTGTTGTGCGGGGGGTGGGTGTGATAGCTATGTGTCATCTGATGCTTATACAGATGATATCTAGTGTATTTCTTGGCTGTTATTTTTGTGTCAACCAGACACGCTACAATACCTTTCGCTTGAACATATTATACTAACTTGGGAAAACTACAGTTGCAGGGTTCAACTCCTGTTTTGCGATTGTACCACTTTCAAAAAGCAATGGCAACCAGACGCACCATTAATTGTGTCTGTTTTTGAGCTAACCTTATGCCAAGGCGTCCCCCGTTGCTTCAATCGAGGTGTTGTGTATAAGCGGCCGGAACCATACCGTAATTGTAGGCTAGGTGGCCTTAAGCGAGCGGTGGCGCTGTTGCCGCGTTGCACGTGACCCATCGCGAGATCTGGGATCTAGGGCACATCCCCTGTTGAAAACCCCTCCAGTCCCCGTGTTTATTTTCTCCGTATGATAGCTTTTATTAAAAAACCAATAGTATCACGATACAAACAACTCTACCATGACCCTGATTCGAATAAAGACACGGTTGTATTGCCAAGTATTTTATCCCAAAACGTGCCCGCCAATTGTTGTGTATTAACGGCCCGAACCATACCTGCGCTATCATGGGTCAGGCATTAGGTGGTTCTCCCCATTGGTGCTTTCTTTTAAACTCTCTGTGTTCGGACCTAGGGTAGTTGATTTTGCTTGTTTCATGCTTTTTGCTTGGCACAAGGTATTGATCCCAGCTTGATGGCACTTCCGGGGATGGGCACCGGTCGGAGTATGATAGGTTCATACAAGCGAAGTAGACTCTTACAAGTACTCGGATACCAGGGCTAGTCCGCGAACACAGGGCTGACAAAGCTAACGACGATATTAGGAATAGCGCACTCACTAAGGGGTGTGTGTTGAAAACCAGAAGAATTCCTCGAACGCTTTCTGCTTTACTATTGGTTGAACTATCTATTCAAGGTTTCTATTGGATATTTGCCACTTTAGCTCATGCTCAGAATAAATCCTGGTGTTCGCGGACTAACCCTGACACCCGAGTACCAGCCACCCACGAAAAATCCTTGGTCCGGTTAGGGGTAGTATAAGCCTAGCTATATCTGCAAAAACCAACCAATGTGGCCGCCACTGCATAACCATTTTTTGATGGAAACCACAAACCTGCTCGGCAAGGATAAAATGCTGAATTTTAGATTGAAGTATCCAAATCTCTTCCGGGAAATGTGACAAAAGCTCTCCCACCCCATAGAATGCCGCTGCGGTTGCTAGGGAGACTCACAACCTCTCTCACAAAAAAATAGGGTGTCCTGGATAAATCACAATCGCCCCACATCACGTGAACAACAGTGGTTTATTCAGTAAATAGAATCTCGAAGTCTTAAACGGAGCATATAGGAAATTCTCTGATCATGCTTCCCAATATTTCACTTTGGGGGGCACATCCCATATCGGCATTCTAAGGTTCTTTTCAGGTTTCCTATAGTGGATTAGACTCAGTTAGAAGACCCTGCCCCCTCGGTAACTTAGTCTGTCACAATAAGCTCCTTTGAGCACCTGACAAACAGTAGGATTAGCGTGGTCGCCAACCCTGATCAGGATAAGAAAGTTTTACCCCCCCGTTTCCAAGGACCAGAGGGCGCCTTCTCGCACCGACATAATATTTTAACAATGCGCGCCAGTGATTCTGCTTACTCGCTATACTCAAGCCTCAAGCCTATCGCAAGGGTAGCGATTAGGTATCCGCCAAGTGCAATACTATGCCCCCAATTCAGTCATATCATTTATGGTAGCCGGTGGCCTATTGTAGGTAGGGTTGGAAACAAGCTAAAACTGCCTTGAGAATCGTTGCGCTATCGTCCACGATTTCTCCACTATCCACAAAACACCGTATATATAACTCCTCGATGACTTAAGGAATTCTATCGTTTGGGGAAAAGGATGGGGGTGGGCGAAAACGGAGGGGAGAAAAAATAGGATAGGAGGAAAAAGGCGAAGGTAGTGATTTAGAATGAGAAGAAAATGAAGGAGGATAGGATAGGATTAAAACTGCAAGCTGCAAACCGGACCTTCTGACGATAATAAAACTATTTCACACAACAGACCAGAGCTTACTTTACTTTACCCAAGGAACAGAAAGTCGTGTACCCACACAATTAAGTTAAACGCGGAGTTTCGGGTGGGTGTGATAGCCATTATATATGGGTTCTCATACATGAGGATTTCTTCCGCCGCAAAGGATCATATCCAAGGAGGGTTTGGATAGGCAACGTGCTTGGAAAAGGGGGGAGTGGCGGTGATCCCTACAGGGTGGTGTCTCCACGGCCTGAGAGCGTGACATGGGTTGCCGCTTCGTGAGGCTGTAGCAGTTCAATGACTCGCTGATAACCACTCATAGCTGCATGCATGAGTGGTGTTTGGCCACTGTTATCAGCTTTGTTGGGATTGACCTCTCTTCGTTCGAGTAGTATTTTCACCACTCCCTCATGTCCCTGACAAGCAGCGATCGAGAGCGGCGTTTGGCCAATATTATTTGGATTATCGAGGTTAACCCTTTCGTTCCCGAGTAGTATTTTTACTACTCCCTCGCATCCGCCGTAGGAAGCACACGAGAGAGGTGTGTCGCCATCATTATCTAGGTTCTCCGGATTAACATCTTGTCTTCCGAGTAGTACTTTCACCACATCATCATGTCCATACTCAGCAGCAAGGGAGAGCGGTGTACTGCCGTGATCGTCTGGCTTGTCAGGATTGACCTGGCCCCGCGCAAGGAGTATTTTTACGACTGCTTCGTGCCCACCCCGAGCGGCATCGTGGAGTGGTGTTCGGCCGTGATTAGCTGGCTTATCGGGGCTAACATCGTCCCGCTCGAGTAGTACTTTCACCACTTCTCCATACCCACCCCGAGCGGCCTGCAAGAGCGGCGTTCTGCCGTAATCATCTGGCTTGTCGGGGCTAACCTCGCTCCGCTCGAGTAGTAGTCTCACCAGTCCTTCATATCCAGCCCGAGCAGCATTGTGAAGCGGTGTTTGGTTGCCATTGCCTGGCTGGTCGGGGTTAACGTCGTCCCGCTCGAGTAGGATTTCCACAACTCCTTCATGCCCACCCCAAGCCGCATGCGAGAGCGGTGTGTCACCGCAATTATCTGGTTTGTCGGGGTTAACCTCAACCCGCGCGAGTAGCATTTTTACGATTTGTTTATGCCCACTCCGAGCGGCGTTGTGAAGCGATGTTTGGCCGCGGTTATCGGGCTCGTCGGGGTTAACCTTATCCCGCGCGAGTAGTACTTTCACCACTCCTTCATGCCCACCCCAAGCGGCATGCGAGAGCGGTGTGGTGCCGTAATTGTTTGGCTTGTCGAGGTTAACCTCGTCCCGCTCGAGTAGTAGTTCCACTACTTTCTCATACCCACCCCAAGCGGCATGCGAGAGGGGTGTGGTGTTGTAATTGTCTGGCTTGTCGGGGCTTACCTCGTCCCGCTCGAGTAGTAGTTTCACTACTTCTTCGTACCCACCGCGGGCGGCATGCGAGAGCGGTGTGGTCCCGTAAGTATCTGGCTTGTCGGGTTTGACCTCGGCCTGTAGGAGCAGCATTTTCACCACTCCCTCATGGCCGTTCTCAGCTGCCCATGCAAGCGGAGTGTACCCCAAAAAATCCCCTTGATTGATATCATAACCTTCCATTTCTATTAAAGCAGCTACTAGCTCCACAATTCCGAAGAACGATGCGCAGTGTAGTCCACTGAATTGGAACTTCATACCCTGCCTCCCGAGACCCATGTACCCTACTTGCGCTAGAAGCGATTTTGCAGATATGTGGCCATCGTAATCCTGAAACAACTCCAGGGCAAGTGATCTTGCGCTGTCCGAGAGGTCCTTTTTCGCATGGGCCCCCCAGTATAGGGAACAATATTCTAGGAAGGATGTGGCAGGGATGTAGGGAAAGGGATAGGCGGAAAGGGTCTTGGCCTTTTCGGAATTCAGATAGGTCAAGCAGATTTCTGCTATTACCGAGTGAGGACTGCTGAAAATATCGGGACGAGCTGAAAGATACTCTTTTAGAGTAAAATGGATAAGTCTCACAGTTGATGCTTCCTTATCCACAGTGATCAACCCTTGGCAACAGCTTATTAATGTCGAGGTCGAAGGGACGTTCTCGGCATTGAAATCGGTGGAGCCTAGCTCGACTGCCATGGCATGGCAGAGTTCATCTGCCCTTAGCGGCCGTTCCGCATGACTGACCCACATCAACGCTCCCATCCCGAGTCTGCATTTATCACCATCCTGTGCCTTTATCCGTTCAATCGTCGCATCATAAGCATCTCCCAACCCTAATCCCTCTGTTATTTTGCTAAGCAGTTCTCGTCTCCGATGTATTGTTGATTCTTGCAAGATTGAGTCGATATTCAGAGAAACGAGTAAAAACCTAAGTATATCTATTAGCTAATAACATGGAATGGGGTTCTCAGCGCCATAGACGACAATTACGCACATTTCTGATATATTTCCCGTAATCTTCTCTAGAATGTCGGCTTCTAGACTCTCGTCCATGGCATCCGGTGTTTCGTCCTCGCTCAGTCTAGCACGAACGTAACTGACAACATCGTCTCTGGTAGGGCCCACAGAAATACTTGTCACTCGCCGGGCGAGCCGCTTTTCAATCTCAGCTCGAATATGAGGCCTTCCGGTCACGAATATTCGAGTGCCCGGTGACTTCTCAAGGATTTGTTCCACCGAATCAAAAAGCCTAAATCGCTGCACAGCCGTGCATTCGTCTAAGGCATCAATGCACATATATGTGCGTTGCCCAGATGTGACTAGTTTGAGCATCTTTACAATATCAACGAGCTGCGGTCTGCGCCCACTAACGGTCTCCTTCTGCTCTCGCAGGGCCCGCAATATTTCCTCAGGAATCCCCCCCGTCCCACTGACCATCTGCTTTAGCAAAGAGCCTAGCATATTTGTCGCAGACTGCTCCTTTCGCGCCGCGAAGTCGAAGTAAAAGCACGTAACCGGCGTGTTTTGCCCTTTGGTCCGATCGCACAGGGTGTCCACCACTAGCGAACTGTCATTGCGGCTTATTAATACGAATTCAGTCTTCTCTCCGGGGAATAATCCTTGTTACCTGATAAATGTCTTGCCGGCCCCCGGATCTCCGTAGCAAAATAGAACTCCCTTATCGCCTTCACCTTCCCCTTCCCCACTCAATACGCACCATCTTCTGAACTCCTCAGTTTGTATGAGCCATTCTCCGACATCCTTGACACGGCGCTCCTGAATGTCCCAGTGCCGTAAGCCCGGATCCAGGGGTGATAACCAGGTTAGGAGCTGAGATCGATCGTCAGCAATAGTAAGATAGTTCTGCACATTAATAGAGTTTGTAGTATTGAAGCAGTTGGTACTGTCCTTGATGGTATATCGAGACATCTCCGACGGGTTATTGCTTGTTCTGTTGAAGAGCTAGAGTTGCTGGGTATCGCTTGTTGACGATATTCCTGGCGGTTGGAGGAGGTAGGGCATAGTTAAGCGAAAGCGGGGGTGCACCGGAGGTTGTGGGTAAGTCTTGCAAAGTCACTCCGATTGGCTCTTGGACAAACAGCCCATCATGGGGCTGAGTATGGCGCGTTTCTCTGTGCCAAGAGTTCGCCATGATTTTTTCCGCCTCGAAAATCGAGCCAGGACTGGGTGTCCCTATGGTCACACACGTAATTTTTGCGAGTGCTAAACAAAATCCGCCGTATCATATTCGATGGTAATTCTAGGGTGAAGCGTCCTGTGCAATGGTTTTTTCTAATCGCGGGATGGTTGACTCAAGTACTGAGTCAACTAGTACAATCAATAACACCACGATTCTTATAATGTACAGTACGGGGACAAAAGGGTTCATCCGATGCCCCTCTTACACCAAATGGGCATTCTTAAACAAACAATTCTCAACACAGCTAATATAAAAACACTTGAAATCCCCCCATTAGCTAGGGAACCACTACCTATTGAAACCTCTGCAAGTAGCAGTGTAAGGAACCAAAGCTGTCTTTGTCGCTCCTGATTGTGTCAAGGAGTGTGAAAGTGACTTAAATTTTTGTATTGGGCTCCATACAAAAAGGTACATGGCAACCGATACGGCAAAACTACTTAAGCGACTGTTTCTCCATCACTTGGTAATATTTAAGGATTCTGTAACCTCCTTCATGTTATCTACAGGTTTGCTAATCCAAGGACAATGTTTCGTTGATTCTCATAGACGTTGTGCAATGAGAGAGGGTGGTGAAGATGAGCACCTTTTGTGTAAAAAGGGCATCGGACGAACCCTTGTGTCCTAGTGCTGTAACTTAGCTGCATTCTTTGTTTACTGTGTCAAATGTTGGGTTGAATTTCGTGAACTTGCTGTCGCAATTGTGTTAACTTGCCCAGCTAAACCTATTTTGGGCTGATGTAGTCGCTGACAGGGGTATTTGGAGATAACGAATTGTAAGAGTTTCAAGCTACTTGTATACATACCATGCCGGGAAAGCACGAATCCTTCTTAAGGACTTTTGTCTCTGAATTCTGAGATTAGCTAGCAAACAGAGCCAACGGAGATGGATAATTTTAAGAGCTGTTATGGTGCTTCTTTACCGTGAGAAATGCGCGAATCCACAAGAGGGAGGAAACATGATTCATGGGCAGCCTATATTCTTAGTAGCTTTAGACAATAATCACCTGTTCAAAATGTGAATGCGGCACAATCTATTCTATGTGGATAATACTCCGCAAGTACGAGGGGGGTTGCGAGGCACGCTTAGCGAGGAGGTGAAGAAGGGATTGGTAGGAGTTCCGGTTCTTAATTCTTCCAAGCCAGGTGGGCGGTAGCACCTTATTTATAGAAAAGTGCGCGT
>Ga0307517_10003700_pt1 | contig 23755 bp, 7 predicted proteins | sample 23_EM_MG_FD_194515 | JGI IMG/M metagenome (GOLD analysis project Ga0307517, IMG submission 194515) | Populus trichocarpa ectomycorrhiza microbial communities from riparian zone in the Pacific Northwest, United States - 23_EM | ecosystem: Host-associated > Plants > Roots > Unclassified | place...
TCTTTCCTTACGGAAATCGGATAATTAACCTGTGTTTTTTATAATCCAGGAATCAAAGTGTATATATATGCTACAAGTATTGATGCTTTTATTTAAAAATATACAAAACATTGTATAAAAAAGAGCAACTATTCATACCGCAAATCATAAATAATAGATAACAAAATTAAGTTATGGCTAAAATTTTGAATATCCTTTAACTAGAGTTAAAGTTAACATTTTGTATCATGATTAAGTATTTTTTTTTAATAATTTTTTTATTTTAAATTAATATTTTTTTATGTTTTTAAATTATTTTTATACGTTGATATCAAAAATAATTTTAAAAAAATAAAAAATATTATTTTAATATATTTCTAAATAAAAATACCGCACTCTCAGGTATCCTAACCTTCACGTATCCCTAACCTTCCCTAACTTTTATGGTCAAGAAATTAAATTTGATCATTCTTTTTGTTAGTTATTCAAATTCAACTTGAAGTTTTGGATCGGATAAGGAACTCAACTTATTGAAACCTTCTTGCAAGTGGACGATAAATGAATCGACGGCAGAGGAGGAGGAAGGCGTGAGACCTCAACCTTACGACAACATGACATCACACTTGTGCCGACCAATGCCTAACGAAGCGAATTAAAGCTGTCGTTCGCCTATTATCTGTCTAGAATATCGAACGCCATTAATTAACAAAATTAAAGCAGAAGCTGAATTTATTGTTCACTGCGTAGAAAGTATTGGTTGTTGGAACAGTGTTTTATTTTTTTTATTGAATTTTTTTCTTTTCATTTAAAAAATACATTAATAACACCTTATTAATAAAAATAACAATCATAGACGGACACATTAATATATAAGAAAATTGAAATTTATATTCATTTATATACATTGATTCTCTTAAATATTCTTTCTTGGTGGCATAGATAGAAAAATTCATATCAGATTCAATTTCTTCTCCAGTCAGAATCAACGAAGGAACCAAAGCCAAAAAAGAACAGCAATGATGAAACAAGTGACCTCATCAGTGGTATGCACAAGCCTGTGTCATCAATGCAGCAGTGACAGAATCCCCTTTCTATTTTTTTTTTTTTGTGTGTGCTTATTTCCATCACTAACAAGTAGCAAACGAGCTTATAAAAGTTAAAAAGAATATTGAAAAGGGCGTGCTCAACTCCAAAGCCATCACCTTGACCATCCAGGTACATTGGATGAAAACTGTCTATGTAGAACTTCGTGGTCTACACGTGTGAATACAAATGAACCATTAGATTATCCACGTGGGCAAATATTATTTACCTCCAAATCCTCTTCCAAACCTAGCTTTTTTCCACCCATATAAATGCTATTTCCAGGAAAACTTTAGCCATGCAAAAAAACACAGATCATACCAGAAACAAAAGCAAAAAATAACCAACATAACCGATCGATCATGGATGGGGACAGGACAAAGAGCAAGGATGGAGGAGGAGAGGTCAAGTATAGAGGTGTCCGGAAGAGGCCATGGGGTAAATTCGCGGCGGAGATACGAGATTCAACCAGGCACGGAGCGAGGGTGTGGCTGGGGACGTTTAACACGGCGGAGGAGGCAGCAAGAGCATATGACAGAGCAGCTTATGCAATGAGAGGGCACTTGGCCATTCTCAATTTTTCCAACGAGTATCCCAATATGGCCGGCAGTGCAAGTGTTGGTTCCAGTAGTTCCACTCCTCATTTCTCTTCTGGTTATTCAGGTTCTTCTTCCTCTTCACCATCAATGCTGCGAGAAGTTTTTGAGTTCGAATGCTTGGATGATAAGTTGCTTGAGGAGATGCTTGAGCAAGAAGAGAAAAAGAGTAAGAAAAATTAAAAATTGATACTGACATATATATGTATTTTATCTGGCATGAGCAGTCTCTTTAGTACTGCATTTCTCTCTGTTCCCTGATAGAATCAGAAAATAAAATGTTGCCTGTGACTTGCTAATTATGAAGTAATGTTCAATATAGCCATCTGTGAGACTGGAGATCATAGCATAAGACACCATGAAATAAAGTATAAACATTGATCACGTTGATGATCAAATGATCAATATGAAATTACTGCAGAAACGTGAAGATTAAGAACAGATTCCTTGTCAAATTAATCTATTTACTTTTTTCCAATTTCCCAACGGGCTCCTTACAAGCTTATGGGCTTGAACATTTATCGTTCCTACTTGATTACATTTGATTAATGGAATAAATATGCATATGCATTCGTTCGGGAAGACATTGCTAGAAAATTGTAGCATTCTAGAAGGCATACGTACACCGTCAAATAAAAAAACGTATTCTAGCTTCCCAAGGTTTTCCGGCAGCTCATTTTTTAGCCTGGATAAGTTGTGAGCTCAATTAAACTTAAGGCATAAGCCCATATAATAATTAGTACAAGGCCCAAAATGTTCCAGCTAACTAAGTGTGAATTAGCCCACATAAAAAGCCTGAAAGAAAACCGAAGTTGGAGACGCCCTCGCATTCACATCTCTGTCAGATCCTGTATCTTACACTTGCCGTTATCTAACATCCAAAAAGGTTACCTCGAGTGGTAAGATGAAAATTCTCTCAGCGGGAAATTTATGTTTATGTCCTGTCATCAGCTTCTTCTTGTTTTTTTTCTATTTCTGGGATCGTTCTGATATCACGAATAAAATATCCAAAATCACAATAACATTTTAATATCATTATAATACTTAAAATAAAAAAAAATCAGAATAAAACTTAAATTTCAATACATGAATTTCAAGATAAAAAAATACAATTACAAAATAATTCCGATGGTACTAAAAATCATAAAGGGCAGCAATCCATGATCTAGCTACTAGATAGTGAGATGATAATAGTATAGGGTAATAACAATTATATATTTTTTTAAAAAATTAATGTCACCACCATTAAAGGTGATGGTGATGGTGAAAAAAAAGTTATGAGCATAGTGGAAGGGCGGTGGATTTAGGTGATAATGATGATGCAAAAGTAATATTAGTAATAATAATATATTTCATTGAAAAAATATATTATCATCATAGTTAATGATGATGTTTATAATGATTAATCGTAGTAATGGTTGTCAAAGAATCATTTTAATTCAATAGCTTAAGCTAGGTGAGGTCTTAAAATATGATTTTATATTATTCTCTAACACATCCCATCAATTGAAAACCTTTTGAGTTTGAAACTTGCACTCAATAACTTAAGTTGTTTGGTGAGGTCCTAAGATATGATTTTATATTATTCTCTAACATATTCCCTTAAGTAAAAGATCTTTGGGCTTGAAACTTGCACAAACTCATATTATCTTGTGCTTAATTTTTATTAAATAAATGAGGATAATGAGATTCGAACTCGTGACCACTTGGTCATCAAGATTCTAATACCATGTTAAAGAACCATCTCAACTCAATAGCTTAAACTGTTAAATAAGATTATAGGATATAATTTTTTAGCTTTTATTGCTAGTTGCTAATTATACTTGTAGTCTTGAAATTTGATGTATTTGAGAAGAACATCTTTTGAGATTAACATTTTCTTTTTCAAGCGGGAACTCGAACCTGAATCTTAATCTCTTCAACTATATACATGCAATTTCAACAAAATCTTAAGTGTATATTCTATTCTTTATGGCTTCAATATTTTGTATTGAGCTTGAACTTTTACACAAAGCTAATATCATCTTGAAACAAATCGTTGCATGATCCGTATATAATCAGCAATTTATCTTATCCTTTATTCTTATTTTCCGATTCTAGATAACATTTGATATAAAGAAGAAGAGATTTGCTTTATTCGGATTCTGAATAAATCTGCTAGAGTTTTTATATAGCAAAATACAAATTCGGCCTGGGCCCCTAGCTCTCTCTGCATCATACCCGCATCAATATAAATTTCACCATCTTGTTTCATTATAGAAACTAAGCTAAACTGTTGCAATGTCGCTTCGTCTCTTTAATTTCGCATTTCATGTATGAGCAAGTATTGATCTTAATTTACCTGTCAAACCAACCAGCTGCCAATATACTATACAAATTTGGTCCCGGTTTGATAGGATTCCCCAGAATTTGTATGAATGAAATAACTTCTTCTGTTAAAAAAAAGAGGAAAGGAAATGTAGCTAAGGCTATAAGGTTAGAAACAACAATGCGATTAATTTAAATTACAATAAGTAGGCTCGTGATTAAACGGTCCATGCATGGGCGATGTCTTCCTTAGCTGAAGAAGAGCCAGGAGCTATGAGTGAGCAGTTTAACATATTTGTGAATCTAAGGGCAACGTACGTAGGATTACATGTGAAGTTCAAAAAATCTCACCAACTAATTCAGGTATGTCATTTCTCCCTAACAGTTGGGTAACTCAGGACATCCCTAACAATCGTATCCGTCTTGCGTGAGTGAGAACTTGAAATATGAAAATCATAGAGGTTCTCCTTGAAAAAATTCTGAAAAAGCTTAAAGCAAGAACAAAAAAGAGAGTTCATAGCATAGAAATAACTAAAACTCAATCTTGCCGCCGCTTCTTCTTCTCCTCTTCTGTTTCAAGAAGCTCCTCCAAAATCTTATCATCCAAGTACTCAAACTCGATAACTTGCTTTCCTTGTCCGGTACTTGATGAGCTTCCCCTCTCAAAACTCTCAGATGCACCAACATTACTGCTAGATGCTGAAAATGATCGAGGACGAGGAGAAAACTCCGTCACTTGAGAGATATATTCACTAGGAAAGTTGAGGATTGCAAGATGACGTCTCAAGTTAAATGCAGCTTTATCATAAGCACGAGCTGCCTCTTCTGCCGTATCAAATGTCCCTAGCCATAACCTTCCTCCTTGCCTTGATGGGTCTCGTATCTCCGCTGCAAATTTTCCCCAAGGTCTCCTTCGAACACCCCGGTATCGAACCTCTCCTCTCCCTTTCTCCTCATTTCCCTTCCCTTTATGAGGCTCTTCCATGTCCTTGCTTGCTTTGTGTGCGTGCGGGTTACTGTACTACCTTCCTTCTTTCTTTTGCTTTCAAATTTGTTTGCTTTCAATGTTGGTGGTATACGAACCATATAATTTGCCGAATGCCTATATATGGATTTTGGAGTTGAGGTGCTATCTGACGACAGACGTTTGAATTTTCCAGGACGTGGACTGACCAGATCTATATTTAGAGTTTTAAGAATAAAAGAAAAAGGAAAAACATAAAACACAGCTCTCAGCTTCTAGGAAGGTTCTCTCATCAAGAATTCTATAAATTCGATTGTTCGACCTTTCCTCTGATGGAATTCTAAAAGTTTAATGAATCGCTTTCTACAGATAAGCATTTTTTTAATGTTGTTCTGATTCTTGACTTTAATCTGATTTGTTTTCAAGAATAAAATTTCCATGCACAGTGTACGGCAAAAGTAGCACTGCAGGTCGTTCGTGTGTTTTATTATTATTTTTCCGCAAGGTGATATTTTAGGAAATTAACTTCACCTCTCCCACAAGGTTTATGACAAGACCAATTAAAAAATAATAATATGGTCAAATTTTAAATTTATTTTTTAAAAATTATAAGTTTGAATTTCACAAATCTTAAAGTCATTAAAGATTTACTTACTTAATATATTAAATATCTTAAATATATTAACGATCAGATTTTAAATTTGTTATCTAGAGATTATAAGTTTGAGTTTCAAAAATTTCAGGGCTATTGAATACTTACTTGATCGTTAACTTCAGGGCCTGTAGGATTAGTCGAGATGCACACAAATTACTCCAGATATCCATTTTAATTAAAAAAACCTATTGAACAAGACTTAAATATATTCATGAATTAAATTTATATAAAAAAATGTTAATTTGAAAGCTATTGAAAGGATACACAACTATATAAAATCTTCATAAAATAAATTTATTTAATATATAATAAAAAAATATTATTTTATAAAATAAAATTTAATAATAAATTTAATAGTTACACATGCATGTGTTAGATGAAGGACTTAAAAAGTATGAATATAATTTGTTTTAAAAAATCCTTGAAATATATTATGTCTATAAGAATTTTTATGAGATTTTATAAACATGTCAAAGTTTAAGTCTATTTCATTTATAGGCTCATTAAACAAATTAAACAAGCCCGAGTTGCTCTATATTAAGGGATAAATTTGTTCTTTCTAATTTGTTCGAGTTTTTGACAGACTTGCTTGCTTCCGCATGCTCTCCCATGGTTACATAGTAATCTTATATTCCTTTACTTTTTATGATTTTCTAAAAAATCCTAAGACTTATATTAAATAATCGATTATTTTTTTTTCTAGCAATATTATTCATTTTTTTCTAATTAGAATAGCTGGTAACTTGTGCTTGATGTTATAACCTATCTTTAGATTATTCCCTAAAAATTTATTTTTTTTTCTTGTAAAAATAATAATATCAAGAAGACTGACAATTTAGTGAAAGGTGACTAAGGTTCCAGATATATACAGAAGAATCAAGATGGAGTTTTGGATAAAATTTAAAGCCTAATCATACCTCATTGTACCCAAGACTAGAGAGACAATGCAGATTCAATGTTAAATTAAATGATTTTTGGATGTATCTGCATAAAAAATTAACTCCATGGACATAATTAGATTTTTAATATGACAGTTTGATTTAATCATGGCCAAATTAAGAGTTTAATTATATTTAAGAATTAATTTTGGTCCAATTAAAAGATTTAATTAGGTGCAAGAACTTAATTATATTTTTAATGGGTCAAATTAATTTTATTAGGGACTTAATTGGTGAAAATTAAGATTGGGAGCCCAATTTGATCTTAATTGAGAAGATTGAAATTTTAGAGGACCAAACTTAATTCTTATAAAGTTAATTGATTGAAATCAGGGGTGAAATTACAAGAAAATTGAAAGTTTAGGGTCGATTAGGGGTTAAATTGAAGAAATTCACAGCCAATGATTTTTTTAAAAAAGGCGCAAAACTTCGGGGACTTAATTCGGTTGAATACAGAGGTAAAATTCAAGAAATTAAAAGTTTGATGGTCAATTAAGGGTCAATTTATATAAATCCAAGACCAAAGATCACAATGAAAAAGACGCTAAAATTCAGGGTTGATATTGAAGTTTGGTAAGGGTAAAATGCATAAAATTAAAAGTTTGGGGTGAATTGGAAATGCAATTAAAAAAAATCAAAAGTTGAGACTGGAGAGACTAAATTGAATTTTGATCACATCCTTAAATTAAAACCCTTGAAGCCAAAACGATGTCATTTCATTTAAATGAAATGGCTCGTTTTGACCAAACAGTAACAAAAAAAAACCAAATGACAAGGTGGCAGGCAGGTCCGTCATTCAATGAGGTACACGTAACGACACCTAGTGTCTGAAAGGTCAAAGTGGCTGGAATGTTATTTAATGAGTGATAAATATTTCTTATATAAATATTAATGCGATGAAAATATATTTAATTTTTTAGATAATTTTTATACACATCGGATGTAAGGAAAGTATGATTTAAAACGTTGTTAAACTCATGGGAGTCGAGCTATCCTTTAAGCTGAGGTCGGTCGAGCTCTTTTCTTATGCTAATTCCATCACATTAGGCTATTCTTAAAGCTAAACCCTTGAGGGTAGTGTTCTTTTCATAGACTGAGTCCATAGTATTAGGCTCTTTCTCAATATTAAACTGATGAGGGTTGAACTTTTTTTTTTGGCTAAGTTCGTGTCATCAAGCTCTTTTTTTAGGTTGAGCGTATGGTAATCTTCTTCTAAACTGAGTATATAAACGATTGAATCCAAACATATTATCAATACTATGAGTTTTTGAACATTCAATTTTTTTTTTAGAACCATTAAATTTAATCCCATGAACTTCCTTGGTACTCCTCGTAGCTTAGAAAACAACTACTATTCAGCTTCTCATCCGTGTCCTTAAAGGCAAGTACAATATTATTGTTTTGTTAGGTCAGCACCCATAACTTCACTAATCTCCTAGAATTGCACACACGCCTTGTAACGAATTGGTGCATTGTCAAGAATTGCACACACGGTGAGATGCTTCTTAATCACCACATATTCAATTGGCTCAAGACATCCTACAGAGGAGGAATCTTTAAACATGTTAGTGTCAACAATAGCTTTATAATTTATATATTCGACATTATAATCTAAAAGAATAAATCTATCCCCTCATGGTTTGTTTTATATGAAACCAAATCTGAACATTCCCTTGTAATGATTTGTGACAACCACGAGAATGATCTTCCATTTAATTTGATCTCCACCACATGTTTCTTCTCCTTCTCTGCCGATCTCTCACCTCAAACTCCCTCTGTTATAATCATCAGCAAGCCAATCTATGAGTTCTCGGTGCTCAAATCTCCATTAAAATATAATATAATCCTAGGATAATTACTTAAGTGCTAACAGCTTATAAAAAATCTTTACAGTTAAAGAACTCCAACAACAAAATTTAAAGCAAAAATCATGTAATATGTGTTCCACGTCAATGAAAATACATCGGGAGCTAATTTGTTTCTCAAGAAAATGGGTTAAGGATGAACGCCTTTAGAGAAAAAGGGATCGAACAGGAAGCTCATGGGAATAATATCGTGAATAAATACGAGATTTATAAGTTAGATTTGGATTTACTGTATCGGATAAGAATGCAGGGTGTGAATTTGATATAGGAGCTAGGGTTAAAGTATGACAATAAACTAAAAGACAGACAAGATTGCAATATTTCTATGACTGAAATGAGATTACAAGGAGATCATACCATATTATTGTTCCACTGTCTCATGCCAATAGTTTATTTATTACAGAGAGACTGCCGACCTCTGGGCTACTGAAAGGTCGATTTTTATAAATATACAAACCATTAATTTCTAGTAGTGAAGGGAAATAAAAGAGCTAGGGACCAAATTTGCCATGGAAAAAAACTTGGGTTGTTGCAATGTTAAATAAGTATATAGGAGCGCGGTAGCCTCTGTTTTTTAGTGTATTTTATTTGAAAAAAATATCAAATTAATATTTATTTTTTATTTTTTTAATAGTATTAATGTCAAAAATAAAATAAAAAATTAATATATATATTTTTAAAAAATATATATATTTAAAAATTACTATAAGATACCAATAGCCCCATTCATGCATCTATTTTGCTAAACCCATTCTTTATAAGGGTTAGTGTTGGGCCCATTTGATCTTCAACATTAAGCCATGCTCCATTTAAAATGTTCAGGAGAGTCTACTGATGCGGGACGAAAAGAATTTGTCATGGGATTTCCTTCCTGGATTATTTCAAATCTTACCTTTATGAAAAGAATTTGTCGTATTAATTTTGAGATTTAAGGAAAATTTTATTAATTAAGCAAGGGCTTTACCAGGTAATTAGTGATGGTCTTAGGATCTTTATTTTATATTATAATTTTTTATTATTATTAATATGGGTATCCGGGTTAACTTGCACACACCTCGACTAATCTTACGGGTCCTGAAGTTAATAACCATGTAAGTCTTCAATGATTATCATATTAGCAGCCACATGACTCGAATACCACAAAGAGAACAAACCCCTTAATTTCAAGTTCTTATCATTATGCCATCTATTATATGGTTATCTTTATTTTATATTATTGCTTTCGATCCTAGATATTATCAGGGCTTTAATTCTCTATTTAAATCTATATAATGACCTCATGGTCGAAGACCTTTACGAAATTTTTTTGTGATTTTAGAGTGTTTATCTCCATTTTGTCACTGTGAGAACAGTAAACATAAAGATAGTCCAGATTGTCTTTTTGTTATTTCTATAATGATAAAAATTTATTTTAAAATTATTTTTTACTGTCCCTGTCTCTTGCTAGACTGGGTTTAAATGAAATAGTTTAAATCCTAAGAAAAAAAATATTTTAAATGAAATTTTCTAAATAAAATGAAGTACTTGAATCGTAGCTTAATCCGTATGATATTGTCTACTGTCCCTGTTTCTTGCTAGACTGGGTTTGAATCTCTTTACCAAATAAAAGTTCTAATGAATAGATTTATTTTTTTATAAGATCTAATAACTAGTCTTAAATTGACAATAGGATTGGTGCCCGTGGTTGGGATATTAAGGATTTAATTCCCTTTCTTATTTATTAATTATAAATTAAAAAGTTGATGCTTTTAGTTATAATTTTTTTTTGGTTTTTTTTAATTATTTTTTTTGTTTGATTTAGTTTGTTAATATTAAAAAAAATTTCTATTTAGTTATTACACTTTCATTACACGGATCCTGGGTTTGACGATTTAATCTAGTTGATTCAATTTTTTTTTCTTTTTTTTAATTTTTTTTCTTTCAATTTCATCTTTTAATATTGATTTGATTGAGAATTAAACTTCATGATTTATTTTATTTACTTTTCATTAGATTATCGTGATCTCATAAGGGGATTTTACTGTACCCTTCCTCGCAAAGCACTATTTATTGGAATAGTGTTTTGCTTTGTTTTTACCTTTTCAAATAATTTTTTTTAAATTTCATTATTTAATATTAATTTTTTTTTCTATTTAGTTATTACACTTTTATGACACGGCCTTGCAGTCAGACTCACATCTAAGGCTCTTTGGTCTCGTGTTTCAATCAGACCCAAGGCTACTGAGCCTGACGTTGTAGCCAAACCCACTTAAACTTCGGTTATACAAGTTTAATATTATTACTAATATTAAAATTATTATTATTTGTATTAAAAATATTATTATTATTATTATTATTATTAATATTGCTAATATAATAATTAAAAAAATATGAAAAAAATATTATTAGTTATAGGTTTTTTGTTCTTATTTTTCACTATAGATTGCATTGTGCAAATACACAGTAAAAGGTGGGTGTCTTTTAGTTATAGTTTTTTTTTTCTTTTTAATTAATCTTTTTTTTTTATTTAGTTTGTTAATACTAAATTTTTTCTAATTAGTTACCACACTCTCATGACACGGATTCTAGGTTTGACGAGTTAATTTGGTTTGACGAGTTAACCCAGTTGATTCAGATTTTTTTTTAATTAGTTTTTTTTTTTCAATTTCATCTTTTAATAACGACTTTTCATTAGATTATCGTGATCTCATAAAGGGATTTTACAGTACCTCTTATCATAAAACACTATTCATTGGAATAGTACTTTGCTTTGTTTTTCCCTTTTCAATTAACTTTTTTGTTTTTTTAATTTTATTCCTTAATATTAATTTTTTTTATTTAGTTATTACACTTTTATGACACGGCCTTGCAAGCAGACCCAAGAGCTGCTCTTGGGTCTGGTGTTGTAGCCAGACCCAAGGCTCTTGAGCCTAGAGTTCCAACCAGATTCACTTAAATTTGGGTCTTGCAAGTTTAATATTATTATTTGTATTAAAAATATTATTAATTTTATTATAATGAATATTGCAAATATAATAATTAATAAATTTGAAAAAAATATTATTAGTTATATTTTTTTTTGCTTTTTTCTTTTTAATTAATCTTTTTTTTGTTTGATTTAGTTTTTTAATATTAATTTTTTTTATTTAGTTATCACACTCTTATGACATAAATCCCGGGTTTGACGGGTTGACCTGGTTTTACGGGTTAACTCAGTTGATTCAAATTTTTTTTAATTAGTTTTTTTCTTCTAATTTCATCTTTTAATATCAATTTGATTGAGAATTAAACTTCATGATTTGTTTTGTTTACTTTTCATTAGATTATCGTAATCTTAGGAGAGAATTTCATTGTACCTCTCCTCTCAAAGCACTATTAATTGGAATAGTGCTTTTCTTTGTTTTTTTCATTTCAATTAATCTTTTTTTTTTAATTTTATTCTTTAATATTAAATTTTTTTCTATTTAGTCATTATAATTTCATAACACAACTTTGCAGCAAGACCCACTTCTAAGGCTCTTGGGCCTAGCGTTGCAGCCAACCCATTTAAACTGGGTCATGCAAGTTTAATATTATTATTAATATTAAAAATATTATTATTTGTATTATAAATATTATTATTTTTATTATAATGAAGATTGCTAATATAATAATTGATAAATTTGAAAAAAATATTATTAATATTGAAAAACAACCATGGATTTGATTTGAACGGTAAAATTAAAAACTATAAGAACTTGGATCATACATGTTTTATCAATTAGAATGAGGGTGATGAGATTTGAAATTGTGAATATTTGATCTCAAATATTCTAATATTATATCAAGAGACTATTTTAATCAAAAAATTTAAATTATTAGATGAGATTTCATGATATAATTTATATTATTCTATAACACAATATATAAGATTATGATGTGCATTTAAATTTTAAAACCTAGTGATTGATCAAATTATTTTTATTTGTTAATTATAAGCGGTTAACAGCTAAAACCTAGTGAAGTGAATTAATGATTTTTTTTTATCTAACACTTTTCTTAATTTTCTTAGCTGAATATGACTGCGGCATATTTTCTTGGAAGATAGAGGACTAAAGATAATTGGATATATTTTTTAAAAACAAATTCGTAAGCTATTAATTAGTGAGAAAAAACAACGCAAATATACATTTTTTTTCTTTCAAATGGATGAAAATATTGCGTATTTTAAGTTAATATAAATATCTTATTTTTTAGAGGGAAAAAATGGTGGTAATATGTTAATAATATTTTCATGAGCCATGAGCTGGATTCATCCCTCATTTGTGTTTTATGGCTGTTTTTTCTTTTTAATTATATTGCAAGGATGTTAAATAATATATTTTAGGAAAGAAAATAAGCAATATATATATATATATATATATATATATATATATATATGTCGTGTAATTCTACATGAGAGATACTCTTCTTCAAAATAGTAGCCAATACACAGGTAAGATCGCAAATACAAGAAAGATGGTAACCAATTTGTTAGTTGGACTCCATGAATAATAATTTATGAAGGTCACTAGTGAAAAGAAGTGGGAGCTTCGAATCTAGTCATTCTAATTCCATTTCACAATTAGTACGTAGCAGCATCACCCTTGAAAGAATTGACACAAATCATAACCATATCTTGACTGCCAACACTAGTAAAAATAAGTTTGATGAACACAATAATGATTCTTCCCTTTTCTTTTTGTTGTTTCTGAACACTTATAAGGGAATAATAGTGTTGTTTTTATATCTATACACGTTTGAAATAACACCTATCCGAGATCTAGGATGATGCTTCCTTGTAATATATACGATTAATCAGATTTGGATACACTCAAGCTAGCCTAAAGTCGAATGATCTCTCTCACTAGCACCTCGATGGATCTCTTGGCGCTACTACCGAAATTTTTCCTCAATATTCCAATTTGAAATGATATAATTTTCCAAGTAAAAAAAAGATTCAATTTCGCATGGAAGTAACAAGGCGAAGAGGCGATCGAAGACCATTCAGAGGTGAAGATTAAGAAATAGAACGATGAGTGCTGGGCCAGCCCAACCCAACCAAATCTCGTCTTTTTCCACCCTCTCAAATCTGATGACCGGTCCTCCTAACCACTACTTTATTTATTCCAGGGAGCATTTTTTTTCTCGACACAACTTGAAAAAATTACATGAACAAGAATTCGAGAATTCCGTGCCAATTTACTGTCGATATATGTGGTTTATGAGCACGAAGTAGGCAAATGGGAGAAGGGTTGAGAATAAAGCTACTAGTGTTCCCAACTCTTTTCTAGAACAATGTAAATTGAACTATACTACTCAAGAATTCGATCAAATTTAAAAACAAAACTTGGACTTGACTAGTCTCCCTTTGTTTTTTAACAAGACTTGACTAATAATCAACTCTGTACAGAGAAAAGTAAGACGTGTTATGACTGGTGGCTCCAAATCTTTAATTAGTCCACGTGCATATTAAAGAAAATTGCTACACCTAGAGGCGGCGGGGCATTTAATATAGTTCTTCACCTCGTCACGGTAATCCAATCGATTAATTTTCCAAGATTGATGATTAGCAGTTTGAGTACCTGTGCATTTCTACTGGTATACAAAATTATAGACAATCAACCCTGATAAGATAAAAGATATGATTCCGCACTGATCGCCTAATTCATATAGGTGCATTGATCCCAGCCATAAAAAATGAAAAGAGTTTTTGTTTCATCGTCACAAGACAATGAAAAAAAGAGGTCGTAGCGTTGTAACATCTTTCTTCTGGCTTGTTTATCATGTGATTAACATAGAGGGTTTGAGGTTGATGGGGCTGGACAGAGGTTTCAAGATTGAACTCATCATGAACTCGTCACAGGAATGGACACGCACCTCACAACTAGTTTTTCTGCACTATGGTGTTGACTCCATTAAAGCTAAACTTTTGATTACAGCCTTGAAATGTTAGCTACTGTGAGTTTTTTTCCAGTTACTGGCATTATTTATATACGTTTTACAGGCTTGGTTGGAGAAGGATTTGGCATCGGTTCATGTACCAGTTACATCCTGAAACAGTGGGTTTTTGAATCTTTAAGCTGTAATTAATGCACGACTTTAATTTCTAATCTTATCTTTTTGCTGGTTGGATCTTTCGTAATTTATAATAATTGTTTTTATTATGTTAGGAATATTTTGAATTCTCTGTTAACCATGGGATACGTGCCCGATCGGTGTTCATATATTGTTGTTAGTCTTACGAAAGCAATCGGTAAACACTTTTACTGTTACCGACCTGGTTCTTTTTCCGACAGAAATGACGTCTGACGTCATAGATGTCAGATATCCATTTGCAAAGTGCATGCATTCTAGCAATTCTGTTTAGCAAGTCTTGTTAGTTGTTACCCCATCATTGCCACCGATCTACGTAATAAGATCATGGAAAGAAGAAGAAGAAGAAAAGAAAGACCTCCACTATAATGATGATGATTGTGAAATTAAGATATTTTTAGCATATCTTAAACAGTGGAATAGAAATGGCTTAAGATATTATTTTTTAAAATATTTTTATTTTAAAAAATTATTTTTATGTTAAAAGGATAAAAAAATAATAATTTAAAAATAAAAAGAAAATTCTTAATATTTTTAAAAATATAATTGGACTACAATGTCAAACACCACCTTAATAAATAAAATTGTTATTTCTCGCATTTAATCTACTTAAAATAAACAATATTAATCATTGCCATTTATATTTTTATGGTAATTGATTGTCTTTACCTTATGGTCAGTGATTGTTCTTTAAAAAGGGCCAAATTGCATTTTTTTTAGAAATATAAGGAATGGATTGAACTCTGATTCAAGTATTTTTTTTGTCTTAATGTCGTTTGGGAGGTTTGAAGGATTGTTTGAGTTAATAAGGTGGTTTACTGTTATGGAATTGCAGTGAATCAGTGGTGAACAATAGCTCATAAGAAGGGTTTTTTTTTTCTTCAAAAACAAGAGCTTGATTTAGTCTCTTTGTTTGTAAAAATACAATTTAGTCCTTGTATATTAATTGAGGAAAATTGACCAATATTCTTTTGAAATACAAGGGGGAAGACGATGAATTGCCATAAACACAGGGGACAGCAAGTTGTTTTTATAAAAATAATTAAAATTGATATAATTTAAGATTTACGAGAGGGTGGGATCAATTTCCATGGTGAGATAGTGATATAGTAAATCCACGGCAAAGTTACGTGGCATCCACATCTTTTGAAATTGTTATTTTCTTTCACACCCTCTCTCCCTGCTCCATCTCTTATTGAAAACCGAAATAATAGTTTGTGTTTTGTCAAATTCCCCTGGAGATAATTAAGAAAATGCACGTATATTTAGTAAGAAACGAGAGAGAACAGAAATGGGAACAGAGGTAGCCCTGCAATTTCTAGCCTGCCGGACAGGTTCTTGGGATGGCTCGAAAATAGGACGTCGGCTTAGTGGAAAGAGCACGGGCAGTGGGGCCTCGCCATGGATGCAAAGAGAATCGTGAAACATCTATCAATCGACTATGTACCATGAATCTGTTGGCATCATGGCTCGCCTAACCAATCAGTCATGTAATAGTCACTCATGCCTAAATTGATTGGGGCCCCTATTTTAATACTATCTGTAGTAACGAAACATGCTACTGACGTTCTGTGTGTCTGTCTCTGTGTGTGTGTACACACACATATATAACATATGTTACTCTCACTATCTGATCAAGTGAGGTTTTGGAAAGAAAATGGAGAGTGGAAAGTAGACTTTTCTTTGATAATATTGTATGAAGAACCTTTGGATATATAGTCCTTTTACACTTGTTTTTGTTCTAGTCGCTATAGAGACACGTTTTATATAACATTTAATATCGGGGTTTTTTCCTTTTTTTATTATCAAGGAGGAGATTCTCAATTAATTACACGCAGAAAGATGTATACTGTAAAAATGGGAAGAACTTCTAGAGAAGAAGGTATGCGCACCCTTGTCCCGTTGTGGGAGATGATTAATAGCTAGATACACAAAAAAGAAAAAAGGACCAAGGGTTGAGTCCTCGAAAATACACAGGGGCAGATATGGGAATTCAAGATTTTAACGGTGTTCTCATTTAAATGTATGAATTTTGTCTTATGAGAAACCTGAAAAAGAGGGGGGCTCTCTGAAACCGCTTTCCTAGAAGCTACATATGAAAAACAAATGGAACCTACATTACATCGCAACGTCTTGTCCGTGAGGGTGTTTACGTTTGATGTTGGACGTATTTTTTATATATTTTTACTTTAATATATATTTTTTTATATAGTTATATGAAAAAAAAAATTTAAAAATAAAAAAAATATTATTTTAATATATTTTTTAATAAAAAAACTTTCAAAAATAATTCCTACCAAACAGCACTAAAAAAAATAGGTGGTGGTCACTGTCCACGTCATCGTATCCATTCTTTTTGGAGGACTTTCAAGCATTCAACTATTATCTCCGAGTTTCGGCGAATTGGAAATACTTCCTCGGTTTCAAGGGGGCCGTGTATCTGGACCATTTCCAGTCACAAGATTTTCAAGATTATGATCCATAGGCTCTATATCTAGCTAGGATGATGATGGCTATACATTTCTGTGGATCACCAACCAGTGGTGAACAATTTTTTAGCATTTTGGGAAATAAAATGCACCATTCTACGTATCGGAAGAAGTCATTTTCATCCGAAGTTGGCACAAGTTTATGATTGGATCGCAAAATCATTTCACATGAATCCCGATACGTAGAGTGACGAAATGCAACAACATGAACTCGGAAGTTACTAGGAAATTCCCTGTGTGTAATTAATTATTCGAGACTAATATTTAAATGGGTTTGTCTTTTCTGGTTGGAGTTTCTAGACATACCTTCTGTACAGTTTATTAATTAAAATACATCAAAATCACATAGATGAAAAAAAACCTTAAAGTATCAGCTTTTTACTTTTGATATAGATCAAAACACTGTTGATTACTCAACATATAATATTATTTAAATGATTTAGATCAGACGTGTGGGAGCTCCATAAAAATTATGACGGCGCGTGTGGAGGCTTTGCCACTTGAAAGGTGCGGTCGCAGACGGCTCCTATTTGCTAACACATGTACTGCATATACTAGTTACTTTTTCTTTTTTAATATATAAAATATATATATATTTTTCATTGCACGTGATAATTGTAAAAATACTAAGGTTAAAAAATCAAAAATACCCTTTTATTTCAGAAAAAAAAAAAGTTGACCTCAAGCGTTAAGGGGTACTTAGATTGTACCACAAATATGAAATTTTAAAAAAACCCCTAGGACATTAGTTGTGTTTTTTCTTTTTTCAAGGTCATATAAATAATTATACTGTGCAATAAAAATATGAAAATATTAAATTACCCCCGAGTGTTTGTTCAACCATTTTGTTTTTTAATGGAGGCATCAATCCTTTTTCTAAAAATCTGATCCATTCTTTCTTAAGGTGATTGGCGCTCGATATTTGCAAAAAGATTCAATTTAGTGAATTTAGAAACTCTTCGATAGTTAAGTCAGTGACCTTTTGAGATAAAAATGCAATAATATTACATAGAGATACCCTGAAAATAAATATGCAATAGAGAATAAAGATTCTGAACCCTTTGTTTAAAGGATTCTTGATCTATTTATAGCTCATGAATTTTTTTTATATGGACAAGAGAGGCTAAAGTGTAATATTAACTTGATAATATTAAAAAAAATAACTCAGACATATGAATTAATGTTGATAGAAATATCTTTGGCATATATTAATGTTTATGGAAATAAAATGGATCACTGGAGGATTTTTATATATCTAATAGGTGTATGAAGAATATGATCTAAAATGTAGTTGTACCTAAGGAAAAACGAGTTTTTTCCTTGGTTGAGCCTAATGAAGAAAGGTCTTTTTCTTGATTGAGCCCAAAGAAAATGAGATTAATTTCTTAGTTAAGCTAAGGAAGGTTATTGAGGGGGGGTTTTTGGACCCTTAAATTTAGATTCATCAATACTATTAGCATTATAATTTTTAATGAAATTTTAAAGAATTCACTTTTATTACGTGTGCTACAAATATTAAAGATATAGACATAGTAGTCTTTCAATTTCGAGATTTCTTTCATTTGATTATGAGTATTCTTTAGTAACAATGAATGCTATTATGAAAATAAGAATAAGCATGTTGTTTTAAAATCATAGTAAATAATGAGAATAAAAATAGAAATTAAACATAATTCCACTTCTACAAAGAGAGGTGGGAGCAAGAATAAGAGATGATAATTATTTTTTAAATGATATATTATTCTATTTAATATATATTTATTTCTTTTACCATCACTGATATTGGTGATAATGGTATTCAAATATGATGGATATACATTTGATTTAATCTAAATAGGTACGTGCAACTCACTTCCTAGCTCAATATTTTTAGGCTTGGCTACGAGCCGAATCTAAGTGGTCATAGGTATGGTGATCTGTCAAATCCAATATCCTTGTGTTCAACTATCTATTGAGTTTAAGTAGATATAAAAGATGAACCGCTAAATCCAATATTCTTGGGTCAGTTATATGCTGATCCCAAGCTGACGTGATTATAGTGAACTGTTATGTGTTGAGTCCAAATATATATGTCTAACAAGCTACCATACTTAATATTTTTTAGTTCAACAACTTACTGAGCCTAAGTGCAGCTGAGTCTAATCAACATTTGGGATTAAAACTTTTCCAACTAACGACATCACGTTCACTACCACAATCTTTATATTTAGCGACAGAATTTTCCGTCGGTTTTTGTACTATCATTCTGTTGGTAATTAATTTACTGACAGAATCATAGACGAAAATGCTCCGTTGATGAATCTTTCATCGGTAATTTTTTATTCATCAGTAAGTCCGTTGGTAATACAAAAATATTATTACCAACGGATTTATTGACAGAAAAAGCACAAAAAAAAGTTACCGCATCATTCCATTGGTATTTTCCTCGGAAAAATACCATATATAATTCCGTTGATGATTATTTAAAAATATTTTTAAAAAAATCTATTTTACAAAACTATAAAATAATTAAATTAATATAAATCAACACTCTATAAAACTCAAAACTGAGTTGCTTGAAAAATAAAAGAAAATCAACTCAAACAAATTTTCAATAAATAAATAACACAAAAAAATTCAACTAAAAAAAATTCATATGAAAAAAATGAAGTTGCGATTGCTAAAAATTTAAAAATCCTGTAAATAAATCAACTAATAATTGATCTCATATGAAAAAAAAAATATCCTACAACAACATTAATACAATTATTAAGAACAAAAAAAATTATAAATAAAATAAAAAACAAATATAGTGAAAAAAAACATGAAAAAAGAAAAATCTTACCTTAATGTAGTTGCAAATGAAGCTGAGAAGAGAGAAAAAAAATTCATAAAGTATATTAATTAAAAAAAATTGAGAAGAGAAAAGAAGAAAGGAGAAGAAGACATACCTGGATATGAAAGAGAAGAGAAAGAGTTGAGGAGAAAATAGAAGAGAAGAGAAAGAAAGGGATGTTGATTTTTTTACATATGGGGAAGAAGAAGAAGAAGAAAGGAGGTCTATCTGTTGTGAAATTAGAGATTCTAGGTTTTTTATCGGGGTGTTTTACTAATGGTTTTACCGATGGATAATTAAATATTAATATTTTTAATTATTCTGTCGGTGATTCCGTCTGTAATATTTAATTTAATTTAATTTTTCAATTTAATCAAAAATTTTCAGAAACCGCCAAATATCATCGACGACTTTTCAATCCGTTGGTGATTCAGTCTATAATATTTAATTTAAATTTTTAATTTAATCAAAAATTTTCAGAAACCCGCCAATTAACGCCAATGACTTTTTAATCTGTCGGTGATTTTGTCTGTAAAGAACAATAATTAACAGTGTATTTGGGAAGTGAATAGTTCCAAAGCTCCCTGGAAAATGCCAACGGAATTTTCCGTTGGTGATTCCCTTTGTAATTGACATGATGAACAATGTTAACAGTTTTTCAATGATTTTACTGACGGAATTTATTATGTCGGTAATTCCGTTGGTATAAATGACACGTCATCGTAATTTTTGGCTTCGTTTAAATTATTGTTTTCCCACTGTAATTCTCTCGGTATATATCGAGAAAATATTTCTATCGATATTTTCATTTGTATTTATCAAATTTCTGGTAGTGGTCAGAATCAATATTTTTAGATAAAAAGATACTTATGTGTGATTAATTGAACTCCAAACACCATCAAATTCATTATAAATCATTATATTTGGGATTATTAGTAACAAGAAAAACTAGAGAGAGGAGAGAGAGAGAGAAAGGAAGGTGTCAATAAAAGAGTACCGAGATCGAAGGTCTAAAATCTTAAAAAGAAAAGAGAAGGAAGTTACTATATATACACACAAACACAAAATTCACTATAAAGAACACTGCACATGCACAAGAATACTCATTCCTAATCTTAATTCTTTTAAAAAAGAAAATTAAAGGGGAATAATTTTATCGTTTGTTTGATAAATAATTTCATCACATTTAAACCTAACTTAGTTGAGCGTCGTTAAACCCTAGCGATAATTCTTTAGAAAGGTCAGTAACCCTAATGATAACGATTTTTGACTTTTTTTTAGTCCAATCCGAAAACTCTACAATTCATAAAATGGAAAAGCACATTTATGGTGAGAAGTTGCTTAAGGTAGAAGTAGCTTAAGCTAAGGGTTGCTTCAACAATTATCCAATACTCTATTTAATAAAATGTTTAAAGATATATTTATTAATTATACTTTATGAAATGAAAATTATTATCAGTTAATAAAAAAATCCCAAGTTCATAATAAAAATTATCCAAGATCCTATTTATTAGATATATTTATATAAAATAATAATAAAATATTTCTTAAATATTTTAAAAGAATGCATTTATAGTTTTATTGAGACTTAAAATTACCTTAAATCGACTCTGATTATGGTAATTTTATTATTATTATTATTATTGTTAAGATTAAGGTTTATTCACATTGTGATACCTTACAAGTGAGAAAAACCACTCGTTCCCTCGAGTCATTGTAGTGAAAACAAACCAAAGGAACGAGTGGTTCCTCGAGCGGAGCAGAGCATTTGGAGGGAAACGCAGCAGCCAACCTGAGCTGTCCCAACTACGGGGAAAAAGAGGAAATTAATTTTCATCCACGTGGATGACAAGTGGACAAGGCCCTCTTCAACAAATCCCACACCCAGACAAAGCTGATGTGATTGGGATGATGTCATCACAAAACTCTTCTGACGTGGCCATCCATCTTCAGTTGACCAATCTGTAATTTTACCCCATAGGCATGCAGATGTGGATCCCACATCCATTCTTTTTTCTGTATTTTAGAATATTGCAAGACTAGCTTAAATGATTTTTAGATAGAACAACATGAAGATTAAATATTTTTGTAATTAAATATTATATGAAAAACCCGCACACTTGTATTTATAAAAAAATATCTATATTTTTTTAATTATTTTTTTATAGATAAAATCAAAATCCTGCCTAACTGACTGCATCCCTTTGCTGGGTATATAAAGTACACTAGACTTCAAATTTTGCACACCCCAGTAGGCACTGCAAGAAAACAGGAAGCCACAAAAAACACAAATTGCAGGGCAAACCGAAAACCAACCCCCCCAGCCAATTCAAATGGATGGCTCCTTCTTCCACTCCTCAAATTCTGATTTTTCATTCGAATCTTGTTTTGAATCGCCAGATTTTTTCCATGGCCAATCTTTTAACCAAAGTTCTCTCCCCTTCAATGAAAACGACTCTGATGAAATGCTTCTTTTTGGGCTAATCTCGGAGGCCACTCAAGAAACGTCAAAAGCAACTTCCTATAATGGAATTATTAAGGAAGAAGAGGTTAGTTCCGTGGCCGAAGAAGATCCCAACAAGGAAAAGTCCTACAGGGGTGTTAGGAGGCGGCCATGGGGCAAATTCGCGGCAGAGATAAGGGATTCCACAAGGCATGGCGTAAGGGTGTGGTTAGGCACATTTGATAGTGCAGAGGCAGCTGCTTTGGCCTATGACCAAGCTGCTTTTTCAATGAGAGGAACTGGGGCGACACTGAATTTCCCAGTTGAAAGAGTGAGGGAGTCACTGAAGGATATGAAGTGTACTGACCAAGAGGATGGGTGCTCGCCTGTGGTGGCTCTAAAGAGGAAGCACTCCATGAGAAGGAAATTGGGAAGCAGAAGCAAGAAAGAGAGTAATGTTAGGATAGAGAATGTGATGGTTTTGGAAGATTTAGGTGCTGATTATCTGGAACACCTATTGAATTCATCTGAAGATGCTGTTAGTCCTTGCTGAACTATCTTAATTTTACATGTTTCTTATCTTTTTTTTTCCTCCTCCCATATGATTTATTGAGATGGTAGGATTGATCATATGCCGAATCTTCATGTGTATTTTCCATTTTCATCCCCCTGTATTTCCTCTCGAAACCTTGTAAAGTAAAGGGGCTGAAGGGTGTTGAATGACCCTTCTTGTACGTGGGCCTTAGAAACCACATAATTAAGTATCAATGGAAAAAAATGAGGTGACTGCTGCCTTTCTTTGAAAAGTTCTTTTAACATGGGATCACGTAGACTCGAGTTAAACAAAGTCAAACTTTGTTCCGATCTTAAATTTGTTTCGTGCAAAAGCACCATGATCCAAAACAAAGCTACAAGGTGCCCTTCGACTAGTTCATCGTCCCGAAAAGTCATTAAATAATTTAAACTGGTGTCCTCGAACACTGAATGAGCATAATGGAGCCAACAGCTTCATTTTCATTCCAAGGAAGATAATATTTATCAGCAATCCCTCTTACATACGAAACATCATACTCTAAGAAACTGTCCTTGTTCTTTGGGTTAACTACAAAAAAACTCCTCACCTATAGGATCTGTATCAATGTTACCTTTCACTGACCGCGCTCATCGATTTTATCTTTAAATTCTACCCATCCTACATTTCCATGTGCTATCCATCCAAACTTGTTACAAAATCAGCTTAGAAGTTACGAGGATACTCCAAAATTTTAATATTAATCAAATTTATTGTTTTAAGAAATATTGTTTAGAAAGAAAAGAATTAATCCATCACTATCAGAAAATTGATAAATACAAACGAAAATATCGAGGGAATATTTTCATCGGTAAATTTCCAAGGGATTTTACCGACGGAAATATTTCCTCGGTATATACCGACGGAATTATCGTGGGAAAAAAATTTAAAACAAAGCAAAAAAAAGAAGGATGACGTGTCATTTTTACCAACGGAACACTGTGAACACCGTTCATC
>Ga0307517_10003701_pt1 | contig 23754 bp, 28 predicted proteins | sample 23_EM_MG_FD_194515 | JGI IMG/M metagenome (GOLD analysis project Ga0307517, IMG submission 194515) | Populus trichocarpa ectomycorrhiza microbial communities from riparian zone in the Pacific Northwest, United States - 23_EM | ecosystem: Host-associated > Plants > Roots > Unclassified | place...
AAGTTGGACTGGCACTTGCTGCCGCTCATGTGTAGTAAGTAGCCCCCTGCACTCCGTACTGAACCCACTCATTAATCCGCCACCTTCCAGTCATGTACCTGTGCGTCGCTAAATCACCCCCCCCCCGTTGCATTCCGATGGTTGCTGACACCTTTGCCGCTTTCCAAAGGATCACGTTCGCCGACAAGATCACACTGGGTCAATCCGCAGTACTGGGCATCATGCACGTAAATTCCCCTTCGTCTCGTATCATATCCGCTTACCTGCAACCCATTAGTCAATCAAACCACCTTTCGACAAACCAATACAACTGGCTCGGGACGGTATTTTACCTCTCGTACCTTGTTTTCGAGTTCCCGCAAAACTTGGCTCTCCAGAGGTGGCCGGTCGGGAAATGGATGAGGTACGTTGGAGCACCTAATGGATTGTTCTGAGGCTGATCACCGACCAAGCATCAACATCTTCATCTGGTCCATCGCCTTGTTATGCCATGCCGCCTGCAAGAACTTCGGTGGCTTGTTCGCCGTCCGTTTCATCCTTGGAATGTGTGAGGGAGCAATTACCCCAGGATTCATGATTGTATGCGCAATTTCGCCGCATGCCCTTTCTATGTCTCTGAGATGACGTGCATCAGGTCACCTCCATGTTCTACACACGTAGCGAGCAGATGCAGAGGACAGGGTACTGGTGTATGCTCGTCATATTTATTACTTCTTAGAATCCTTCTAACATCAGTTCCCAGTCCTCATGAATGGTGTTGCTATCATCTTCTTGGGACTGGTCGCCTTCGGCTGCACCCATATCCACACCCCAGGTTTCGAACCCTGGCAATGGCTGGTTTCCATCACCGGTATCCTGACCTTCATCACCTCGATACTTTTCTGGCGCTTCTTCCCCGACTCCCCGACTAATGCTTGGTTCCTGACCCCAGAGGAACGGATAAAGGTCATCATTCGTATTCGGGACAACCAAGCCGGTGTGGAGAATAAGACATTCAAGAAGGAGCAGTGAGTCCCCTCTCATACTCCCGCGTTCTTTTCAATGGTTTTGCTCAAGCCGCATGACGGGTCAGGGTCATCGAAGCTCTCAAGGATCCAAAAACGTGGCTGTTCGCCTTCTTTGCCGCCTGCTCGTGAGTTATTGGCGCTCCCCCACTCTTTGTGTTTACTAAGCTTCTTTTCTCTCAGAAACATTTGGAACTCAGTAAGAGCCGCCCGTGTGGATCCTTAGTGGATATTTCCTCACCCAGCCCCGCAGCTCATCAACCAGCGCCAGATCATCCTGAGACTGTTCGGGTTTCCGCTCTTTGAGACGACGCTTCTCGGTTGCATGGATGGTGTGGTTGAGAGTACGTGACCTTTGGTGACCCCGTGGCCGAGGATTGACACTTTCGAACAGTTATCGTGATTTATATCGGTGTGACGATAGCTGCGCGTTGGAAAGATGGTAAAGCTTGGACTGCCATGTTGAACTACGTGCCCTCAATCATCGGGACAATCTTGGTTGCCACTCTACCCGGTACGAACAGGGTCGGCCTTTTGTTCTCTTACTGGATTTCGAGTACGTTCCCTCACCACCAATCAACTGATTCACCAAAATGCTGAACGCTGTCGCACTGTTTCCCTAGTCTGGGGTATCGTCCCATTCGTCATCTTCCTCTCGTGGGTTGGAATGTCGACATCTGGTCACACAAAACGTGTCACCGTCAACGCCGTGGTCTTGATCGCCTACTCCGTGGGTAACGCTGCCGGGCCTTTCATTTGGCAAGAGCAGTACAGGCCAAGGAATAAGGTCCCGTTCGCTATCATCACCGCTTGTTCTGCCGCTTCCGCTTTCACGCTGTTCGTCACCCGCCAATACCTAGCATATCAGAATAAGAAGAGGGATGACGAGGCTGCGGCTAGAGCGACCGCAGAGGACAAGTACGACGAGGTTTATATCACCGTTATGGAGGACGGAAAAGCAGTCGAGAAGAAAGTTGACAGGGTACGTTTATTCTATCTTCCCCCCTCATCGGATCCTTTTCATAAGGGTGATCCGATCGTATTCTCGATTACTTTTTAGGCTTTCCAAGATCTCACGGACCTGCAAAACCGAGAGTTCCGTTACGTCCTTTAAGATGCCTCATGGTATCCAGGTTCTGGCTAGTTACGCCGGATGTTTAGTTATGACGTCGTTTTGACGCACGTACGCTTGAATGATTAGATGCATGCACGGGATTCGGGAGGAGGGGAGGGTTCGCTCACGTTCGTCTTCGGAATATTATCTGACTCATGGCCGGGGCCCTGGCCGATGTTTTTTTGTATAATGTCAGCAACTTAATAACTTGGTTAAAATAGAAGAATACAACTGCGTGCAGACATATACTTCCGCCTGGGGGGTGTTGGATTTGGGAGTAAAAAGAAAATTGGATATGCGGCGTAGCAAGGTATGGGAGGCTATCAAAACAGTATGGAGAATCCGGGCGGTACTACAGCATCTGAAAAGAGAAGTATAGGAGAGATAAAGGGGAAACGGGAGAAGAATAAGTTGTAGGCGGTTAGAACGATACACCGATCATGGGTTAAGACGGGAACAGTGACATTGGTGGGTTTCTAGTCATAGGTTGGGGGGGCAGAAAGAGATCAAGCAGGAAAAAAAAGACGACTTTTCAAACGGTCGAGCCTCCGGAGACAGGGACCAAAACACCTGGAAAGAACGGGATGTAGGAGACGGGCTCCTTACAGTTCCATGGTAGACAACTCCAACACCCTGAAATGGGTCAGATCCTTGGAAAACTCGGACCAACCAGTGACTTCTCGCCAATTGTATCCATTTGCCTCTTTCTCTCCCGACGTAATGAAGTTACCCATCTCATCCTCCGAGACACCACGGAAGAGGAAGAAGAGACGGGTGAACACGCATTGATCTGCGGTCACTGAAATGTCGATGGCGGAAGATATCTTAGCAGGGGAGAGGAATCGATAGGCGATATTGCTATAGGCGCTGAATGCGGACATGTTGTGGCTAAAACCATGAGTCAGTCTCCTAAGAAAAATAAACGAGACGATACGAGGCACGACTGACTTGACGAAGTTTGTTCGTGCTTGTATTGATAGGCCGAGTTGGTCGAGGACGCCGATAATGTGCATTAAGAAGTCCCGCATCGGCATCGCAAAGCTGTTTCGCGGGGCTATGAACTCTCGGGGATCGAGCATACTCGCATCAGGTCTACACCGTAGCCAGTTAAGCACTTGAAACCAATAACCCGAGCGGATGCCTGTACTCACGAGGCCTCATAATACAGAGAGGTGGTCACGGTTCCTGTTTGGAAGTGTTCCATCCCACCACCCGGATTGACCCTCAAGAAATACTTGACTTTGTTCTCTTCCACAACCTCGGCAGGTGGCCATGTCATTCCAAAGGTCCAATACGGTGATGTGGTCAACACAACATCGCAATACTGCTGAGCGGGCGGGATGATGCTCAAGTGACACTTGGCTGTGGGAGGTTTAGAGACGGCAGCCAGTTTGGTGATAGCCTTTGTATCAACAATCAACTCTTGAGTTGCAGTTTCGTTGGGTAACCGTGTTCCGGTAAACTCCAAGGAGTGGTTATCTCCATCGTGGATGATCTGGAGTTTACCCCAGAATATACCGTCAACAGTGGTTCCATCTTCCATACGGGCCATATCGAGTTCGTCGGAACTAACAATGGTGTCCAGGGCAACGTGTTGACCTGGGGTCAGCTCGAGGTTGAAAGTTGCAGGCATCTCGAGAACAGGAGGGGGGCTATAAGGAGGAGGTCATTGGCCTTGGTACCGTTTGAGGTGAAATGGTTTGAACCCACGGTGGAGCTCTAAATTTTTTGTGTCAGTCGGATGCAGGAGTGCGGACTAGGGATATGACGCACTCTGGTTCTTCCTCGGGAGGCGGACCATCACTAACAATCTCGACACGCAAACCCTGAACCCCCATGGTGGCAATTTGGTACGAATCTTCACTCGTGAGCTGTGAAAAATGTGAATCAGGTATCCTCGGGGCGGATTAGACGTTTACAGACATAGATGTATGGCCCCGACACCAGACGCTGGGTGGTGTCAGTACCCTGGTTGCGGCGACAAGTGAATCGCGTACCGCTGCATGTAGGGACGCATATTCGACCGGCACACGCATAGTGAAGATTGCATCCGGAGGTGGCTTCGTCCAATCGCGGGCCAAGGCATCGAGTTCCTAAGATCCGGAGATGAGAAACCAGATAAGATATCGAGTGGAAAGTACTTGCAATGTAAGTGGTGGGTAACTGGGAAGTTTGTTGGTGAGTCACTTGTGGAGTAAGGCCAAATTTGTGGCGAGAGCGTGCCTACCATCCGGATGGTCTCCATGTCGCCGTAGCAGAGTGTCAGCAAGCGTGTTCTTGCGATTGTCATCTGGGGTTCATGGCCAATGGCTGCGTCCTTGGGAGACTTGGGAGTGTTACCGCCGGCACCCCATCTTCCCCAGAAGGATCGGCTTCCCGGCAAGCTGGCGTTGGAGTTGCTGCAGTGGGATATCGATGATCGTTAGCTGAGCTTTGAGAGAAAGAAAGCGAGGTCGGCGTACGTTGGAGAGAGCAACATGGTCGTGGACGATGAAGAAGAGGGAAAATAAAGAGGTGATAGGATTAGAGAGAAAGCGGGCGAACAAGCATTAGAGGGATATGGGTCCTCCGGGAGAAAACTTTCCGACCGATAACTGGGTGCCCCGAGGCAGACACGAGGCGGATGACGGTGCGCATGCCGGAACGAATCTTTTGATCTCTCTATTTTTTTTGTAATTCGCCATTGTTCGAGAACCGTCTAGCAGCCCAACGAAACAACAGTGGCGCGGTTACGGCCGTCGACTGGCCGCTGGCAGACGCTGCCGATGAGTGCAAAGAGAGACGGATTTCGAATTTCGAATGCTTGTTCCATTTACAAACGCGTTCTTCGGGCCTCAGTCGTGCGTCCAGGTAGTTTACGAGTAGCACTAGGACGGACAGCGTCTGCTCACGCGACCCACATCTCTGCACACGGCGTACTACGGTGATACCTGGCCCAAAGGTCCGCCGCCAGCCTCCTGTGGCACCACCTTGCTTACAGACAGATTCGCATCGCAGCATACAGTCTGAATTGAATCCGCCTTTTTTAACCTCAAGGTTCGGCTGACCAGATAGGCGACGCGGATCGTTTACTGAATAGATTGCAAAGGGTGTTCCCAGATGCACCCAGACCCTGGCAGTGTTGTACTTGACCATCCTCTCTTCTTTCTTTACAATTGTGGCGAGGCAGGTGCGGAACCGGCGATCACTAGCGCCAACGTCGGAGCTGAAGGAACGTCACGTGTTCGTGCATCCTCCACCTTCCGGCCTCACTTTACCTTGTGCGCTGAATATGCTGCCCGTCCTCCGGCCAGCCACCAGACCCTTGTCTAGGGTCGTAAATGTTAACAGTCGGTCGTTTGTCTCTACTCTTCTCCTCTCCAAGAGCTGGGACAACGAGACCGTGGTCGACCTCAGGAAAGAACTGAAAAAACGCGGACTGACTTCGTGAGTTATCAAATTTCTATCCCCCTATTGTAATCGTTAAGGTATAGGTATAGGTCAGGGAAAAAACCAATTCTTATCGCTCGTCTCTCCGAACACGATGAGCAACAGCAGCGTGAAGCCCTGGCCTCTCCACAAGTCCGGAAGGCATCAACAACTCCTACTAGACCCACGGATATTCCCGGTATCCCAAACATCCCTCCCCCTCCGCCTAACTCTCGTCTCGACTATCTGGCACCAGTATTGCCAGACCTGGCTCCCCGACTAGTTATCGAGAGCGCTCCCGTTGTACGTGGAGTTTTGGCACAACCACACACCAGTCCAAGTAACTGATCCAATCCCAGCCTTTCGTCCCTGACTTCTGGGATTCATCAAAGGTCAAGGCAAAGGAGCAGCAGGAACCCACAGAATCGGATAACCCCAAGGTTCTGGCTCTCTCCGGAGTTGCTACCAATTTTGGCGACGGCCCCTCTCACGTCTTCTACTTCGAAGCGGATAGCACCCCCTCTGACAGTTCACGAGAAGTCTCCTTGTTCAAGAAGGAAGGGTTCTGGCACGATGTCTTTAATGACTCAGGTCTCCCCACTGCCGTCAAGGTTCCATCGGTCAACTTCGAAACTCAGGATGTGCCCAGGACCGATTCGACTTCCGCCCGTGGGGGATGGACATTGGTCGGTCTCCTCCTTGGCTCTTGGGTAGTCGCTGGTCTGGCAGCGCCCAAGCCGGAAACTGAAGAAGAAGTACACCACTAGCTTAGATATTAGACTTATCGCCGTAGAATATTATGAACAGCTTTTTCGCTCATTCTGAGGGTACGCACCCCCGTCGACCAAGCGCTCCAAGCGGAGCAGTGATCGGCGGACTCAAATTCCGGAATGTCTCTCGCGACCACTAATGCGCTCCGGGCGGCCTCCCGTGGTCGGTTGTTCCATTCGACAACATGTGCGAGGTATCTAGTGGGACCTCCGGATCCCATATCACACATTCGCCCTGCAATATACCACCGAGAGGACCCGTCGTCATCCACTTCGTATGGGGACAAAGTTCAACACCCGTACTCGCTCAAGGAGTTCGCCCAAGCAGAGAGCACCCAGGATTACCAAGTGAACCTGCAAAAGACTCAGTTGGATGCATTTGATCATGAGTTTTGGGCCGATGTGAGTACGGTTCAAGCTGCCCTTCCTGCTTGACCAACCTCATCACTTCCTTGGGGAGCAGAACAACTACCGGTTCGAAGCTGCCAAAGCGGCAGTCCTGGACGCGCTACCAGAGAACGCGACGGCTCGGGACAAAGAGTTTGTTCTCTCGAGCTTCTACCGGGATTGGTTGACCCAGGAGGGTTCGCGGCTGGAGGTCTACAATGAGACGTGGAGGGGACGGTCTTTGAGCATAATCCTACTTGACGCCCGGACACAGTGGGGAAATTTCTTGTCAAGGATAGGGTTACGGTAAAGGTATGAACCTTAGAACGAAGCCTTGTTTAGTATTGACAGGCCTGCTATAGGCAATGCGATCCCAAGCAATTGAGGTTGCGTTGGATTGGCTCGTGAAACAATCAATGGGTACCTCCCATTCCAGAAATGGGAAAGATGATCTACAAACTCGACGAGTGACTACCTAGAACCTCTCAGCGTCCTGAGCGACAAGCTCTTTTACCCTCTTGAAATCATGCTCCAACTTAAGGTTATCAAGCATCCTGCTCTCCATCGCGAAATCCCTCTCTACGGCCTCAACCTGATCTGGGGGCAGTCCAGGCCACCTCGACGCAATATCCGCAGGCGAGGGAATCGCCAGGGCGCGGCTTGGCTCAAGAACGTACTTCGGTCCACATGCGAGGGTTGCGTAGAGTGCAGTGTTTTGATATTTTTCCGTGAGCTCATCGTCGGTCACGTCCACCGTCTGTCGGATCGAGTCCCAGCTGAAGGAAGGGGTCAGTTTGCGAGTCTCCTAATAAAGCACGAGGGGGTAAGAACACACTCGTCATGTAAATATATTCTTCGCCAGACACTCCTGAAAGCGTTGAGTTGGCGAGACTCGGGAAGACCCTTGGTTTTAGCCAAGATATGCAAGGCGGCATAGAAATCATCCAGGGTTTCGTCGTTATCCTTCAACGAAAGTGAGTCCACGAGTTCTTCGTCGGACAGGGCTTTGCCTTGTAACAGTTGGCGAAGTAGTTGTTTGAAGATCTGAGTAATCATCAGCCATTACTTGAAAGTGAAGAGGAATACGGGGCGGAAAGCGTACATAAGAGTGAGCAGGTCGACTGGCCAATCTAGCCGCCTTGACCTTCAAGATATTCTCCACCTGCGCTTCGAAAGACTGTTTCGCCCTCGTCGGGGGTTTGACTGCCTTGAACTGTTGCGCGAGATCTTCCTGGACAGCAACAGTATCCAGGCCGTCATCAAAGGCTACAGTCACCGTTAGAGAAGTCCTGCCTGAAGAAGGGAGGAAACAAGGTTACCATCGAGCACAGACTTTTCCGTCGGCACGTCATAATTCTGCATTTGAGCAATTTGGCTTAACTTGCCGATGCTCAGCATGAGCTAGAAAACGGGTCTCGTTTGAGTGCGACGTGACCCACAATATTCCGATGTGAGACGTACGTGTTTCGTTTCCAAGTCAGCAGCACGCCTACTCTCACCGAATAGCGCATTCGCAGCCGCATCGTACCGATGCTTCCCAGCGTCGTTGATCCAAGAGATGTTGGGGTGGGAATTGTCAGCGAAGAACTTGTCCACGTATTCGCCGTGAGCCCCGTCCTGTGCGAACATGGTCCTAAGTTCCCCTAGGTTCCATGTCAGCTCCTACCCCAAGGGGTCAAACCACGGAGGCATACCGTGTTCGATGTACCACTGATAAAGTTCCGTCGTGAACGCCTCCTTGAACTTATCGATATAAGACTGGATCCTTGCCGCGTTCGGGTTGTTTTCAGGCGGGTACACGGTTTCAGTGTGGCACAGCGAAGCGAGGTTCCTGAAATCGAGATAATCCTCCGCAAGTTGGAACGCATATTGTGCGTGATCGTTCTTGCGTAGTGCTTCCAGGACTTGCGGTCGTAGGAGGTCGAACCGCTCGCCCAACACGACCTTCTCACGTTCTGCAGCGCCATCGCCGGAAGCTTGAGGGCTATAGGTGACCGTTAGCATCCATACCCCGAGAACAGTTGGCCATCGCGAACCTTTTCAACCACTCAAGCCGATCATAACAACACTTAAACAGCACCGATCCCAACTCGGCCATCTGCATCTTGATCATTCCTTCGGTCACAGGATCAACCGAGCCACTTGTCTTGTGAGCATGCACAATGGCTGTCGTGAGCTCAAACAACTCAACCACTTGATTGATGGTGCGCATGTGTGCCGTCCATGGGTCGTGCACTGGAAGTTCAACCCCATACAAACTGAGGTTGTACTTCCTATGCTCGATTGCAGAAGTCAAAATCGTCTGATGCCACCTAGCGATTAGCGCCGGAAACCAGAAGGGAGTGAGAGCCGACGAACCAGCACAATCCTGTTGGTTTCTGCCAATGTCGGCCCCAAAGCCGGTAAACTAGGAGCCTCGGCCCTGACTCTGTTCAGGATGGATAATATCCAGGACGTGAGTTCCCCAATATCATGAACCCTCAGGCGGAAGAAGGCTCTCATGAAATCATCGTGATGACCTTCCCCGGTATCCTTCATGAAAGCGTAAACTGCTTCTGTCAAGATACTCCGCCTGTTCCCACCGCTGCAGAACAAGGTCAGCAAGGTCCCTTCCGATGAAGGGAAGGTCGGAAGAGAAGCTCACGTGAGGAATTCGTTATGCCTTAGCCAGACTTGATGAGCGGCGTGTAGTTTCTCTGCGTCCGTAGAGAGACGCTGACGGCTCGATTGGGACATCTGTGAATAATTCAGTCACAGGATGTATCCGGTCCAGGTCAATCACCAATACCTTTGATAGCGCCGCATTGTCATTGATGAATTTAATCAAAAAGTTCAATTTGTCCTTCCTCCCCATCATATGCGCGTTGAGATCATGATTCGGGCGGATAATCTCAGAATCTAAAGGTGGTAAGTGAGCACGTGGACTGGTTCGGAAAGCCAACTGATCCGTGTATCACCTGATTCCAGGATGGCCTTGCTGAGCTGCTCTGCCCCAGTCATCAGACTGTTTCCGTCAACCTCGGGGGGGAAACTAAAACCCAGGGGATTCTATGACGGGGGTGCCTCAGTCGGAGGGAGGAAGAAGATGCGTAGTAAACCTACATCGAGATTTGAGCCGTACAAGATGGCCTGGGTCATGATTGACTTGATTAACGTCGCACGGCCGGTCCTAGTTTGTGAGCATTCAGAACATATTTCTTCGATACAGTGCGTAGGAAGCCTACTCTCGATCGAACTTCGCAATCTGGTCCATATCGACGTAGACCTTCATCATCGTCGCAGCGGTGAGGACGAGTAACTCTCCACCTGCGGACGGCGGCACGCCTAGACCAAGTGTCCTATCCGTAGAATTGCGGAGTTCCAGGCGGTCCATATATTCAGTATCTATGCCGCGTTAGTCGACTAGGCAAACGGTTCTGGCATGTGGTGACGGCGAACCTCGAGCACATAGAGCGATGGCATCGCCGAATTGGATCGCAATTAGCGCGCCATCGCGAAGAGATTGAATCCGGGGGTGCATTGGTGCACCAGAACTCGAGGTCTGCGTGAAGCTGTGAGTCGCTGGAGGAGGGGCACAGGGAATATGCTGACAGATTGGTACGGGACAACAATCGCATCTTCGGCGGCAAAGGCGTTTGTCGTGTGGGAGAACCTGATGAGCGCATATATCCTCCTGGGATTGTTGGACACTGTCATGGTGTTCTCATCATCCACTCCAGCATAGGACACAAGCAAAACAACTCTCGATGAACTCTCCAGTACAACGTCCAGGAGCTCCACATCCAGCTCCACCCCAGAACCTCTCCGAGAGGTCACTGGGGTGAAGTCCCGTATGGCTGCACGGATACTCTCACCGAGATCCTCCTCAGAGATGAGTTCCTCGTACCCCTCAAACCTCAAACTCCACAGTTGAATCCGGGTATCTACTGTAACCCAAATATCTCGACCAGTAGAAGTGGCATTGCCGAGCGCAACAGAGTTGATGTAACCCCTCTCTGTCTGGGGGTTTGAAGACCACAGGGGAAAGATGCGAGTGAGAGACAAGGGAGATTGGGGGCGGGAGAACGCATGAGAGGTCAGATGGTACTTCCCCCCCGTAGAACCCAAAGTGAGTCGGAACAATCTCCCAAAGGAGGTCGACGTCACAAATGTTTGGCTCTGGTAGTCCAGGTCAATTTCGTATCGGTGACACCTTGATCAAGCAGATAACGCACGTCGACCCGTGTGAGTGTCGTCAAAAGTTCTCCATCATCAGCTTGTAAAGGCAACTCCGTCGTCGTGTAGTGCTCGCCACCGGCTAATCCAATCCCGATACTACCCCACAACCTGAGTTCACCGTGAATGGACGCCAGGATCAACCCAGGTTCTCGATTTGGACCGGTTGGGATCAGGACGTGGAATGGCGCTGAGTCCGAGAGCGGACAAGCGAAGATGTAGCACGTCGGGGTGCCTGAAAGGGCCTTAATTGTTCATCAGCCCCGCGCCGAGGACAGGTGAAGGTTTTGTACGCGTGGGAGAGAGTGGACGTACTTGAGCGTGATTCCACACAAAGCAGGTTTGTGCCGAGGCAACAAGGGCGAAGCCCGTTAAAGGGTCGACATCTCCACTATACGAATCTCGGTAAAAGTCTGCGGGAATAGTTAAAGCTCACACCCGGGGAAAGAGTGGAACAAGGACTTGCCTGAGCTTTTGAGGATTTGTTTGACCTCTACGGGAAGGTTCGAGTAGAATGACACAGCGAGCTGCTGGGACTTTGCGAAAACGGTCTCGGTCCGGATGGCACGTTCAAAGATCAAACTGGTGGCTTCGTCGTCCACATCCATTCCGGCCGCACCGTCGGAAGAGACTGAAATATCGTCGGGGATACGATTCGGGGCAGTGTTTCGGGCAGGAGTGGTGAGGCGAGAGGTAGGAAGTCGACTGGACTGGCCAGTACCCGGAATCGCGAGTTGTCTTTGGCGACGGGGTTGTACGACTGGTGGCGAGTACCCTGGTGGACGCGAACCAAGCCTGCTACTCCTCCTTGAAGTCGGCGTTGGTGTCTGGAAGGTCGCCATTATTTTTGTTTGAGTTGTGGTTAAAGGTCAACTCGAGCGGGCGCGACGCGTGAAGCGGAACACGCGACGTCAACAAACCAATCGACTCAGGTCCACCACCATCGTCATGCTCGGCGTCGAAGGATACGGCAGTGGGAGCGACCCAGACTCCGACGTTGAGACTACGACTACTACGACAGCACCAGTACCGACGAAACCGACGATTGCTTCAAAATCTGGTATTTCCTTGCCTCCCCAAAAACAAGCCAAACGACCGAAGAAGATTACAATCGACCTCCCGAAGCTGAACAAAGGGGACGATATAAAGGACGAACCGGAGGAGCCCCCAACAAAGAAAGCTCGTGTAGATGGGAAAGGTGCCGGTGTGTCGAGTTTACTCTCTATGTTGCCTGCGCCGAAGCAGGCGGTACCTGCGAAGACCCCACAACCGAAACGTGTTCTTGGTGGAGGAAATGCACCCGCCCTTTCATTCAACTCGGCGCATCAGTCAACAAACCACGAGCCAGACACGTCCACGGTTGCAAAACCGAACCTATTCGTACCAAACTCAATAACGAGAGGCAAGCCCAACGTGTCGACTGAAGACTCTCCGGCGGGGCCGTCGCGCCCGCGCGTTGCGCCTTCTACTGCTGCCGTTGATTTCTTCTCCTTGGGTATGCCGGTTGCCACGCGCTGATGGTGGTCCTGTACATTGAAAGCTTTTTTCATGCAGGACAATCAGCGTCGAAACTGTCGACTCAAAGCAAAACGTTGCCGACGTCACTTCCATCAATCTCTTCGGCGCCAAAGATTGAAGAATTTGTCCCCCCAGAGCCAACGCCGCAGGACGAGTACCCTGGTTATTACCGCCTCCCGTCTGGCAAATGGGCCGCCTACGACGCGGAGTATTATCAGAAATTCTACCGGAAGTGGCAGGCTGACTATGACAAGTATGTGCGCGACCTGGAGAAGGGCAAGATCAAGGGGTTCGAGGATCTGGACGAGGAGAGCGCGACGGGAGTTAACGCGATGGAGGAGATGGCCAAGGCCCGAGAGGAAATCCAGGTAAAGGAGGAAATGAAAGCGCTCACGCAAGCGAAGGATCAAACAGAGGGCCCGAGGATGAACATAAAAGGGGCGGCGCTGAGCGGCAGGGCGAAATCGAGGGGACAGCTTGCGACTCTCCTAACCGAGGCATACCAAAATCGGGAGGCGTACGAGGAGAGAATCGCACAGGGCCGACGAAACAGAAAAGAGGCGGGCAACAAATACGGCGAGTAGCCTCCCGCCGCCCTCTGCCCTCGTCTGCTGACGCCTCATCACAGGTTTCTGACACTGTCTCGGACGCATCCTTCCCAGTTTGGCTGCGTTTGCATTTGTGACCGTTGCCCTAAGCGTAGGTCACGTGGCGACGGTTAGTAACCTCGTGTGTGGGAACCGGGAAGATCGGATTTGGAACTCTCCGCTTGTTTTCCTCCCGTTCCTTTGTCGCCCACTCTCACCTCGCCCCTCTCACCCGCCGTCGCGTATCAATTCTCGTGGTTGCAACCAGCTTAAATACCCCCCACGTCTCCCTTCACACCTTTGTCCCGTCGCTCTGACCTCTATTGTTTACCAGCTATAGCTGGACAATGCCCACCTCCAATTAAACATATATATCACCCTCGCTTTTGCTCCCGTCTGGCAACCTCGCGCTTCCGCTCTGCATCCCTCGCCCACGTTTCACGTAACGCGCGTTAGATCTTTGCGGCCGGTATTTATCATCTCCAACTCGCCACACACCTCTCTTGCCATCTCTCCAACCATGCCTCTCCCAACAACTCCCCAGAGGCTTCGCACCTCCTCCCTCAAGCTCTCTCACGTGAAGGTACGTGTTTTTCAACCACCGATGTCGTGTTTTTTTCCCTGACGACGAAGAACAGACATCACCTGTGCTCTTATCGCCATTTTCCGATTGTAAAACATCAAACTCTCCAGCACCTCCTATCTGGATTTCAACGCCACATAACTCGCGCATGCACCCACCGCTGGCTGGGTTGGAGGTATCTAAATCATGTTCTTGTAACATCACCAGAAAGCGGAAATGTCCCCCTACGGGCTCTCGCTCTTCTCGTCGGTCTCGTCGACAAGATTGCCCCCTCGGGCTCGATCCACACGGCTCTGGCGTCTTCGACCGCTTGCCTTGGGTCTCGATCCTCGACGCACCAGCCCCCCAACCAAATCCTTGGGATGTCGCGGACTTGTCCCAGCTCCCGGTCGACGAGCGTTCGCTGCCTCTCGGGCCCATTCGTCGCCGAAAGACCCCGTTGCGCTCTGTTCCATTCCCTCCTACACCTTCATCATCTCCGGCATCGTACTCATCTATTCCTCTTCCCTCGTTGGAATACGCTTCTCGCGACCCGCGAACGCCCCCACGGGAGATTGAGCCGCCGTCTGCAATTCGGTTCCAAGGCTTGCTCCCTGCGCCGGTCTGAGCATCTACCATCCTTGTCTTCTTTTCGCATTATCTCCTCAGACATCCGCTGTGCATATTGTTTCGCATCTGCCATGATTTATTCAGTCACATTCTCGTCTCATCTTCATCCGTCGATTTATAACACCACGCATTATCTCTCAGCTTCCGTCCACGGACACTCATGCTTTTATCTTCTCGCTCTGCACCTCCCATCGTCGTTAACCAGTTATCTCGTCTGCTCAATCTTATCTTAGTACATTTTTGACTCGCCGTCCTGTACATGTAACAAACCTGGGTTATTCCTGTCCCTTCGTCTATCTTGGCTCGTTGATTCCGCCCACACGGACATGTACACGTTTGCTTCTTTCCGTACTTCCGGTCCTTGTTATTTCTCCGATGTTTTGCAGCCAGTGTTCATGGACTCCAAATAAGTAAGTATATACAATTTAGGAGCAGTGATCGCACCCCGTGCACAGCTGGAGATGACTCGGTGACGAAATTCGTGATCTGCTCGCCAACTCTGACCCCATCATCCTTCTCTCTCATGTCTGGCAACCGGGCAATCAATTTCGGTGCTGGGCCGTCTGCCCTTCCCCTGTCTGTCCTCAAAGAGGCATCCACGAACCTCCTTAATTTCCAAAACACCGGGATCGGAATCACAGAGATATCCCATCGTTCCAAAGAGTTCACCGGGTTTCTTGCTGACCTCGAAACTCGGATTCGCAGGCAGCTGGAAGTACCGCCCACCCACAAGATCATCTTTACACAGGGCGGTGGAACGGGGCAGTTCTCAGCTGTCGTATACAACCTGCTCGCGAGACACAGGCTATTGTACCCCGAGCTCGGCGACGACGAGCGAAGGTTGGAGTATGTTGTAACGGGAAACTGGAGCAAGAAGGCGATGGAAGAGGCGAAACGACTCTGCGCTAGTCCGAGAGGCGTTGGGGGAGATGTCAGAGTCATCGCCGATGCGAGGACGCTCTCCAAGGACGGGAAAACATTCGATAACATCCCGCCTCACGCCGAATACCAATTCTCTCCCTACACCGCCGCTTCCCTCGTTCACCTGCGCGCTCGCCCTCCTCCGCCAGCGTTGATCTACTACTGCGATAACGAGACGGTCGATGGGGTCCAGTTCTCTGACGATCTCCAGTCCCCACAATCCTTTCCGTTCGGACTGCTCTTCCCTCCCGACTCCGATGACGAACAAGGGGGCGGCAATCAGCCTCTTCTCCCGCTTGTTGGCGATTATTCTTCCTCTTTCATGTCTCGCCCAATCCCGAGGCTAGCAGATCACGCGGTGATCTTCGCCGGAGCTCAGAAGAATCTCGGCCCCGCAGGACTGACGATCGTCATCGTCCGCCAGGATTGCCTCGTGGATGCGGATGCGGCGGCGAAGCTGGGTGCGGCTCCTATTCCCTTGACGTTCGCATACAAGACGATTGCGGATAGCAACAGTGTGTACAACACCCCGTCGGTGTTCGCGATCTACGTCGCTGGATTGGTGGTGATCAACATTGAGAAGGAAGGCGGGTTGGCGCACTACGAGCAGGTGAACAGGAGGAAGAAGGAGAAGCTGTACGGGATTGTGAAGGAGGGAGAGGAGGTAGGCGTGTTGAGGAGGAAAGTTCAGGAGGGGTCGGAGAGCTGGATGAATGTCGTATTCGAGGTTTTGGGCGCGGATGGGCTGGTGTCGAAGGAGGCAGAACAGAGATTCATTGACGGGGCGGGTCAGCGGGGAATGCTGGCGCTCAAAGGACACAGGCTTGTCACCCATCATACTCTGTTTTTGTTGTTCCTGAAACGCTAACGATGCTTCCTCTTTTTTTCTCGGGAACAGGTCCGTAGGAGGTAAGACCGCTGATAGTAGCCGACTGCTTTGGCCGCTGACGAATTTCATTTCGGGCTATCTCTGTAGGGATTCGTGCTTCTATCTACAACGCTATTACCGAGGACGACGTGGAGTGCCTGGTGGATTACATCCGAGAATTCATCCAGGCAGAGAGAGCTGCAGAAGCCTGAAATCTATTAGCGCATCGGTACCTTTTTACGGAGCGAAATTGACTATTACATAACCCAACTGCAGGAAGGATGAGCAAGCGTGGGAAGATAATCACCCGAACACAGTGAACGGTGCCAAAAGCGAAAGGTGCGCAGAGAAGGAAACGGCATTGCAAGGCTGGGTGAGCGACAATAGGGGTGAGAGAGAATGCTGGAGCGGTGGTTCTCCCGGATCTTTCATTCCCTCCCGACGTGCTGGCCGCTCATGGGAGCAGTTTGTGCTCCATTTAGCGAAGTCGTACTGTCGGGTGCTCTGCATCCCGCCCCTTCTCTGCGAAGTGTGAAGTTTGTGCCTACCATACGCGCAACATAATTTGCTGTCCATAACTCCCGAACTAGACCAGCCAATGATTGTCGTAAGCCTTCGCAGTGCCTGGCCAAGATAATCGTATAAAATCTTCAACCGTTCTCCTAGGCTGCCATTCTCCCTCTTCTTCCTCTACAACATCTGCCGCAATGAGTTCCGCTGCCACCCGCCTGCAACAGATCGTAGACCACCTGCCGTCGACATCAACGGCTATCGCCCCACCACGAGGTAGGTGAAGCATGCCCTCGAGATGCAGATACGCGAGCTGAGAATCCCCACTAGAGCAATGGCAAGGTGTCACGCTCGAACCCCCCGATGGCATTTTCGCCCTCAAGGACCGTTGTGAAGGCGACGCCTTCCCCCAGAAGATCGACCTGAGCATCGGTGCGTACCGAGGAGAGGACGCAAAGCCGTGGATATTACCTGCGGTTCGCAAGGCATGTCCACTGATAACTGACTGCATTCCCCGTTTCTGATTCACGCCTCTGTGTGGATCATCCATCCCATAGGCGGTCACTCGATTGGTGGATGATCCACTCCACGATTATGAATACCTCCCCATGTCGGGCCACCCGGAGTTTACCAGAGCCGCCGCCGTGCTTCTATTCGGAGAAGACTCTCCGGTCCTTACTCAGAATAGGGTTTCTACCGTGCAGACCATTTCTGGCACAGGGGCGAATTATCTCGGGGCTCTCTTTATCCACAGGTATTATCGCTTTAACGGGGAACGTAAGCTGTACGTTAGCGACCCCACGTGGGGTAAGTGTTTCGCACCCTTCATTCATTGAAAACATATGCTTACCTTCGTTCCCGCGCGGCCACAGCCAACCATCATGCAATTTTCAAGGGAGTGGGGCTCGAACTGGAGACCTACCCGTATTACAACCCTGTTACAAACAGATTGGACTTTGGCCGTCTCCTCACGGCGTTCCGAAACGCACCAAACGGGTCGGTTATGGTCCTCCACGCTTGCGCCCATAACCCCACAGGAGTGGATCCGACACGGGCCCAGTGGAGCGCGGTCGCAGACGTTATGGTGCAGAAGGGGCACTTCGCCTTCTTCGACTGTGCGTACCAGGGTTTCGCCAGTGGTGATTTGGATGAGGACGCCTGGGCAATCCGGGAGTTCGCTCGCCGAGGTATCCCCATGCTTGTGTGTCAGGTGGGTCATCCGCCCTCTGGCCTCGGTCTTCCCCGCTTCGCTGAGCAGAGTCCCTGAAAACATTCTTCATTTGGGGTACCTTCGACAGAGTTTCTCGAAGAACGCAGGATTGTACGGAGAACGGGTCGGCGCATTACATGTCGTTTGCCCGACGTCGGATTGCGCCTTCAAGGTGTGGCGAAAGCTTTCGTCGATCACCAGATCCCAGATGAGCACGCCCCCAGCGCATGGCGCACGAGTGGTCAGTCGAGTTGGCGCCCGAGCTGTGATGTGACCTTTTGAATATTCGGCATCGTGACAGGTTTCACTAATCCTCAATGACCCTGAGCTTTTTGCTGAATGGAAAAGGAACGTAAAATCAATGGCGAGTAGGATCATCGAGATGAGGGTGGAGCTCCATCGGTTGCTGACGGAAGAATTGAAAACCCCCGGAAGCTGGGAGCACATTGTGGAACAGATTGGGATGTTCGGGTAAGCCGTCGACGCTTCGCCAGAGTGGGTCTCCCGGACGGCTGCTTACACTCTCTCCCTTTGTCTTCCTAGATATACGGGGATCAGTGAGGGGCAGGCGAGGGCGTTAACGGAACAAGCCCACGTGTACATGCCGTTGAATGGGCGAATATCGATAGCGGGGTTGAACCGGCACAACATCCGGTATTTTGCACAGAGTCTAGACAGGGCCATGCGGGGTCAACTATGATGTGGATACAGTTTAGTCTAGTATGATTATGATAGATTATGATTATGTAGGTAATTTATACAGTGCCATTTGACCGTGGCCAGTGCCCCCCAGGGTGTGGACGGACTTGGTTCGACCGCTGTGATGGGGGTTCCCACTCCACGTTCTCCCTCCCTCTTAGTCGACAAAATTCACCGTGCGGAGGTCTTTTTGCCCCTGCAGTCGTCCCAGCTCTGGGCCGTACTGATTCCGGACGCAGTAGCCTGAAGCAAGCGACCGACGTCATCGTCTCTCTTCTACTCCATAATCTCGCTACTGGGCCGTGCGAGCGAACGGGATCTCACTCCAGGCAGTCTGGGCTTATAGTCCGTCTGCGTGAGCCAGGTCTGTATCTGCTCCCTCCTCCTTCCCAAGTCATCCTCCATGGGTTCCATAGTCTCCCTTTTTCTGACCTATTTTTTCGACTGTAGCATGAATGGCCATCCCGTTCCCGCCGACGAACGCTCGAACATGGCACCCTCTCCGCCACCGGCGCAGATCGCGTTTCCGCCCATTCTATTCTCCCCTCTCCTTTTCCAGTCGAATTCCCCCCTGGCCTCTCCCCACACCCCACCCTCAATAACCCGCCAGAACCCATTCGACCTCCTCCCCGTGCCGCTTCCCAATCCACAGTCATCTCCACCGACCCATCCTGCGCATGACATATTCCCCTCTCACGATGATCCCAAGGACAGGGCTCCGCCCCCTACCCCCCACAGCTCTTTAAATATTACCCGCGTAGAGATCCCCAAGAACGACCCCCATTCCGACATGACCAATCATTCGTACCATATCCCCTCCTCTTCCAACAGCCCCAAAAGTTCCCCTCCGGTCTTCAACTCCTACATCAACGCTTCTTACCCCTCTTCCCCTCCCCCAACCGTCCCCGAAGATTCGGCCCTGGACATCTGTTTCGAGGATGATGCCTTGAGTCCGTTGGAGCGAATTTATCTGTTGTCCAGGAGTGCGGCTGTTTACCATCGGTGCGTCCGATTTTATTATTCTATCCTTATTCCGCTCTCTAACTCCCCCCACCACCACAGCGTCTACGTTGCCCGAGCCATGTCGTCATTCCTACCCCAAGTGCTACCCCAGGATGTGTTGGATTACATCCTACCGATTCTTAGCAGTCTAGCCATCGATGAGGACGAAACCGTCAAGGAGGCCCTATCTGCGGAACTTGTCCACGTTATTTGGTGGGTCCTGACCCACTATAGGGTTGTTCGGGAGGACGGCTGCCACCCCATAGTCTCTGATGAAACCAATTCCGACGTGCTCCCGATTTGCGCCCAGGCGTTCACCCCGATACTCGGAACCCTACTATTAAGCGTCAACGGGAATGTCGGATCCAACGCTAGGAGTGCTATTGTTGGAGTCCTGAGACGGATCAAACGTCTGGACGACATCGAAGATGGTGCAGATCCCACGCAAGTCGTCGACAAAGGCGGTGGAACGAACATATCCGCAGATCCTTGGGTAGATGGATTCGATGACTTCGATCTGACCCCAGGTTTGTTTGAATGGACGCAACGGAGATTGTTCGAGGAAGAGTTGCTGAACCAAGTTGTAATCGGGATGGCGAGGTTGGATATGCACGAAGAAGAACCGCCACAGCCAGCTGGAACACCGTACTTTGACGCTCCGCAGCCCTCGACGCCTTACTTCGACCGGACACCGTACTACGACGCGTTGCAGTCGCCAGAGGTCCTGATCAATCCCGCATCCGCTCGGGACTCCTATTTTCCTGCTGTCATCACTGGATCTTACGAGATGTCGGACTCTGGGAATCCTCAGGGCGAAGACTCCACGTCGAGGCTCACGCCGACTCAACCACATCTCGCGTGGAATTCTCCCCAGTCGGTCTCTGACGATTCCACACCTGAGTTGTCTCCGTCGGGACTGACCCCGTCGATAAACTCAGCCGCCAATCGCAATAACTCCACTTCTCCGGCCTCTTCGAGTGACTCCGACAAGCCTCCACCTGCCCCCGAGCGCCCAGATATGGATAACACCATGTCTGGTGTGACTATATACGAGGGGGATGACTGGAGGTCGAGACACGATCAAAACTGGGCACCCCCTCAGGAGTTCGAGGAGTCACCGCAGTCCCCGGTCGGTTCGTACCCCTGGATGTCAGAGAGCGTTATCTTTGCTCCAGAAAGTAAGCAGGAGGATACCTCGGGTTGCCCAGTTGCGGGAATAACGTCGCTAGGAGATTGTCATGAGGGTGGAGTGGAGGATGAAGAGCAGGCAGCTCTGGGGAGGCTTTCGAGTATGAGCTTAATGGCTGCTGTCACTGCTAGTGGTAAGTTCTTGGCCTTTGAGCCACTCCGTTCGTTGCTCTCATGTTGTCTTGTAGGCCCACTATCCCAGGAAATGAAGCTTGCGTTCGTAAAAGAAGTTGAGAGAGTGGCCGGGGACCCTATCTACTGGGTGCGAAGGGAAGCAAGCTACACCCTCGGTGCGCTTGCAAAGGTCATCCCAGCTGAAATCGTTGTCTCGTCACTGGTAAGCATGGGCGTTTCGAGACAGACGCGGGAGTCTCCTAATGTTGGAGCATCTCCACACAGTTGCCCCTACTCGAGACCTTGTGTCAGGACCAAGTCTGGCATGTTCGGCACTCCGCACTCTTTGCACTCCCTGCGACGTTGGCCAGATTGTCACCAAATCAGCGTAGGGCCGTTGCGCTCCGCGTTATCATGCCTCTTTCGGAAGATCGTTCGTCGAACGTGCGGACCGCTGTCTTGGAAGCCCTTGGAGAGGTCCTGTACACTTTCCATGAAGACAAGGACAGTGTGCCTCCAGAGCTTCTTGAACTTTTCCTGGGTCGCAAGCAGGACTCAATCTCTGGCTCTGGCTCGACGCTTTCTGCCTCATCCAGCCGGAAGAGCAGCAACGAGGATTGGTCGGACCATTATCCTTCATGGGCCTTGGAGTCTTCTGCGCTCCCTCGAGAGGAAGAGGAAGCGAATGGTGTGGATATCTGGAATGACCCGACACGTCCCTTGATCTGCGCCTTCAATTACCCCGCACTAGCCCTCACCCTCGGTAAGGAGCGGTGGGGAGAGTTGCGTGAATTGTATTTGGAGCTGTCAACCAATGTCGTGGTCAAGGTCAGGTGCACGCTAGCTGCGTCCCTCGGGGAATTAGCAAAGATCCTTGGAGCAGCAAACGCGCACAAGGATCTGATGCAGGTTTTCAAGTCGACCATCACCGCTGAAGAAGGCGAGGTTAGGCTTAAAGCCATTGAAGCCCTCGAACTATTTGTTGCAGAGATAGGCGACGAGGACAGGTGGGAGGTCCTGGAGGTTCTGCTTTCTAATTGGAACAGCGATCGGTTACGCGGTTGGAGGGAGAGAGAGGGTGTCGTCAAGCTCCTTAGCGTCTTTTCTGGTTACCAACACGACGTTCCCGCCGGGAATTACTGGAGAGGTCGCCAACTCAGAGATATCTTATTAAGGGGCTTGGAAGATGGGGTAGCCTCTGTTCGTGATGCCGCGATCTCTGTTGTCCCGACGCTGTTTTTCGGATGGCGATCTCGGCAACTGCGGCTTTGGGGAGAGTTTGTGCAAGACTTGGCGCGGTTAGCGAGCGATGGAAAGTATTCCAGGCGGACCACATTCGTCGCAGCCCAGCAGGAGCTGCTCCTTCGTGGACCGGGTGCAGATTCGTTGCTGGAGGATAGAGTTCTTCAGATGGCCCTGGGGAAGCTCGCTTCCGATCACATTCCCGGTGTTAGGATCGGCGTTGCGCGGTTGGTCAAGCTTGTATGCGGTAGGTGCCCCTCGAGTTTCTGCCGTTTCCCATCGCCTGACAGCCCTGGGAATACAGATAAATACTACCCGACCGAGAAACCACAGTGGGTAACATCCGTTATCAACACCCTGAGCCGGGATGAGTCCAAAGATGTGCGGGCATTTATCGCTGCTATCCCCCAATCAAGATCTACGACCCCCACCCCAAATGGTGTGCACGGTTCCGGATCCGACTCGTCGACAACGTCTGCCCAGTATACGTTTTCCCGACCTCCTCCACCCTCAACCGCCCGCTCGATCGAGGTCGAGGTGCCACCAATAGGATTCAAGGCAACCCAAAATCGGTGCGGGCGTAACCACGCGGATGTCGCACCCTCACCAAAGTCATCACCGAGCCCGTTGAAGAATGGCTACGACCATGAAACAAAGGCGGCGACGGCCAAGACAAAGGACGGGGCTGTTGGACGACCAGGACTTTCACAACGGACAAAGAACGGCCGCGTTTCTCGATAAACATTCCTTTCTTCTCCCTTTCCGTCTTTCTATCTCTTTCTGTTCATTGTCTGTTATCATTGATCTCGAGCATTCAGTTCATGTTGTTCCTATCACCTTCTTTCCATCCTCCCCCACCGTCTTGTTCGACCCCCTCTGATGTATACATAAAAGTTATTTTTTCCATCTCTCTGATGCCTTGTATGCTTGTGATTGTGTACATACGCTATGTATCCGAGTAATTTCATTGTCCCGCTTTGAGGGCGAGCAACAGCGGTAGTCGGTTTCCAGGCTCCGGGATGGGGGGATCAAGCATCATGCATCATGATTGGGCGGCTAGCGCCGGGACTGTTTGATAAACAGCTGTCCGTGCATGTTTTTCTCTTGTCCTCGTGCGTCGTATACAGCAGCGCTGTGTTAGAGTGGCCATTCTTTCCCTTCTTCGTCCCCGGCTGGCTCCATCGCTCTCTCCCTCGCTGGTCCCCCCCGTTCCCCAAGACAAGAGGTCTTCAACAAGCATGACAAGTGTTCTCGCCAGGCTTCGTTTCTTCGTTTTTGGTCCGTTTTTCTCTTCGCTCCCCCCGTGTGGAGAAATCCCCGAGAGCCGAACATCACTCACACCCCCCCCTCCCCCTTCTCCCTCCAGGCTTTTTCATCATCTGTAACACTGTTCTTTGCAGCGTAGCGGTTTGGAACCTGTCGCTCGTGCAAACCGGGCCCTTCTACAATGGTTCGTCTTCCCTTCTCTTCGGGTACCGCCCGGGTTCGGTCTCTTACAATCAATTGTCGCGCCTGCACCCACCTCGTCGGTCGATCACCTCGACATACACGATATACAGCACAGATTTCTGTTTATCTGATCTTTTTGGGAGCGTTTGGTCTTCTGTTTATTTTCCCAATGTGAGTCTGCACCGGTATACGGTCGTGGACGCGAGCCGAACGCTCCTAACACACCCTCCTCGTCACCGACCTCCCACAGAATCTTCCTTGACTTGCTTCGACGACATGCGTTCACCAGCCGTATTTGGGTCGAACTCACGTGGGTAACGATTTTCTGGATCATGGAACTATGTGCGCCCTTTCCT
>Ga0307517_10003702_pt1 | contig 23749 bp, 28 predicted proteins | sample 23_EM_MG_FD_194515 | JGI IMG/M metagenome (GOLD analysis project Ga0307517, IMG submission 194515) | Populus trichocarpa ectomycorrhiza microbial communities from riparian zone in the Pacific Northwest, United States - 23_EM | ecosystem: Host-associated > Plants > Roots > Unclassified | place...
CAAACACCGACGCAGAGACCTGAGTCAAGCCATGCGAAAGCAGAGCAGAGCCATCCGCCGAACCCTGTTGAGAGAGATCGATGATAATATCTCTCAGTTCGTATTGTTTCCGACCATCAGACCGGAAGCCACCGTCATTGAGGATCTCGACCCTCGAGGCCTATTCACGGCAAGCGAAAAAAATGATTTCTCAGAGTGAGTATGTGAATGAAGTGTCAAAAAATTTGTTTTCGCACCATGACACGAGGGGTGTGGTCGTGATTTAGGATCAAGGCCACCGGCAGAAAAGTTCGATCGGGTCCTGATGATCGGCGACGACGCGTCTCCGGGTTGTCCTCAACGCGTCCACCCAACCCCGGACAACCCGTAGCTGGTGACCCCCCCACACCCCCTCCCATGATGCAACGCATCAAAAGTACCGAGCAGTTTATGGAAATTGTTCGGACGGCAGACTCGGCAGATTTGAAAACCCAACGGGAGATATTTAGCACGTACTCACAACTCTCCCGTTTTCGTCACCGGACAACTGACAGGAGGTCGATGCAGGCCATTGGGATAAACATTTCGACAAGTCTCAACCAGCCACGGTCGATATGCTATGCTATGCGGTCAAGGGTATCCTATGCCCCACGTTCATCGTTGACCAAACCAGAGACCTCCTGGATCTTCTTGCCCAACTGGAGGTGATCCGGCGGCACACCGTCAATACGTGTCACCATGTCCTCAGGCTGAACAAGAGTTACAAGAACGACAAACAAGCCAGGAGAGACGACGGATTCGCCCTTCTGCCTGACGACGAGGAGCGAGCCCTTGATTCAATTTCTTCCTGGACACGACAGCAAGAAGCGAGGAAAACGTACGTTTCCCTCATTACCTGGTCCTGCCTGAATGTAGGTTCGATTCTCTCCCGTTGTTCAGGCGTTTTTTTAACCGGCCTCAATAGTTTATCCACGATCTCCTGGTAAAGGGAAAACTCGGTGACGCGGAAAGATGGATGTCAGAATGGTACGGCGACGATCCTCGTCGGTCTCTTCCCCAAATACCATCTTACGCCGACTGGGATGAAAAGGAGAGGAGGGTCGTGGCAGACCGCAAGGAAGACGTAACCCTGTTGATCTCGGACGCACGAGCTTGGGAAAAGAAGTATGGGTAAGCCTGACTGGTACATACCGAACGCCCCGGAACGTTGACCTCAGCCACAGTCACACGGAACACACGCAATACGTAAAACACCTGAGAAAAGACCTTGGTATCGACGTTTCTCATTTCCACAAGAATGTCAGTGCAATGGCCGACGGTTACCTAAAGAGTATTGCGGACGCCAATTCTCAGCTCCGTGAGATCCTGAACTTTAAACTTGGAGCTTCAGAATTCGGCTAGGATGGCGAACCTCATGTCACTTTCTACGAGTGCAGGGCCACGGCGACTTCGTTACGAGTTTTTCGGTTCGACAGCCACTCATGAAGTTCCCCACCTTCTGATCCCTCCCAAGATGAAATCGGGATCTATACGATAACTTTCCATGCCTTGTGTCTATACCTTCCATTCCAACACGTCGTAGATATATACAGCGAGCGCTATGAACTGCAGAGAACCTCGAGATAATGTTCGGGATTGCTCCTTGCGCAAAGAAACGAGGCCCAACCGCGACCCGCCGAAAAAAAGACTCTGGATGACAGAAGTGGGGTTCGAACCCACGCCCTTTCGGACTAGATAGGTTGTCATAGCAGCCTGATTCTAGCGCCTTAGACCACTCGGCCATTCTGCCTTAATACTCATTCTCAATGCCCCACCCATAAACATAAACCCCTCGAGGCTCCTGACAACGCGACTGCCACACGCCGGGTCAACGTAAGTCAGTCCCGAACCACATATGTCTGCTCCCTCTCAAAGAACTGAAATGCAACACTTTCCTGTCTCCTCGATGGCCCCACAGAATTCAAAAGCTTAATATCACTTGTCCACGTGTACGGGGGGATGAACCTTCCCTGGCGCAATGTTGGCTGCCGCATGCTGCCAAGGTGACATGCACCTTCACGCAGCCCTACAACGCGCCCTGGCAGTGGTGCATACCACTTAAAAGCCTGACTCACCGCCGTCCCATGCGGCACCTCACCCCTTCATCTGGTTTCACTCTTTTCGATCTTCCCTGCTGTAGCTGAGCTATGCGTGTGGGTCGACCGATGTACCGAATTACTCTCAGCTTCTTACAGTTCCTCTCTCGCCTCTTCTCCTTCCCTTCCCAGTACGCGCCCTGTATCTCTGCCTTCAGAAGGTCGGGAAAGAAGGGTGTGGTCACGGCGTTCACCGACGACAACGACTCGAGCGATCCTCAAGATCCAGAGTTGGATCTCGATTTCGAAGACGATTATGAGGTCATCAGCCTCAAAGGTTTCCGCACCCTCGAGAACGAGCTCAATCGCGCGCTTGCGGAGCTGGATCTGAGGAAGGGGGAGGTGCGATTTCTGGACGATAAGGAGAAGAAGGGGCGGGAGGAACTCGCAGACGTGACCCAGAAGCTAGCTTCTGTGACCGAATACCTCGAGATGCTGGCGGAGGAGATGGAGAAGAAGAAGAGGGAGTTCACGACAACGATGAGCCGCCTACAGGAGGAAAACCACGGGTTGGTTCGACAGCTTCAGGAACAGACCAGTCGGGCAGACCTGCTCATGGCTGAGCTCACTGAAGCCAAGAGCGTCGCAGCGACCCGCGAAAAGGACATCGAAGTGCTTCAATCTCGCCCTACCAGCGCGCATTCCGCCGTGGAATCACAGTCCGCGGACCTCGCGAACACACGCACGCTCCTCCCCAAACCCGACGCCGCCGTGGACACTGATGCGATCAAACTCGTTGGCCGCCTCAACGCCGAGATATTCCAGGCCGCTGCTCTACTTGCTGAAGCCTGCAGCTCCGTCAAAGGTCAACCTCTCCAAGGCATCGACAACCGCACGGCCAGCACCCGCGTCAAGGAGATGTTCAGTGCCAAGTTCGTGGACGTCGTCCAGAACGTCCCTCACGAGAACAACCCGGCGGTGCTTCGCATCGCGTTCCAGGCGTGCATTGTCGTGTTTGCGGACTGGATAAGCGCGGCCTGGCACTTCCAAGCGGACCCGGCTCCCCAATTCTTTGGCGAGGTTTACAGGAACGTCTGGTTGGATGGTACGTAACTTTAGGTTTCAGCCGATCAAACACTTGAATATCTGACGTACCTTTTTTGCCTTACAGAGGGACAGGCCATTGCAGGTCACTGGCGTGCTCAAACTCGCAAACACATCCAGAAACTTCTCGATCCGAACCCGGACGGAATCCGAAAGCGATTCATCATGCATATCTCCGATTCCCTGGCCGATGTCATCCTCTGCGCCGGCATTCACAACAAACACGACCAGATGTCCGAGACCATCATCCGTATGGCTGGCGACAGGATCTCTGCTGTCGTCGAGATGGCGATGAAGCTTAACAGGATGTTGGGCGAGGATTTGACGACGGCGGATATCGAGGCCACCTGGGCACACGCTCAGGATATCTATGACCCCAAGTGGATGGAAGACGATTATGGCAATTGGAAGTCTTACGGCGCTCGAGGGGACCTCAAAGTGTTGTGCACCACTGACCTTGGCCTTCGAAGACTCATCAAGGCGGACAACGAGGTCGGTTGGGTTGATACGGTCCTGATCAAACCCAAAGTCATTCTGGAGGAGATACTGAGCTCCTCTCCTATCGAGGCCAAGTGAAGGACCATCTTAACCGTTATGACCGCTGTTTATTTCGCATAGGATTCACTTTAATCTCGGGCGTACGATTTGTGCCTTATGCTTTTTTGTTTCATAATACCGAGCTTTCGATCCCTTTTCTCAGATTCTGGACAGTGGACTTGACAGAGCAGTTATTTATTGATTAACTTCCGTGCATGTATCGATCTGTGACTCGTGAATATATGTTAATAACTTATGATCAAGACTGGGTCAAGTTATCTCCCTCAACGGGGTGCGTCACACTTTGCCCTGTTGGAGGAGGCCGCTGCGCATACTCCTGAATCATCTGAGCGTCTTCGGTTCAGCGAGCCGATCGATGCAGATGCAAAGATGTAGTAATACCTGAGTCATCGAGTCGGCAATCCTTGGGAGCGTGCACTGGTCGTGGATACTGAGTGGTAGCGTGGTATTAAATCCACCCTCTCGCAAGAACTTGTGCACGGAGCGGACACAGAGCTCCTCCTGGAAGTCAAGATAAAGCTTGCGATTGTACCCTCTCTGATGGAACGGATTCAGCGCCTGTGTGAAAATAACAATCGAATAATACCTCTGCCGCCCTTGCTTTCTCTGCATAAAGATGACTTCTGTGGATCAAGAAATGGTCGGCAAGTACATAAAATTCCATTCCGCTGATCGACATCTCGAAGAGACATGCAGCCTTGTTTGCACCGTATCCGATGAACCGTTCATCGCACCTGTAACGGTTCGGTCAGTGCGTTGCTGCCGGGAAAGATATCAAACTCACCACTCAGCCTTGTTACTGAAGATGGTGTACGGCTCGTACGCGTTGTCATGTTTGACAACCTGGTAGACTTGGCCTGACCCCGGAGGGATGCTATAATACTTGGTGTAATTCGTGCTTTGATGTCCGCGCGCCCATACGGCATGAAATGGGGTGATCTGAGGAGGCTCTGCGTGGACAAAGCTCAGAAGTTCCTATGGGATTGTAAGCAAGAATGGTTTGCGACAGACACGAAGTAGCTGACTGTTTTGTCACGAGGGAAGGTGTCAGGATCCGCACCATCTTCTTGTTTGACATATTCGAAAGCAGGGACGACGAAAGCAAGGTTCCCTTGTGTAAAACGTTCCATAAGCTTGCGAGTTTCGTCTACTCCAAGCCCAAGCAGGTGGTCCCTCAGGTTGTGTTTAATGAAGGACCGAAAATCGGTACAAGGAACAAAATCGACATCCAGCATCATCACATAGTCCGTTCGAGCGTACAACCGAGCCAAGTTTCGCCAAGCGTTGAACTGCCTAGACCCTTCAGACGTTTGAAATGGGGAGAGAACGAGATGGACGTCGACGTAGGTTGAAAAGTCCGGTGAAGATGTATACATGGTGTGGAGATCAACTAGGATGTCCATAGAGAGCAAAGATGCGTGGATTGTAACAGATACCGGGCCTAAGTGGACGTCGAGGGTGGGTTGACAGAGCATACAACGGGGATGAGCACACCTTTATATCTCCGGACCAGGTTGCGGAAGACGGGAAACCTATCGCTTGATATCAGGGTTGTTATGGTAACGTCGTCGTTTTCAAAGTTTCCAGCAGCACGATAATAGTATGGAATGATTCTGGAAGGGTGCATAAGTCGGGAAAAGGCTCTAGATAAGACCGGGTCCCAAGCAACAAGGGAGTGGTGGTCGGGGAGCGAGAAGTTTGACCAGAGAAATTCTTCAGCTTGTTGAACGGTCACATTGGAAGGAAAGGTCATTCGAGGAGGTGGCGGGCGAAGAAGGCGGTCTGGCAAGAGAGACTGGTAGCGGAGAACGGAGGTGCACAAGTTGCCAAGGGTGTATATCGTCGCCAGTACAGCATATATATGAAGACATCGAGAGAGAAACGAGTGGAGGGGTTCGGGTCGTCGCCTCATTAGTAAACACGATGGGGAAACGAGATGGCGGTTCTGGAGCAAGCCTGATCGAGGAGCGCGTCTTCACCCAACCACACGCGTTGACGCACCCAAGCAGGAAAAATGACCGTACGTTTCCACTGCGTAGTTAATACCCGTAGGGAGGCATTTCGGGTTCCGGGGAATTCTGGCCGTTGCGAAGTACAGTGGAAAGTCCTGGGTCTGCAGCTCTTCACCGGGGACTCTCGCCTGATGACTCTGCCCGTGTTCACCCAACCCCCGTATTATACGAGGATGGCTGCTTCTGGGGGCTCTTGTACCGCGACTTCGCAAATACGCCTGGGTCTAGAACTGTTGAAGTACTTCCGACATTTCGAACCGAGATCAGGATCGAACCCCCGTGAGCAGAAATGGAGTCGAACCTCCTAGGCTCCTCTTGTTCCCCCCACCCCCTTGGACTCTCGCCCTGCGAATCTAGCTTGTTAACTCCCCCACAGACTACTCCTACACTCCTTACTATACACCCCTAACATGGGGTTTCACTTCATGGACTTTCGAGCCATATTCTTCAGTATGCTGAACACTGTCGTCTCTCCCGGATCGCACTGAAACACGCTTTATCCGACCCCAGGCCTAATCTTTGTCTTGTCACTTGTTTCAATCATCTTCGTCTGGACTGAATACTCCTATGTGTCATCTAAGTCCGCCCTAATCGTTATTACACCAATCCTGCTTGCGGCAGTTCTCCTCGTCTTCTCATCGTACGGCAGCGATTATGGACCATAGCTCGGTCTAATACACACTTCCAGGTTTTTACTTCCGGCTCTTGGCAAACGATGGAGGTTTGGGTGGATCGTTAAGCAGACGGTCCTTTGGGAGGCGGTATGGACGTTTGCTTTGGCGCCATTCTTGATAGGTTTGTTCCCTTCAACCTCGGTTAACCCACGCGAGTGACAGGCGGACTGCAGTTGCTTGTTTGATGGTCGCCTTTGTACTGCCCAACGAGATCCCAGTCAACCGACCGTTCGTGACGATGAAGGTCGTTTACATCCTTAACGCTGCCCTTCGTAAGTTTTGGTCAACCTGCGCTTGATTTTCCAACTTTGACATTGCGTTCGCTGTTAGTCTTGAGCTACTCTCTTCTATTCTTCACCTTGGCCACTGCAATGTATTTCACCGGGCTCGACGCACAAATATGGTATCGTGACATCTACGACGAACCGACTCCGATTTCACTCACTGCCCTGCTCAAACGCTATCATGACAAACGGCATCCCCAGCAAGAAGAGCACCCTACGTCTGCCCTTGGAATTAGCATGCGCAGTAGAAACACATCTTCACTCTTGTGTATTGGCCCACCAGGAGCTTGTGAGTGCGGAGAACGAAAACCGGAACCCTTGGCGGATATCGAGGAGGAGAAACCCGAGGACATCGAGGAGGATATGTCAACGAGGGTTGATGAGGAGCTTGGTGTGGTGAGAGAGTCACCGCAGGGTTCTACGGTTGCGAGGGGTTACTCGAGCAGGTTTTTGCCCAGGACTCCTGGGAGCATCACCGCTGCTGTCTCGGTTCCAACGCTGGCGGAAATGAGATCTCAAGTGATCATCACTTTGAATCGTTCTTCAGTCCGGTCTTTATGAGTTGTACGTACAGAATTAATCCCATTTTCTGCAGATTTACATTAGCAGAGTTATGCGTGACATGATATGCTTAGTGACGACGTTCCCGTAACAGTCACGAACGAGCACGGGATCTGCCACAGAAACTCGTTCCCACCCTTTACTTCCTTCCCCCTCTTCTTCTTACCATCCCTCCCTTTTCCTTTCGCTTTCGCGTTTTCGACTCTGAGGTTCGCGATGACCACCTTACTCGAGCGCATGAACATCTCCCCATCCGAGACTGCCGGTCAAACGGGCCCAGTCAGGAACAAGCAAAATCGATCCTCTGGCCCATACGTGCGTCCCCCGTCGACCTTGCGATAAGCGAATATATCCTCAACTTTCTGATTTATGGCTTGATCCAAAAAGAACCATAAGGAGCGACCACCTAAGGGCGACATCAACTCTCCCTGGGAACACGACATGTTCCTTGGAGGGGGAAGTCAAAAGTCCAGTCTCGTTGAACGGCTTAGCGAAGAGCAGAAGCCGCCAAAGGTTAATATGGGAGCGGCCGCGAGAGCGTTGGAGAAGGCGACGGGGTTCAAGGATATCAGTATCAAGGGTGCAAGTGTGAGGGGTAACCTGATCGAGGTCAAGGGGTTGGTGGCTGGAACGACTGCTGATGACGTGGAGGTCAGCCCATTCAACTCGTTGTCTATCTCTTTGGGGCAAAGTGTTGACGACGCGCGGTGACGCAGGCGATTTTCAAACGTTGCGGACCTATTGTGAAAAGTTATGTACAGTCGCCCGGACCTACCGACGGTTCGGTGGTCGTCCGGCTCGTTTTCAAGGAAGAGAAGGACGCATTGTCGGCTGTCAGGAAATTCAATGGGGAGACTGCAGACGGGAGGACATTGGTTGTCAGGAGCGTCGGGGGGCAACCAGTCAATCTCGCTGCCCGTTTGGACGTGGGGCCTGCGAAGGATGGAAGCGTCGATGCACTGATTACCCCTTCTTCAACATCGTGCGTGGCAGAAATTGTTCATGGATTCCGCTGAGCTAACTGGAGTTGTAGAAAACTACGCTCGGATGATATCATGGCTCAGGATTCACGAGCCCAGGTATTGCTCGCCCCACCAGGTACCAACCCTAAGGATTATATCCAGCAAGCCACTAGGGGTGGTCGAAATGGCAGGGGTCGGGGCCGCGGTCGCCCAAAACGCGGGGGCCAGGGTGGCAACCTCGCCTCCAGGATGGAAGTTGATTGATTTCTTGCCTTTCACTTTTCGCGTTTCGTTCTCTTCTTGCGCTCTCACTCAATATTACACCATGCTTATCGTACCGTCTGTAACATCTAGTCCCATCCCTCGCTCTCCCACTATGGTATTATGAAGACTTTTGAAGCGCGTCCTATACACATTCACCTGTGTACATTCCCTTTGTAATGCATGAGATATACCTGCCAACTGTGAGGATAGGTCAGACAGATTATCCCATGGAAAATACAGGGAAAATCAGGGGTGTCAAATTATGGAGCATACCCGATCCACGAAGCTGGACCAGTATTACTCCCTGAAGAAATTCAAACGAAGTCGAGACATCATGAAGTGGTAAAGCGAATGTCAATTGCTCACCTCGGTCAAATCTTGATGACAACAAAAGCGCAATAGAGCAGACGAATGCTCGAAGGAGAGGAAAAAATAATGAACCGTGCGGGCCGATGGTAAGCCCCATTCTGTCGAATGAAGGAATGCACAAGCGTTCAATCAAGCAACCGCATAACTTTGTCTATGAGGAACAGTAGCCCAATGACACGCAAACACCACAGCGCCTGAGTGCGAAGGACGCTCGTATCTTCGCGTAACCTCCGTACCCTGGAAGCAGACGAAGGGCGTAGAATCAGAGGGCAGTCGCAGAGAGGGCGAAGGCGAGACAACTCGTCGGTTCCAGTCAACCAAGACAGGAACACAAGACAGAGAGTCAAAAACACATCGCCCTCCCCCGAGCCACACTCCCTTGCCCAATGAAGGGCTTGAAGCGAACTAGAGTGAACCTGCCGTGCTTAGAAGCGGTCGTTTTCCTTTGAGGGGGTCGTTCACTTCGGAAGATTAAAAAGGCTCGAGGGTCGGAGGGACACTGCGGAGTCTCCGGGGACTTTCCCCACAGCGGAAAGAGAGAGAGAAAAAGTACGAGTTGTACTTTTTTTTGCCTCTGTGCGTGAGCTGCGATAGCGGTTCTTCAGTCCGCACGGGTTGAAGAAGAAAAGAAAAGAAAAAATCATGGAAAGCGCGAAGATGATTGGGGAAGCTCCGGATTGGGGAATTCGTTCTCACGCAGCGCCGAAGTCGAGCCGAGCCGGGCAGGGGTAATGACCGAAGTACTGACGCGCTGACGACTCACACCATTTTGGTATCCTTATCCCTCTTCCTATCTTCTACTTACTGCAGGTTCACTCTACCCGGTCACTATGTCTTCGCAACCCACCTCGTCGTCAGCAGCAAGGAGCGCAGAAAGCAGTCGACAACGACTGTCGAACCCAGTGTGGGACAACTGGCCATCCATCAGCATCATGTTGCCTCCACAGGGTAAGTGTGCCTTCGGAACTACCGATCCACCCCTCCTCACGCCAACCAACGGCCTTGCGACAGGTGTGAACAACAGACAGGTCGACCAGCGATGTTTCACCTATTGTTCCCAGACTGTCCGAGGTAGGGCTCAACAGCAGGAACCCCGGTGTCGATCTCTCTGCATACGCAAGGTTTTCCGACACGAGGTCCGGAGAGCCATGACCATGCACGAACTCCAGGATACTATTCGAGCCTACGAAAGGGAACATTCGAAGCTCCCTGAAAAGATTGACGCTTCCGTGCCCGTGAAATACAAACTACCCGTCGAGGGTCAACTTAGACCGAATCGGAATTCCGGACCATCATCGTTGCAAGATGTATCGAACGTTGATGCGGGTGAAGATCCACCTTCGCCCTCGCGGCACGAAAGGTCGTCTTCGAGCGACAACGACGAAGACAAGGTGCGATATTGGGAACCTGGATGGTACCTTTGGTCCACCACGTCCAGGTGGGCCGCACAAGAACAGATGGATATGATGAGTAGGGATTTGAAGTGGCAGTCAGACTGGCAAAGGTACAAGGACAACGTAAACGATGACTACAGGAGGAGACAGGGGCAGGACGAGGGCGGGGTGGACGATGAGAGGAAAGAGGAGGTCCAAGGTCCTCGGATCAGGCAGTCTTTCCCTGACTTGACGTGCGCTCGGGTTTTGTTGTTTGAAACTCGTTCGCTGATTTTGATCTGTTTGTGTTTTTTTGCAGTGAAAACACTTGGCTTGTTCCTGTGCCACCGCCTCATCTGTTGCTTGGTGGCGCAATCAAGAACTACATTACCCCCTCCTTCAAGCTCATGGCCCTTGTTCATGGAACGTTTGACGACGGGCGACAGCAGGAGTTGTGCACGCGATTGTGGGAGAAGGCGCAGACCCGTGAACCATGGACGGTCGCCCACTCAGCGGTGCGCAAGGTGTGGAAGATCCTAAGCGAGGGGCCTCCTGTGGATGAGGAAGGGGAAGAAAGGAACAAGCGGGGCAATTCTTCTTCGTAGACCTAGAAATTCTGTGCTCTTCTCGTTATACATGGGTGTTTCGGATGTTACGGGGACGGCTATGAGCGGATCAGAGGGTGTGCGACCGCCGGACTAGTACTCCAAGGCGAGAGCTCTAGGGCTGTACAAATGACGATCCTCCTTTTTGTACTATCACTCTGGAAGTCATACTGCACCCATTGCCCGTCGCCCGCCCTCCGTCATTGAGGCTTGTCGACACCCTCCATGAGCGACGACGATATCGGGTTCGATACCGCCTTCCTCACCTTACCCCTCTTCAGCTTTACGCTCCCAATCCCTCCGTTTTCGACCAGTGATAACCCTGTGTCGCCGACGGCCTTGTCGGGAACGCCCACAGGCATCCCTATATCAACGCCGCCCTCTGACGCTTCCTTCGATGCCATCCAAACACCGACGCCAACCCAGACGGGCGATCCAACGAGAACGGACGCTTTTCTGCCGATTACTAGAACACTGAACACGCTGACGTTTGACTTTGGAGACCCAATCTCACTTCCGTTCACCCTGACCGATATTCCTTCACCCACGACTTTGCCGACAGGGCTCAGCAGTGTGCCCACTTCTGACTTGGATTCCACCATCACGATCGACCCTTCAACTTCCTTCTCCTCATCAATTTCTATGAGTGTCCCAGGCTCATCCACCTCCAGGCCCACATCCTCTGGTAACTTATGTTTTATGTTTTCTCCAACTTCAATGAATTCATCGTTTACGACAGGTCTCTCTTCGACATCCGGTACAAGCTTTACGACCTCTGGCTCCTCTTTGATGTCCTCTCTCTCCTCAACATTCTCCAGCTCCACTCTGGTATCGTCGTCTGGTTCCTCCTCGACGACATCCACCTCCTCGACAACCTCCCTCTCGCAGACTTCCTCCTCGGCGACCTTTCCTCCACCCGTGACCACAACTACCTTCCCAACGTTTGATATTCCTGGCGTGCGTGTTATTTTATCTTCCTTTACAAGGTTCCAGCCCTGATACCTGTAGTACCTCCAGCCTCAGGGCAGGGCTTCGTCTGGTCGCACAGGAATGATCGTGGCAGCGACGACCGGCGCGATCGTATCTGCGATCGTAGTGGCTCTTCTGGTAATTTTGTGCAAAAAGCGTTACCTGAAGAAGGTTCGCCGACGAGCCACCCTTGATCCGTTCCTCGGTCTGGATGGTGTAGACGGTGAAGACGGTGAGATGGTCGCCGTCAGTCAGCCTCTTATCATCGGCGATGGTCCTGGTCCTGGAGCAGTAGCGTATTCCGATCCGTTTACGGACGATTCACGGCTAAGAACCCAATCGAGGAGCCTCAGTCCCGCTAATGGACCAGGTGGTGTGGTGGGGGGAAGTGGGAGCGGCGGGGGCGGTCGAGCTGTCGTAAATCCCGATATAACGCCTACCCCTGACCTCAGAGGCGGACTGGCAGCGGAATACTACAATCAACACCAATCTATCGATCGGCTACTAGCTCCTCCATCTCAACCTGCAGAGACCGCGCGATCCCGATCACCTCAATCCCTGCCCCAAGTCAAAACCCAATTCCCACCCAAGATCCCAGTTCCTCGCCTTCGAAGCCCACCCCCCGGTGTTGGGGCCGCCGCATACATTCATTACGTCGACCTGGCGAACAGTAGCCCACTTAGTCCAGGGCATTATTCACCTGGGAACGCTGATGACCAGAGGTTAACTTCCGCCTTCAGTGTGGCCTCAGAACTGAGCCCTCAATACTCCATCCACGCCCCCCCTCCGAACATAGACGTGACGTTGAGGGATACTCCAGACCCGATCAGGGCATCATATCAGCAATCCTTCGATCGTCGGCAGAGTTTCACACCGAGCGTCAGCGGCCCCGCATACGAACCTGGTGACACCGCGGTTATTGCCCCCACGGACTCACCCACAAAAACTCCTCCCAGCCCTGGGTCAGAATACTCGTTAACCCCACAAACCGCTCAAGACGTTAACTTCGGTTCCCGTCCAAGCCCCATTGCGGAAGTTGACGAGATGCTTGCTCATTCCCAGGATGGATCTGGGGAGTCTGCGACTTGGACCTCTACCAAATCTGGGGATACATTGAGGTCCTTCCCAGTGGTTATGACGGCAGAGAGGGTTCAGATCACCCCTAAGCCACTATCCCTCACGTCGCCGTCGACCTACACGATAACACCGGGACTGTCCACCAACAACTTCTCACAGCTACCCCCGCCACCGGATGGTCCACCACCATTACCACTGCTACCCTACGTCAAGCCATTGAACCTGGGAAAGAAGGGGTCCCTTCAAGGCCCCGCTTGACGGCTGTATTATATCAGACGTTGCGATGAGAGATCTGGTTTATGATTTTGCTGTAAAATTTGTTGGGACTTTAATAGTGCGAGGACAATTCCTCCCCTAGTATTCCACGACGGTGTGTGCCGTACCTCTGCATTGCCAATTAATTGATTAAGAGTTCCCATCGAGTTCGATGTGCCCATTGGCCGTCCGACCCGCCCGAACGTGCTAAATAACATCTCCAGCTCTTCGACGCGCGAAATCACCGAGGTGAACCGCGAAGATTGTTGTGGGCGGGTGCTTTAACGAAGAACGGGCTTTCGAGTCCTCCGGCGAAAAGAGATAAGGTGGGGGGTGAACGTTTCAACGGTCGTCACAACGGGAGTAGAGACTTGAAATCAGAACGGCGGGTGCGGGCTCGATGCGTGGCGGGCAATATAAATCCCATTGCTACGCGATGATCTCGGAAAACAACAGAACTGCTGACCCACCGACCGACGCCTGATCAACAATATTGAAGCCTACCCTCGCTTTTTCTTTTTTTCCTCTGGCATGGACAGGGGCACTGACGTCCACGCACCCGGCCAACTCCTAGTGTCGAAACGTGAGAGGAAATTGCTAGAGCGATCACTCTCCCCCCTCATCCCTTCTGACAGATCGTTTTGGCACAGCCATCCGTATTGATTGGCGACGAATGCTAGCGTTTTTCGCCTTCTCCGGGTTTGGACGCTGCTTCATCAAGCATCGGGTTCCTTGTATCCAGGCCGAGTTGTGAGTCTAGCGGGTCAAAAGCCGGCAGACAGGAGAATTACCTCGCGGGGATTCACCGGCCCCTCGTTCGAGTTCTTGGGCTCGGAACCCTGGAATGTATATTAGATCTTTCTTCAGACGCCAATACGTGATGGCTGGGCCGGTGTGTAAAGATCCCGGAGGTGCCTCAACAACGGTCCCCAACTGAGGATTGAAATGCAGGGTTAGGGTGATTGCGAAGTGGAGACGGCAATATGGTTTGCTCGGCGGTCCAATTCCGGGGTGTAATAAACTCCCTTTCGAGCGAGTTGAGGGGGTCTGAGAACAAGGGCGCGTCCACGGAGGTCCTTTGTTCCGTACACTTATCAAGTTGGGCTGAGGCATTGAAGGCACTGTGTATTACCAGCCACGGAGGTTTTCAGGAACTCCGTAAAACGTCGACTAGGAAAGTTCGAAAGCCCAAATCACCCGTACAGCATCAATGATCGGGGAACGCGGTCGAGTGATGATACGCCACAGGACCGCGAAACACAAGAACGCGTTCCTTTGTGTGATTGTGGTCGAACTGTCAAACGTGTACGGCATCCCTTTACGAAGCACGTAGTGTTTCGTACTTTACCATTCGGTTTTTTAGCCGATTCATTATCTAGGGGTTGAACATCCCTGCATCACGTGAACCCCAGTGAGAATTGGATCTGCTCCGATCGGTCGGGATCGGAGTCAGGTCCGGCTCAGCTATTGGCATCGGTTGTGGTAGGATTTGGTCGTCGACCGTTGGCGGCGTGTTCGGTTATACATGGTTTCGGGCGTACGTTGCGGGTTGTTGTGTGGGATTGATGTATGATGTGACGTATCCTCGCACACTGTGAAGATCCTCGTGTTGTGCGAGCAGAGTTCGGGTGACTACACAACGTCGTTATGTAGGAGACCCCTGTGATCCCATCGTGTTCTAACAATGCACTCTGTTTCATTTTAGCTGATTTCACTAAGTTCACTAAATACAATAGGGAATTATTCGAGCAGGCCGTTACTGGGGGTGGTGACACTCATGAATCTTGAGACGAGTGGTGTGGACCTGCTACTGACAGTTAGCGGTGTTGCTAACGACGCAAGTACAGATCGCTGGGAACCGTTGGTGCGGGTAGGGCTTGTTAGTCGCTGCAGGAGTGTATGACGGACGAACAGATTCCTAATGCTGTGATCAACAGTAAGTCCACAATGATAGGAGGCTAGTGCCGTTGGTGGTGGAGGGGACGAACGGCGAGAGTGGGGTAGGTGTGGGAGGGGCAACCAGCTTTGCCGCACATGCGGATGAATGTACAGATGGTGCCCGGTTTGATGGGAGCAGTGTGCAGGCATCCCTGGTAAAGCCAACTCGCAACTGTGGGCGTGGCGGCATGGCGGCGAGACACTTTTGCTCAACATTCACACGCCGGTGTCGGAACCAGAGGGCAAAACAGTTGGTTTGACTGGGAGGGGAGCACCTAAGCGAAAGCAGGAGCTGGGAAACACCCGTTGGTGCGGTTTGGGCCACCAGACAGTGTGTGGGTGGAGTGAAGCGCGGCGACCTTCTTCTTAAAAGCTGCCCAGTGTGACTCAAAGCCGCCATCGACCCGAACCGATTTGGAGTTCCTGCGGGGCAGTAATGGCACGTCCTTGGTGGTGACTAGGGTGGGGAGCAAGGAGAACTCTGTGGCGGCTGAGTGGCCAGATTGGTCGTTCATGTTTGTCGTCACCGTTTGAATGGTCTTTTCGGGTGTCAGGCCGGAAGTTGGAACATGGGGGTGGGATGTTTTGGTAGTAGCGCAGTGGGTGGGGTTAGACCTGTGGATTTGGTGAGTTCCATATGGAGGTCCGCAAACTCTGAGTACCTCCTCCACATTGGCCATTCTCGTTCAGACGAGTTCCGGCACAGAAGGAGTAAAATCCCAACCTTGGAAGCAGAGTTTCTTTTGAACAGTTGGGTGGAGGTGGAAAAGGTTGCCATGTAACGGGAAACTGGCCTAGAATGGGGGGTGGGACTCGTCCACAAGAAACATGGTGGGAGGAAGTTGTTCGATCACTCTGTTTATCGCTGTTATCACTACTCTCATCTCATCTTCCTCTGATTATCTCATCTTCCTCCAACTACTTCTGGCTATATGTCAAGCTACAATTGCCATTGTTGGAGATGCAATGGGAAAGCTGTTAGCAGATCTACTTTCTATGATCACCGTCAAAGGAGGCTGCAGGAAAATCTAGCAGCACTCCAACCTGATACCATATACCCTGAGGAGGATGTTGAGGGCATTGATTTGGCTGATATGGGTAAGATATTTCATAATTGACAAGGGAGTTCACTGAGCTATTACAACAGATGTGGATGGGGGTGATGAGGAGGGAATTGGTGGGGATGGGGATGCTGATAGGAGTGATGAAGAAGATAGGGGTGCTGGTAGGATGGATGAAGAAGACAGGAATGCTGGTGGGATGGGTGAAGATGAGGATACCAGTGGGGTAGGTGGAGAAGAGGATATTAGTGAGATGGAAGAGGAATATGGGGATAATGAGGATTGTCAGGGTGAGCCCTCTCAAACATACCCTATGATGCTTATCTGACTGATAGAAGATGACTTCCCTGGCCCTGGTATACCTAGGGATGAAGAGGGAGGGGATGAAGAGGATTTGGCTGGTGAGGATAACTTGGATCTAAGAATGTTGGCTTGGGTCCTGAAAATTTTACTTTTGCTGATATAGAAGACATCCAGAATATCCAGATTGATGATCTCAAGACTGCAGCTGAATTCATCTCTCAGCTCCGAGGAGCAACCCTTGATGCTAGTGGACTCTCCCCATCTATGATCCAGCACCTCCGTGACTGCCCTCCTGACTCTTCATCAAGATTGGACCAAACTACTCGATTCTCAATCAAACTCTTTATAGCCACTCTCAACTCCTCACAGCAAACCTATGAAAATGTGAGGGCAGCTATCCTTGAACAATATCCTGAGGACAACATACTCTCCTATCATGAAGTCAAGAAAGCCATTGAAGAACTTACAGGGGTTACCTCTATTGTTCATGATATGTGCTATGATACCTGCGTTGCCTTCACTGGTCCATTCTCTACTCTAGAGCATTGTCCAAGCTGTAGGAAACCACGTTACAAAGAGCAGAGGCAAGGATCATCAACTCGCCATCCCAAGGTCCCAAACCGTGTCTTCCATACAATCCCACTTGGCCCCCAAATCCAGGCTCTCTGGTCCTCCCCTGATGGGGTTGAGGATATGCTTTACTCTCTTCGTCAAACAGAGAGTGTTCAAAATCACCTTTCAGAGAATGATGGCACTACACCATTCTATGATGATTTTTACTCTGGAACAGATTACCTTGCAGCTGTATCAGAGGAGAAAATCAAGAATGGTGATACCATCCTCCTCTTCTCACTTGATGGGGCCCAGCTCTATGAACACAAGCAATCTGACTGCTGGATCTATATCTGGGTGATCCTCAACCTATCCCCAGACAAACGCTATAAGAAAAAACATGTCCTTCCTGGTGCTTTTATCCCAGGGCCAAATAAGCCCAAGAATATTGATTCATTTTTGTTTCCTGGTCTGTATTTTATCTGTGATATCCAAACTTCTATCTTATACTTATTAGGGTTATACCATCTCTGTGCTCTTCAAAAAGAAGGACTCTCAATCTGGAACCCAATCCTGAAGGAACTTTTCAAGGATCATCCATTCCTTGCATTGGTCACTGCAGATGGTCCAGCAATGGCATACCTGAATGGGCTTGTTGGTCACAATGGTGCATTTGGTTGTCGCTTATATTGTCCTGTAAAAGGCCGACGCAAGGATGGTGGTACCCACTATTATCCAGCACTACTCAAGCCTTCAAACTATACAGTTGAAGGATCTACCCATGACACTATTTCTCCATCCCAAATCCCCCTTTCATCATCATCAGCTGCCTACCAACGAAATCTCCAGACTGTAATGTCCTCTCCCACAAACACTGCCTATGGATTTAACCGGAAAAATACTGGGATCTCAAAACCTAGTATTTTTAGTGGGCTACCTCCAGCCAAGATTCTTGGGATTCCAGGATGTTTTGGTCATGATCTTATGCACCTTGTTTCTTTAAACCTAACAGACCTTTTCCACTCCCTATGGCGTGGAAAAATAACCTGTGAGAAGACAGATGACATCTCAACATGGGATTGGGCTGCCTTCCTTAACATAGAGTGTTGGGAAGCTCATGGTAAAAGGGTAGCAGACTGCCGCCCTTACCTTCCAGGTTCATTTGACCGACCTCCACGCAATCCTGCAGAGAAGATCTCCAGTGGATATAAGGCATGGGAATTTCTGATGTGGATGTTTGGCCTAGGCCCTGCATTGTTTTTTTATGTGCTTGACACAAAATACTGGAAAAACTTTTGCAAATTAACACGGGCTATCCGCTTACTACATCGAAGATCTATCTCTCATAAAGACCTTCTTGAGGCACACTCTCTTATCATGGACTTTGTGCCAGAATTTGAACAACTCTACTATCAAGGACGAGAGGACCGCCTACACTTTGTTCGCCCCTGTATCCATACACTCCTCCACCTCCCTGGTGAGGTACATCGCCTTGGTCCTTCAATCATCTATGCCCAGTGGACAATGGAGCGGACAATTGGAAACCTTGGTGAGGAAGTGAAACAACCATCCCAGCCATATGCCAACATCTCACAGCGTGGAGTATTGCGCTGCCAGGTCAATGCACTATTGGCAATGTTTCCATCCATCTCCCCTATCTCTCCCTTACCATCAGGGTCTATTCTCCTTGACTCTGGATATATAATCCTTGGGGCTAAGGATAAAAACCCTCAGGCCCTCTCACCTCATCTGTCCCAACTCATCCAACACAATCTCATTGCCACTGGAACAATCCTCTCCCTATCACCAACCATTAAACTCATTCGATGGGCCCGTCTCAAACTTCCAAATGGACAAATTGCACGTTCACTATGGAAAGAAAAAGAGAAATCCTCTGATAGACTTCGCATAGCAAGAAATATCAAAGTAATGTTCCCTCTTATCTTAAAGTGTTCTGGTTATAACCACAATGCCTCTAGTTCCTTCACAGAACAACTGAAAAGTTTGGTGAAGTGCAATTTTTTTTCCACCACCAAGGAAGAGCATTTGCAGTGGTTTCTACATTCTCTAATCCTGATCATGGACTTCTCCAAAGTTCATACCAAACTCTCTATGTCTGCAAATACCAAGGTGATCAAGCACTTGAGGTGATTGAGGTCAACTCCATTTGCTCAGTTGTTGCCATGGTGCCATTTGATCGACCACTGGAAACCAACACTATCTCCCAAATTTGGCAGAGATACTTCATGGTAGAAAAGTTTGGGTTGGATATGGACCACTCTAGAGAGTATCAGGATAGGAATGAGGTAGATTAGTGTCAGCTAGTTTCCCCCATCTCCCTTAACCCTGTCATATATTGCTCAAGCATATAAAGTGTTATAATATTTCAGGTTTTATCAGTTCACTTTGCAACATGTTCATTTTCTCCTATTTCATATATGATCTATTTGTGTTTATGTTGACACTAGGGCAGATGTGTCAGTAAGGGAACCAATATTATTTCCAGTTCCACTCTCCACATAACTTGGACTGCTACCATTGCAACACCCAGGAGAACTGAGTGACTTTCTATGGCTCTTTAGACTCCCAAAACATCAAATATCTTCATTAAGAAAGGAAACTGTCAGGACCCCAACTGTCATCTGTGGCTCAAAAATGCAATTCATGGTGACTGGCACCCATTACAAATTTAGAAACCATCCTATCTAGGCCATGGAAAATCATTTACTGTTCCTACAACAGTTGAATACTGTACCACATACTGTGAACCCAATTTAGCACCTGAACATGCATATATGGCAACATTTGACTTACAATAAGAAGAACTGGCACAGTAGAGGAAGTTGGAAGCAGAAGAGGAGATAATCTCTTCCACCTTAGTAGTAATAAACATACATGCAATCCTGACAAGTTGTTGCTTAATGAGGAGACAACATGGGGTGGAAAGGAAATGGCCAACATTGTTGACACAGTGGGAGGGGGTCTCCAGGAGTAGATAAAATTGCAAGTCAACTCAAATGAGCCAACCAGTCAAGATGCCTTGCATGTCCTACACAAGATCTTTATACATCTCTATGTAGTTAGGGTTAGGCATTGTTTTTTTCTATAAAATCTGAGATAAATGACAGGAAAGGTATAGTTGACAACTCACTGACCTCAACCTCTTTAAGGTATGTAAAGATTTCAGTCATATACTCACTGACCATGAGAGGATTGTCAGTATCTTCTGCATTGAGGTCATCCCACTAGTTGCCATCTGGGTCTACTTCTGGAGTGGTGGACCATTTAGGATACACAACAGGATCTTTGGCTCCTGGTAGAATGTATGCCATAATCCATACTTCCTCCTGTGAATCCAACATTGTACAATGCTTCTTCACAACACACTTGGATTCTTCCTTGTCCACTTCATCTATGGGCTTAAGCTGTTTATATAAAAATACAACATGAAGTGACTTGGTCTCATGGATCTCCACCTTGGCATGATGTGGGAGGTCAATCTCCATTGGGTCACTACCAACTGGGATGTCCTCCTGGATCTGCTCAAGTTGTTATACCTACTTGGAAGTGGAAATGACAACCCTGTGAGAATTTGGCATACTACAGGTCACAGCTTTGAGAGGTTGTCATATAGTGCTGGTCATCACTGTAACCATTGGCTTCTTCAGCACTATATCACTAAACTTCTCCTTTGTCTTGTCCTTCATCATGCATTTGCCCATCGGCTTCTCCTTTTGGTTCTGGTTGATAGACACCACCAAAGGCAGCATGTTTCCTCTTTGCTGGAGCCATTACATCAGGCCTTATGCTGGTGAGGACTGTCTTGGCTCAGGTTGCATTGGTCAAGGTGACTTTGGTAGGAGTTGTTGAAGTAGAGGGCTATTGTAGTATATGTTGGTTTGGTAAGGGTGGTTGAATGAGAGGACAGCCTAGTGTTAGCATTTTCAGTTTCCTTCATTGAATGTGCACTCCACACCGTACACTGTGGGATAGCTGCTACACCTGTAGAGATGAAAATAAATAAATATGGGAAATGGGAGGTCTGTGTTAGAAAAATTATTAGATATAGCAGCAAGATGTAAACCCACTGTGTTGAGTCACAATTCCGAGTTTTGCCCAACCACACTTACATTTCCCAAGGTGAAAAGGTGAATGCAACAGCTCCAGTGGGGTGTAATTCTCTTTACTTACCAAAATAATTTTCCAAACTCAGAGAAATGTGTTGGAATGTTACTTGCAATGATTATATAATTAGTTGATCTCATCTGTAACTCCCACCATACCTCCCAACAATGAGTACTATCTCCATAGGCTATGTGCCTGGTCATGCTCTGACTTGTATACAACAAATCTCAAGGCAACTCTGGAGGACAGGAAAGCATACATTGTGGAAGACTCTAGCACTCCAGCAGCATTGGTAGACAAGACTCTGAGTAGCCAGGTTGGGGAGAGACTGGGACAGCACAGGAGCTCCCTGACAGACCAAACAGCATTGGTAGGCAAGATTCCAATTGGCCAGGTTGGGTGGAACAACAAGAGCATGTAATGCCAATGATCCTTCATACAAAAGAACAACTGCACTATGAGACACAGCACACTCACAAAATTTGTGGTTCTACCCCCTTGAGTGAAGACCACATTGGACCAGCCCAGATGGGCCTACTTTCCTTCATCAATATCAGTAAAATAGGCCCACAGAATATCTCAGTTAGTACTCACCTGTGTGGCCTGTGATAAGGGGTTTTCTATGCCCACCCAGTAGGTGTGGCATAATCAGTTGGGAGTCTATTGACAATTTCTTACCTCATGTCAGAAGCGAGGTCCGATCATAAAAGGGGCAGCCGGGAGGAACCACCCTGACATACCCTGCTCCGTCCTTTACCACCACCTCCTACTACCCATTCCTTCTTTTACTACCACCTCCTACCACCCCTCGGAATCCCACTGCTCCATGTCAAGTCTCCCTAAAACCCAGTTCATGCGTCATATTGGTGAAGACCCCGTATTCCGTGGGACCAATGGTGGAGGATTTTCTATGGGACTCGGACCAATATCCCAACCAGTAATTGTCCACCCTGGCTGCAGCTTGCACAGGCTGACTACAAGGTAACTTGATATAGGACCCTTCCCAGATCCTCGCAAATGCCCCACACGAAGCATTATTTGCCTCTGGTAACCAAGCATACCAAGCGTTATTCATTCAGAAGAGCATTCTGGAAGGAAAACTGGAGCAAATGGAGTGAGCGCACACACTGCATGGTTTCAAGATGAAACTTACACTCTGAAAGACAAATGTATGCGGGTCTCCTTCACAATCCCCAATCCAACTCGCCACACCCACCACCCACAATAGACACAAGACACCGGGCAATTCCAGCCCCATTGAGAGCGGAATACCCACAGATCAATTTCTGGATGCAGAAGGACTGGACTTCATTCAAAGCCGGCGTACAGCAAGGTGAGTTTACAATGGCAGGAAACCAAGCGATGACTTGCTTCGACTGCATTGAGTCGGTGGATGGAATCCCGGTGAGCTTTGAGAGACTCAAAGCGGTCCGCCGTGGTGCCCGGGAACTATTCATATCACTCCAGATGATGTGGGAGGGCAACGGAAGAAAGGTTCCTGATACCTGGGGGAAGATGAGCCACGGTAACAAGGAGTTCTACCGCCAGAAGATGAAGGAGCAGTTTCCTGAAATTGCACTCTGTGAGGGTGACTGGAAATGTGAGTATGTTGCGACACAGACGTACCCTGGCTGGCATCGAACCCACCGCCAGGAGAAAGTCAAGCAGGAACCAGGTGTAAAGCAGCAATCGAAGAAGACAGCACGTGCCTCTCAATCGCCCATCCCTACACCTGGCATCGCTCCTGGACAGCCTCGTCTCTCCAGTCTTCCTGAACAACCCCATCTCCCTCCTGCGGTGAATCCCTCCATCTCCATTCCAATCCCTGACCTCCACCCCAACATACATCACCTTTCCTCCACGAGCACAACTCCAAGTTCTGTTGCGTCCCCTGTGACACCTGTTCTCAACCTTGGGCCTAACCCACTTGACCCGGACTCCCCCACTGCTCAAGGAGTTGACCACAGCAAGGTGCTCGAGGAATCACAGGATCCCAACCCCACCTGGAGTCCCACACTGTTCTCTGAGTCCCAGTTGTCGTGATTGCTTGGCCTGGAGTCCTTAACAGCCTCCCCCAGCCTTGCTCCACCCACCCAATCTGATGCACCTCTCAGCACCGTCGACCAGTCTCTGGATACTATCCCCCCTCCTGATGCACCCGTTAAGGAGGTTGCGGCTCTCAGCACCCCCATTGGGCCTCTCGAATGTGAAACCACTCCGGGTGCTCCCATCCAGGTCCGCCTTTCTTCTGTTATTTCACTCCCCACTCAAAGCTCACTCTGGTATCTAGGTTACGAACCCATTGTGCGTCCCTACATTCCAACCGCGCGACACCATGCTGACTTTTATCCGTTAGTCCCACACCTCACACCAATGTCCTACAACACACATCACCACCCCGCCAACCACCTCCACGCCGCGTGAATTCGAAGAAAGTAAATGAAAACAATGTGCTGAAACGTGCTCGGGCTCGCCCTTCGAAAACATCTCTCACCGCTCGGTATTTGACTCTCCAATTATAGTTTCCTCATGCCCTCACACTGGGGGCAAAGGGGCACTTACCCAGGGGATACATTGAGGTTACATTGAGGTTTTTTAAGCAATTCACCCAGAAAGTATCCAGGGGATACATGCTGAGTTCTTTTACAA
>Ga0307517_10003703_pt1:0-20000 | contig 23747 bp, 24 predicted proteins | sample 23_EM_MG_FD_194515 | JGI IMG/M metagenome (GOLD analysis project Ga0307517, IMG submission 194515) | Populus trichocarpa ectomycorrhiza microbial communities from riparian zone in the Pacific Northwest, United States - 23_EM | ecosystem: Host-associated > Plants > Roots > Unclassified...
GGGTAAAATTAAAAAAAAACTAAATTTATAAATTATTTTAAATAAAACAAATAATAATAAAAAGAATATAAACCAAATATAAAGAAAAAACAAATCGAAGAATTACTTTAAAAATCTAAAGGGTTAGACGCAAAAATTAAATATGAGATATAAATAAAAAAAACATCATCAATATCAAACTGGAGGTCAGTTAAAGTTAAAGTGATACATGTTTTAACATGTCAAGTGGCTTAATAAAAATGCTTTTTTAGTCTTAACAAAATTAATCAACACCACACCTTTTAAACAAAGTTGTTAAGAGTAAAATGGACAAGCGAGTCCAACCAAGATATCTATTAACCTACCACCATACTGGTTTGATTATGCTAAATGGATAAAAATTGATTAAGGGTTTGTCTGAGAGAGTTGTAGAGTTTACTTTTCAAAATATTTTTTACTTATAAATACATTAAAATAATATTTTTTTTATTTTTAATTTCAGCAAATCAAAACTATCTAAAATAAACAATTTTTTTTCTACATTCTCCCTGTAATAATAGCATCACAAGTCGCTAGAACCCTATAATAAATACCAACTCCTTGCTTCTAGCAATGGGTTTTAATTTAGTTCATTAATCTCAAAATAACTTTCTTTTCATGGAGTCACACAATATATAATATCTTTGCAAGCATGTGTGTGTGTGTGTGTGTGTGTGTGTGTGTGTGTGTGTGTGTATATATAAGGAGAATTTAGTGAGACTGTAATTTCTTTTTGATGTTTTAATATTTCTTTAAGCGTTTAGCATTTTTTATATTTTTAATTAAAAAAATAAATAATTGGGAAAATGATTTCATTTATCTTTAGAAGTTCTTGAAAAACTGCCGGTATCCCTATCCTAAACTTCGGGCTCATGGGTGTATAAATTCTTAATTCATGTCTTGATTTGGTTAAAGCCTTAAGCCTTTAACATCTTAAATTATAAATTTATTAGTGACCAGATTTGGGCTTAGCCCAGTTAAATACGGACCAGGTTTTAAATGGCCCAAGATCCTTATTTAAGAGGAGAGGAGAAAATGAAAAACAAACTAACTCCACCCGTCTTTAAAGTTTAAAACCTGGAGAGAAGTTGCGGCAAAACCTTGGAGAAGAGAATATTAATGGAGTCGCACAATTTTTGTTAAATCCCAGTATTAGTTATTACCTTAATCTTATCATTCATAGCCACTAAATCTACGGGTAATCTTTTTTCCATCAAAGCTTCATTAAACTTCTTATGTTTTACAGTATGTGTTATTATGTTTTCTAACAGTGGTCTTAGAGTATGCTTGATATGTGATTATGATTTGTGGGTTAGTTTTGTTAACATTTTTTTGAAGTGGGTTTTGATGCTAAATTGTTTTTAGGTTTTATTTTTTTGTGTAAAAGAGGCTGTTATTGTTATGTTTGGATACAGAGAAAAAAAAACAAGAGAAAGCAAAGGCCTAGTCTTTTGCTGTTCTTGTGCTACTTAAATTTCTGCAAAATTAGAAGTACTTACTACTCAATACAGCTGAGTTGTGTGCTACTTAAATTTCTTCAAAATTAGAAGTAATTACTACTCAATACAGCTGAGTTGAAGTGTTCGTCCGGTTATTTTTTCAGAATGATTTATTATTATTATTTTGCAACCAACCATAGATTGCGAAAATAATCTTCTTGTTTTTTAGGTCTGTTATAGTTAAGTTAGTGATGGAATCTCCTGAGTGATTGATTTTTGTACGAGTAATTTTAACTCTGTTTTTCTCGTTGGGTGTGGAGAAGCATTGGGAACCAATTTCTTTCTTCGGAGCCATTTCTTTTCCCTCCCCTCGGAATAGTGCTTCGCTTCCGGTTCTTCAAAAGAATCAACTGACTTCTCCCTTCGTCATTGACCTGGGGAAAAGGAAATTCAATGATCAAACAAATAAGGACAATGAATCTCTTTCTATACTACTAAATTACGAGATCAAGACTCAAGTACATAAAGGCAGGCGATGACCTTTAGTAATAATAATTATAGAGAGGTTTTTTTTTAATTGATTTTTTTTTCTTTCTTTTTGCAGATTATTTGGTGGACATTTAATTTGTAACCATGAGTAAGTCCTGATTAAACTTGTTTTGTTGTATCGGTTGATTTTTCTTCTTCTTTGTTTTGTATGATTTATGATTTACAAAATGGATAATTTGGGTTTCATTTTGTTGCAGGGTCAGGGCCTGATGAGAAGACACGCCGAGAAAGGCGAAAAGAAGATAGAAAAATGACAACGCAGAAAAAACATGAATCTTGGGTTCAACATCAGGTATTATAGTTTAAGCAGTTGCCTCTGTAGTTTTTTTCTGGTTACAGTTTTTTGTAATTTATGGCTTTATAAATTTGTAGCAACTGTGATTCTTATATGATGTTTACAGCAATTTAAAAAACAGAGGAGAGCTGAAGAAAATAAGAGAAAATTTGGAAATTCAAAGGCAAAATATGTGAACAAATCAAAGAACTTGAAAGAGAAAGAAGATATGCAAGAAGATGCTACTAACTCGAGGAGAAATCAGAGTCCAGAGGAAAAGAATGTGCCAACAAAAATGGAAAGGAAATTGGGCTTGTTGGGACATAGTGGTTCTAATGCTCCAAAGACAGTGAAAGAAAAAAAGGGCATGAGGAGGAATTTGAAAACGAAGTTTGAAGAGTATCTTGAAATGGATACGAAAGATGCTTGTGCTGAAGAAGATTTGGAAATGGAAAGGAGACTTGCTAAGAAACTCAAATTAAAGGATGGAAAATTGAAGAGGATGGATGATGAAATGGACATGTTACTCGAGGGAATACCATCTGTGCTTGATTCTTTTGATAAAGGGGAAGTCCCAGATGCTAACCAGTTTACCATTGAGGGAGTTGAGGATACAACTTCTGATAAGAAACATAAGAAGAAAAAGTCTTTGAAGGAATCTTCAGAAGATGGGAGTGAGGATGTGACGGGAGCAATTTCTGAGCTGCAGGAAAGCTTAGGTGCAGAAGTGGGGCTTGAAGAAGGTGCCAGTGAGACACCTTCACATAATAGAAACAAAAAGAAGTCGAAGCGAAAGCAAGACATGGCAGGAGACATGACAATTGGTGTATCTGACCCAGCAGAGACCCATGATGCGGAGGCCGTGCTGCAGGAAACTTCTAAGAAGGCGCCTGCAGTGGCCAGTAGTATAAAATATGTTGCTCCACACTTGAGATCTCTTGCAGGAAATGAATCAGAAGAATATATTCAAATCCGTAGACGGGTCCGAGGTACAAAATCAAGCTTTCATGTAAAGTTTTGGCTAAACCTATGAATGCAACACTTTCTAATTTTAAACCTGTTCCAGGTCTACTGAATAGGCTATCTGAATCCAATGTGGAATCAATTACAGGCGAAATGGCTACCATCTTCCGTGTATGTTATAATTTTCCTTATGATTTATTGCTTTTATAAGCAATTTTTTCATGGTAATGCTGATCAAAAACGAAAAGAAAAGACCTTGTACATGATATGTTTGAAAGCCTATGAAACAATAATTGCTGCATATTGACCTAACAATATATGGTCCAGGAAACCTGTGCAGACAAAACATTGCTTGCTGGTTAATCTGAAGCATTTTCCTAATTTTTTTTATTAGTTTGGCCATTTGGAAATTATTTATCAAATCCGGAATATTTTAACACCAGTTTCGTGTGTAAGATATTAGTGAGCATGGCTTATGAATAACAACTTGAACACTTTTATTTAATTTGTGTGCAGTCCACTATTCGCAGTGTCAGTACTCAGATTATCATTAATGAGGTGTTGGCAGCATGTTCTGGTGGTCCTCGTGGCAATGAACAGTGAGTGAATTTATTTTTCTTCACATTTATATCTCCTTGTCTCTTTTTATTGAGCTTATTTTTTAACAGAACTTGTTTCATCTAAGCATAAATTCCAAACTAGTTGGAGTTGGCTGCCTGGATCTACTTCCTCCTTTCTACTTTTTTCTTTTTTTCATTTTTTTGGGTGAACTTTCTGTAAGCAGTTGTGACTATAGATTGTAGAAGCTATAAAACTTTACTATAGTAAGGTCAAGTAAATTGTTGACTAATGATTTCTTATTTGCTTTGTTTTTCCTTCTTTTTTTTTGCTTGCTTGTGCAATATAATTCATACGCTCATCTGTGTATCAATGTTGATAAGCTTTTTTTTTGTGTTCGCTTGGGTTAAATGTGTTTTCTTAAGCTATTTTTGGCTCTTACATGCCATATTGATTGGAAAAAAAAAGGATAAAGAAAGAAATACATGAAAGTTTTGCTCTATGGGAAAACAATTCTTTTCTTTGAAACGAATTTGGAACTATACTTTTTGTTATATAGATCCACGTATGCTTCGGAATGGGTGTTTGTGTACCTACAGAAAGCTTGCAAGTTCTTTAGGTCAAAAGATGATTGAAATTTCTGCAGGAAATGTATTTTCCGAATCAACTATATTGTGGATTATTTTAAAGTATCTCAAGAACTGCATTTGGAAATAATAGGATACGTGCAAGTGCATCAGTTTTATGCACCGGCATGCTGTCAGTGATGAGCTTCTTTCCTTTGTTTTCCTTGTTTTGGCCTGGACTCATCTATGAATGACATCCAGATGACAAAATTGTTTTGATAGCTATGCTCAAATTCTATACCTTTCTGGGATGACTTTTTTCTTCTTCTGGTAGTTAGATTTTATATGTACATTTGATCAATATGGTGCATGTTTGTATATATATGTCTGTGGCAATTTCTCCTTCTCTATTTTTCCTGGAATCCTTCTCACTATTGAACTTAGATTGATTTGGATGCCTGCGCTTTTGTGAAGGTATGCTGCTGTTTTTGCATCTTTTGTTGCTGGCTTGGCTTGCTCTGTTGGGATGGACTTCAGTGCAAAGTTCATGGCGTTGCTAGCTAAAGCTTTTGAGGTGCATACACCCTTTGAAAGTACATCATTAACGTTGAATTGTTGTACTGATTTTTAACTGCTTGAAGATTAATAATAAATCATTCAAAGTTTGGGGGGGTGCCATGGGCTCCCCACCATTCAAAGTTGATTCTGGGTTTTATATATATAACATTTAGGTTTAGCAAACATATATTTATAGGTCCATATCTGTCTTTTCTCCAGTAAATTTCATTTTTCATCACTTTTATTTCAGAAATTAAATCTTTCTTTGAGCAATGACCCTTTCTGTTTGGTATGCAGGATGAGTGCCTCAAAGAAGACAATATTTCCTTGCGTAATCTCACTCTTCTACTCTCCTATTTATGCATATTTGGAGTTTGCTCAAGGCAAGTAAACTAACTTTATTTATTTATATGCATATAATTTGCTTATAAATATAAATCTAAATTCTATTTTTAACTCACTTCATCTTTTAGGACTCAATGCAGTAAATAAAAAAAAAATCAATCACACCATCTCTATAATAAGCAAATGCCTCCTTTTCTCCTGTAGTTGTTGGAGTTTTTCATAAAAAGGTTAAAAAACGAAAAATTGTAGTAAAATCTAACACGGGTAAAGTTTCTATGCATTATTATAAAGACATGTCACATGGCTCCAGTTGCTGAATCTATTGATGAGAACCTCTTTTTGGAATATACACATAAGCATATATGAATTAGTTTGAAGGGCATGATGTGCCTATCGTAACAAGTTAGGTCTATGTTAATTGGAATTACAAGCGTGTACAATTAAAAAAACCACATTAGTTTCTCTCAACAGAGAGACATTTTAATTGGCAATTCATTCTCTTTTGCTGTAATGGCAGTATTCTTTGTGGGAAAATGTGTTAAATGTAATAATGAGGTTATCAACTTGATGGTATAGGAGCCTTGGTTGTTGCTGTTTCCAATAATGATCTTTGTGTATTTGGCAACTGCGACATTATCTGCATTTGAATACATGGCTAGAACCATCCTTGCGTACAAAATAGTTGCATAATGCTTGTGTTACTCCTGCCCTCATATGTTGTTGTCTGTTTCATCAGTTTTTAATTTATTTGATGAAAATAATATATAAGCTAATAGCATTAATTCTGTTGATGTTTTGCAGTGATCTGATATATGACTTCCTAATCACGCTGAGCAAGCGTTTGAGAGAGATTGATGTCTCCACTATCTTGACAGTTTTAAATTGTAGAGTCTTTCAACCCTTGATGTTTACAATGTGATTTTCACATTTGTCAACTATTTATAATTCAGTTTTGATTATGATTTAAGTTCTCTCTCCATGAAGCTTCCACTTTTTGATAAGGAACTGCATGTCAATCACTTTAATATTCCAGTATCATATTCTTTTCCTTGTTTACATCAGTTATCATCTTCCCTATGCAATCTGGCTGCAGTTTTTGCACTGCACTGATTGATTCTCCGTGGTGTTAAAAATAGTATGACGTCACCACTTCTGTGTACTAATTTAGTAGGATCTGTTGCCCAATTAATCATGTTTAACATGCCATTACTGGCCGTGTAGGCTGTGGGATGAAAATAAGGAGTGATGATCCCACTGCAATGAAGAACTTCATCCAGAGTGTACAGAACAGAGTGAATGAGCTGAAGGCCTCCTCTGTTGAAGGCCAGGCAAATATAAATGGAAAAAGAGTAAGCTTTTCATGAAGATCTCTTTTGATTCTGCAATTTTTGTGGTCAGTTTAGAATTATCATACATGGTAACTTTTGCAGATGGAGTTTATGCTTGAAACCATATTTGATATCAAAAACAACAAGAAAAGGCCCAAGGAGGAAACTGCACCTCATGCGCGGATAAAAAAGTGGCTACAGAAGGTCTTACTAGTTGGACATTATTTTTCTCATTTCAAGTTCTTCATTCATGTCTCTGATTTCAAATCTATATTTCTTAACAAGACAACCAGTTAAGTCAATCAGGAGGTTATTTTATAATTTCATATTAACAGTGAGAGGAAAGAAGCAAAAGGAAAACAAAGAAAAGCATTAATTTTCATATAAAACAAGATCGGGCTTCTTGTTAAAAAAAAGTTCTGTTAAACATTAAGATATCCTTTTTCTTGGTTGCACTTACAGCAATTTTTAGAGTAGTCTTGTTAGTTGTGACATTGAACTGCACATGTAAATTAAGACGATGAGATTCTTTGTTCTTATTCACACGGCGTATTCCTTCTTTCCCCCCTTTTTAATGGTTTTCTTGATGTCTCAGTTAAGAGTTGAAGAAATTCTTATTAGAGGGCTAAAATGGAGCAAGCTGCTTGATCCTGACAACAAGGGCCAGTGGTGGCTGTCAGGGGGTATGGCTGCCAAAACAGATAATGTTCAAGAGGTTGCCAATACGATTGACAAAGACGTTCTGGAAGCCCAAAAGATGCTACAGCTAGCTTCCTCACAGAGGATGAACACAGATGCCAGAAAAGCAATCTTTTGTATAATAATGAGTGGTGAGGACTACATCGATGCTTTTGAAAAGCTTCTGAGGTTGGACTTGGTTGGAAAGCAGGTTGGTATCTCTTTGCTCCCCCACCAAAATGCTCTTCATTTCCTTTCCTCCCTCGTTTCATTTATATGATGTATTTTGTTTTCATGTACAGGACAGAGAGATTATGCGAGTTATTGTTGAATGCTGTTTACAAGAAAAGATATTTAACAAGTATTACACTACCCTGGCTTCCAAGTTGTGTGAGCATGACAAAAACCACAAATTTACTTTACAGGTAACCCTTGTCCTTTTCATGATGAAGTAACAAGGAACCTATTCTACTCTCTCTCTCTCTCTCTGATTGTGATATGGGATATGCTAAAAAACAGGGAATGTAAATTTAGTGCAAGATCCATAGTTTGTATGCATAAGCTTTCCAGCTTTGATTATGTAAAGATAATCTCTTTTTACCTGATATAATTTCACAGTTTTGCATTTGGGACCACTTCAAAGAGCTGGAGTCAATGCAGCTATTAAGATCAATGCACCTAGCAAAATTCATAGCAGAGATGGTTGGCTCTTTCACCCTCTCTCTTGCAGTTTTGAAGAGTGTAGAATTAAGTGATATCACACAGCTAACCCCAAAAAGGATCATGCATTTTCGTATGCTGTTTGAGGCCTTGTTTGAGTATCCTGATGAGGTTATATGGAACTCATTAACACGTGTTGCTGTCTCCCCTGAGCTAGAAACTCTCCGTCATGGCATTGAGTTCTTCATCAGGGAGTACGTTGTCAAAACTAACAAGGCCTTTGCAAACAAATTCAAGATTTCAAAGAAAGCCCTTAATAATACTGAAGGAGTCCTCATGTGAGTTGGAGAAAATGGTTGATCTTCTTGGTAAAGGCCAAATTTTGTAGTTTATTTTTTTTCCCTGTAGCCTGACTTGGTTGCCAGATTTTATTCTGCCAAGTACTAAATTACCATGGGTGAAATGATGTAAAACGCTAGCAATTTTATTATAAGATGACAGAAATCTTTTCCCTTCTATTATTTTTAAAGAGGGTTCAATATGACCATTTCCTAATACAACTTCTGCTCTGTTCTTGTCAATTAACAAGCTGTTACTGGTATAGTAGTATTTCCATATCTGTTGATATCTCTATTAATTCCTATGGCGTGTCTAAGCATTTGGGGAAACCAGTGTTTTGGGATGATGCAGCAGGGGAAATACAACCACAGAAAACAGGGTCCGTGCAGTACATAATATGCCATGAAGACGACAGTTATAACCTTGAGCTCTGAATACCAAAAGAGGAAGCTGAAATTCGTTACTTCCTTGACTTGTTAACTTGATCCTAATTTGAACCTTTTCAAATGCTCAATTAGGGCTTCGCTAGCTTCAAGCATTTAAATAATCTTCATTTTATGAAATAAATCAGGCAAGACATCTATGACCATATAAAATGGTAGCTGCATAGTTAAAAAATCCCACAAAATGCCTCCATTTTACTCCAAATAGAACATATCCCACAAACGGCAACAATGCACCTTGTAAATCCTAATTGCCTTATTTTTTAGTACTTGTAACCTCATAATGATTCAACATCTGACATATGGTAAAGATTTTCAAAATAAGCAATGTAAATCTTACCATCACATTTAACGTTTTAGTATTATAATGATGGATGGAATGACAAATAAAACACCAATCATAAGCTGAGAAGTCATTTAGTATTAAGTTACTAAGAGTTAAGTCTGTCTACCATTATCCTGATTACTGGGGGTGTTATGCCACGATTCAAAATAAAAGGTATCCACCATTCACATTTAGAGACCTACAGAATCTGTGCAAATAAACCATAGGCACCACTCCTTGAATAGTCAAACATTTACTGACTCGGTTGAGGTGGTATCTTCACCGCAACCCAATTGCCATCGCTGATGGGCAATACAGTGGTGCCTGAAGGATATGTCACTGTGGCCCCACGTGGATGAACAATAATCCTACTTTGACATGTCGTACTCCTTCCAACAAGATGCTCGATGCTTGAGTTTGCAGCTGAACTAGTGGAGGAATCAGAAGGCAAAGAAGATGAAGACAGGTCATGCTTAGGCAAGGAAGAGATGGCGACGCCAGATAAAGATGTAATGCTTGTCACGGCTGAAACACTATCTTGCCCTGAAGATGCAATGAAGGGATGACGACTTCTAACTTCAGAACACGCTGCCAACAATTCAAAAGGTACATGCTGAGACATGGATGCCATTAAGATATCATGAGAGCATGTGTAATTTGCCTACGACAGAAGCAAAAAATACTTCATGTCGAAGGAACTAGAATGGCAAGCGCATGCAAATTTGTGTTCAGTGTCTACACATAGATGGGAATCCTAATATCACAAGCCTAAAGGTGCCTTTATGTAGAGAAATGGGTTCTGTTTCTTTACATTTTCATTTTTAAAATATTTTTTCCCTTTTACTTTTCATATAATATTTTTATTCACCTTGAATTGAAAGGAAATGCAAAAATAGTGTTCATCTATTGAAACCACTAAACGATTTCTCTGGAACCAAAAATCAGACAAAAAGCATGAAAATATTAACCCACTAGAACATAGGAACCAGTGCGAAAATGAAAACCCTGCATAAAAATGTTAGAAAGTTCTGAAACTAAAAGTAGTTTTCTATTTTTAAAAAGTTGTCCATCGAGTTATCCAAGTGACCACCCCTTCTTCAGTGGAGAAGGTCTCCTGGCCACCCATGGGATATTAGTTATAAAACAAGTGGAGAAGGTCTCCTGGCCACCCATGGGATATTAGTTATAAAACACTATTAGTTTATAACTTTTTGTTTGTTAATCTAGTTTCACATTTAATGCTCTATTTGGAGGTATATTTTATTCATGTCAAATAATCTGAAGTACCATGAAGAGGTAGCATGAAGAGGGAAGCTTGAGTTATTCTCTATCCCGAATTAGTGACTTGTACTCCAAAATAGTGAAAACACTTGAATAGCTGTGCACTGTATCATATATCATTTATATGCATGCACACATCTACAACAAATATGTATAAACATATAACACACACCACCCCCAACTCATACATGCCCCATAACCTCCTTTAAGCACCATTCAATCTTTAGAAATCTAAAGGTCATATTTAAAGCAAGTTCTTATATTGAAAAAGTTCTCTGATTAGCATCAGTGTGGATGGTGCAAATGAAAAATGCTCAACTTTTACAAACACATCTTTCAATGGTGTCCCTCCATATCAAATATCTGAAAAATCTAGTTTCAAATCTAGATGCTTTCAGATTTAGTTTTCCACAATGTCGGCAGAAAGCATTAGTTCATGGTTTTGGAGACAATAATGAACATGCAGAGAGGAATTATTTAGTATAATATGAAACCATCTTCTAATAACTACTAATAGAAGAGCAAAATGCTTGGAATTTTAGAAAAATTCACCTCTATCCTCCTCATCTTGTTCACTGGGCACAGGCAATTTAGGTTGGATGTTTTGTTGAAGATATGCAGTGAGATCTGCAAGAAGGCTAGGAGTTGAGAACTGCAGAGCTTCATGTCCTTGGTGAGCTAGAGAGTGACACGTAGTGCTTTGAACAGCTTCCTGGACTTGGCAAGCAGGGGTGAGAAGTGTAGAGCTCTGAGGAGCTTCTTGAAATTGGCAAGCAGGGGAGAGAACTGCAGGGCTCGGACTTGAGTTGCCTGACCAAAAACCAAGCATTCTGATCAAGCACTACAATAGTATATTCTTTACTTCGTAGATGTTAAATTTAATAATTTTTTATGCAGCATCTCTATTTTCTCTGCTTTGTAAAAAGCTTATAAGAACTATGAAGCGTGTCAATTTAGAAGGTATCATTAGAATGTCTTCATGCAGCTAAGTTACTCAAGGATGTTTGCCGTGAAGACCAAAAGCTCGTTAGACTGTCTCTCACTGAATCTTTGACTTCAACTTTTCTTATGTCCCTGTGGTTAATAAATATTCATGTCCCTGGCCCAAACCTTACTGTAGTTTTACGAGAAAGTCCATCACAAAAGAAAATGTCATATTGAAGCATAAATTGCACCATTTATGGTTTCGTGTAGGAAAGCATGCCATTTGTTATGGTTGGTTGAGGTTAACAAAATCAAGAGGAAGCAGAGGCTGGATAGAACCTTCCTACCCTCTAAGTTCTTTGGATGATGAAAAGAGGAAGAGAAGATGTAGGAGGTATTAAACTAAATGTTATGGACAAAATAACCACCTGTTACATGAATTCGTGTTCTGGTCAAAGCTGGATAATAAACAATTTCCTCTTCCTTTTTCTTGGGCCCTCGAAATCCATTTTGAGGGATTGAAATTGTTGGGTCCAATAGAAGCCTCTTTTATCTCCTGCCATACCTTTCCTTCCAAGATCCAACCAAATGGGAGAGGGGGGCTTTTGTTTTCCTTTCTTCTACTCCCCAACCATAACTTTTGTTTTCCTTTCTACTACTCCCCCAACCATATTGTTATTACGATATCAAAGTGGAATTCTCTCATCAAGGACTGGTTTGCAATCTCAATTCTACGTCCTAAGAGAGGAATCACAAAAGGTTTCACAGAGAAGTAATCCTCTACTTAAGTACTAGGCTGAGAATTTGAGTACAATATATGAATCTTGCCACTTAATTTATCATGAAAATCAAATGATTGTTACCATAGAGTTATGAACCTCACAGCATTGAAATAATTGTTGACAAAAAAAAATCCAGGTTATAGAGAGTGGATTCCTGTACTAATTAATTGGATGCCTAAAGCATGCAAGACTAAATAATACATAAATTAAAACATATAATAAACAAGTATGCATGTACATACGCTGTTTTAGAGCTGTGTAAGCAGTCTTTGCTGCACTCATCTCTGCTTGCTTCTTAGTTTTTGCTCCTTGTCCTGTAAAAATCTCTCCTTCGATCTCCACTGTTGAAATGAAAGTGGGTACATGAGCTTCACCAGATTTGTTTGTACTATAAGTTGGCAAACCACAACCTTCTCTCTGAGCCAGTTCTTGTAAAAGATTTTTATAACCAGACTCATCCTAAAAAGAAAATAATAAATTACATAAAGAAGAGTAATCACATCTCTAAAAGATACAAACACAAAAACTGCATGCACAACCAGCAAATTTCTGCATCTCACAATGAATTGATAACAATGACCATAAATAGGAAACTAACCTCTTCAACTCCATTTGGCAACAATGACATCAATGCAGCTTTTGCAGCTGCATGTTCAGCTTTGTTCAATGTGGAAAAATATTCTAGACTCTCAAAGGTTTGTCCATTTACTGTGACCTTGCACTTAAAGCGACTAGAATGAGGAGGACCCACCCGCTCACAGGAATACACAGGTAGAGCAAAATTTCTCTTTTGTGCATAGGTTTGCAGCTGGCTCTTAAACAAACGCTGCATATCTATAAGCCAGGAGAAAATTCAGATTAATATGTCCCACAATGACTTGTCATGAAAACCCAAGATAAACAGGTGCATTATTTAAGACAAAAATAAGGTGATTCAACACTGAGTTTCCATGGTCAGGTGATGCTACTGCCTTCTTCAATCAGAATTCAGCTACTCTTTTCCTGTAATAACTTGGCAACCAACAGGGCATCAAATACAAAATCCCCTCCTTTCCCTTTTTACTACACCATAAAAACCTATAAGCTACTGTAAGCTACTGTATGAATTACATTATCCCATGCCCGGCCAAACAACAATTTAATTACATGCAGCAAATCTTCAATGGCCACGTGAGGCACTATTGAGAGCAGAGTATTCAATAACAATAATAAAAAGAAAAAAGAAAACACTGATAAAACAATTAAACCAGAATTTTTTTATGTTTTCCTCCATTTTAATCCTTTTGAGATTTGGAGAAAGAGGGAGAGTCCATTCACCACAAGTGTTGCTGGAAAGCAAGAGTTGTGATCTAAAGTATCTTCATCAATCAACAATTTTGTAAACTCTGTGATACATGGCAGCTATGCCATGCGGGCATGGTTTGTGTATAGTTTCTTTCATTTTTCTCATTTCAGCTCACATCATTTCTAGGAATTTTTTTTAATTTTTTTGTGGATTTTTTTAATAAAAAAAAAGTAGAGAGAGAGGGTTAAGTCAGAGCTATAGAAAAAGTTCAACCATTCTAAGACTCGATTGTCAAGAGAAGTAAAGGAACAGTTTTTGAAATCATAAATACTCAAACCTAAAATACAAATCCAAAGTACAAGTAAAAGCTCAGTCAGAAATAGAGCAGACCAGCTGTGGAGTAGTATAACATAGAAAGCCCATGAAGCTAGACATCAAACAAAAAAATGCTGCCTAAGTACATCCATCAGAAGAAGACAACTAGATCCATGGCTATTTGATGAGGAATAACTATTGAAAGTTTTCCAATCCAAGGAAAAAACAAAATAACTAACCTTTTTCCTTTAGGAAAGACACTGCAACAGCTTTGATATTTTATAATCTATGTGGATCCACTTAATACTTTTGAATCTCATGAGGCTCCACATATACAAAAGATACAAACTGTTGCAAGTTTACAAAAAAAAAAAAAAAAATTGTCCAATTTCCCTTGACTGTTTTCTTGACCCTTTCTTCATGATTGTCAAGTGTTATCCATTAATTCAGCAATTTCACATTGCAATCACAGTTGCAATGTCCCATCCCAAGCAACGCATAGCGGTCATAAACAATGCAGGTGTAATGTTTAAAATTTTGCGAGTCAAAACTAGGTTTTCAAAAATCTCACTAAAAATGGACAAAAACGATACTTTGACAGCTATACCTAATAAATGTATGCTTGCCTCAAAAATATCAAAAATCTAAAAGTTAACCAAGAAAATTGATTCAAAAAATTAACCCACACACACAAGCAATTGAAGATATACGCAGATCTACCGAACCTAAAAGATAACCACAAAAATTGGTTCCAAAAATTAAAACATGCATATATGCCCACACACAAGCAATTGAAGATATACACAGACCCATCAAATCTAAAAGATAACCAAGAACATTGATTCCAAAACTTAACATACATAACAACACACACAAATAACTGAAGATATGCATAGATCAAGCAAATGAAAAACTTTAAAGCAGTAAAGCAAAAATGAATACAACATAAACGAAGGGATTTGATCGATATTTTTGTAGAAATTGTGTACAAATAACATTGTTGAGAATTTTACCTCAAATTTCCAAATCAGGATTTAGAACCTTATTGTTGAGGTATGAAGCAATTGATTTTGATTTATATTTAGTGAATGGTATGAAGCAACTGATTTTGATTTATATTTAGTGAATGGAGTAAAGTGGCTTTAGAGATGGTTATTGTCAGTGAAGAGGAAATGTGTTCAAAAAGTGTTATCGCTGCTCAATTAACTTGTTTCCAATGGCGGCGGCATTACAATCATTATGGCCACAAAAGCTGTGAAACACTATGCTCCATTCCAAACAGGCTATCAAACCCTAATATTGGACCGTATTACAGATTACAATTTATTATGCACCCTCCATATATGGTTATAATAATAAACAGATTTCCATTAAGTTTTGTTTAAAAAGAGACAAGCATCACAGACACTTGTGAGTATCTGACACCATTGAGTTGGGCTATGTGTGGATTGCAAGCCCCATGGAGCCAACCAGGCTATCTGCAAATCAGCTCGAAGGTGTCAGACACTCACACATGTTCATAGAATTTACTTTAAAACGATTCCACCAGAAAAATTGCATGGCAGCAACACAGGGAAAACCATAAGAGGGGAGTGCTAATGAAAATTAAGCTGCAATGTGAACAATATTTATTTATTTTTACGTTAAAGGAGGTTTATTATTTAAGTTATCTTTCAATGTCAAGAGGAAACATCAAACCAGACAAAACTAATTGCTTTATTACAGATATCATACATAAACTGTTTTCACACCTGCACAATTTAGAGAGAAAAGGCTATCATTTCCATAATGATTGGTTGCCTATTTAGAATGCAACTATGACTATAAAGCACATCCAACTGACTCCACTCCAGGATTAAAAAGGGCAAGAATAAATTCTCTCACCTCCGGAACTCTCGTCATTTCTGGCAACCGTTGTGGCTTCATTCACCTGAGGAGTTTGATTTGCATTTTGTGTGTTTAGTTGCAATGACCCTCTGAGAGAGAGATGACTATTCGCCCTAGTGCTTACACTCAAAGAACCTGCAGCAACTTCAGTAATCAAGGTAGCCCTTGTAGCACAACAGTAGTTTCTTGAATGAAAAGAGAGAGAGAGATCATTTTTGAATTTGGTAAACTAAGAAATCTCATGTGTGTTAAAACATTACATTGCTTGCAAAACTTGGAATGCGATTTGGTTCTAAAGTGTGGAGAATTTGACTTGCCAATACATTTGATATATATATATATATATATATATATATGTTTTTACTTCAATGCCTCCATCTTTCAATTTAGAGTGCAATAATAAATGCACCTGTAATTATCAAGCACATCCAACTGACTCTAGAAACGGAGCATGATTGTGTTAAAGTCATAGTAAATCCAAAAAGGGCAAGTATAAATTTGCTCTCACCTCCGAAACTCTCGTCATTTTTGGCAACTGCCAAAGCTTCATTTATATGGGAAGTTCGATTTGCATCTTGTGTGTTGAATTGCGATGTACCTCCAGGAGAGAGACAAGTAATCGCCCCAGCCCTTTCACTCAAAGAACCTGCAGCAACTTCGATAAGCAAGGTAGCCCTTGTACCATAAGGGTAGTTTCTTGAACTCATGCGGTGTAAATAAGCAGAACTAGAATGATAATAATCACATCACATCAATGATTTATCGTAAGATTCAAGGTCACGGGCATCAACCAATCAATCCATCCTATTACCATGGGAATTAATTAATTAATCTAAAAAAAATATACGAACAACAATAATTGAATGCTATAATTTACAGAAGAAACTAGAAACATTATCATGGAAGCATTCATTTTTAACCAAATACTATAATTTACAAAGGTCCTTCATCTCTCTAAGCCTTAAGAAAAATAACCCTAAAAAGTCTTTAATCTCTCTAACACGTTGAAAATAAAGCGACCAAAAAGGAAGAAATGAACCGTTGCAAAACGAATTCAACAAAACTGTAAATAAAAAGAGTTACTGATAATCACCAGAGACGGGAGGGGAGGGGGAGGGGGAGGGGCGAGAGATGGAGAAGTGCTCGTAAGCGAGCTTAGCAGCGTCGTTTTGAGCTTTCTTGGAGGTATTAGAGGGAGATGGAGAGTGAAAGGAAATGTTATTGACGGTGACAGTAGCCAAGAAGCGAGGGTTGTGAGCTTGTCCTTGTCTTGATGATTCGTAGGTGGGCAACTCCCAAGCTCTCTGTTGGCAAAGTTCTTGAAGCTTTGACTTGTACATTGTTTCTTTGATTCTTTAGTTAAGTAGTACAGGACATCGGAAGACTACTGGTGTTTTTTTCCTATTGCCTGAGACATTGAGAGTTGGGTGTTATATATAGTAAGTGGCTTGAATTTAGTGTTGTCTTGTAGTTTTCCTTGGAGAGATTGGTCGGATGGTCGGATTATGAATCATCCGAGTAAGATACAACTGAATCTTTTTCTTTTTTTTTTCTTTTTTTTTTATGTTTCAGATAATGTTTAATGTGTTTTAAAAATATATTTGACTTAAAAATTATTAAATTATTTTTTTATAATATTCCACGTGTTCTAAGACGTTATATTCCCTAGAAAATAGTAGAAAAAAGGGATTTTACATGTTAATAATTAATTATCTTAATTTCTAGTTTTAATTCAACTTTTAGTTTAGGCATATCTAAAAAAAAAAGATCTTCCATATCTCTCCTAATTCAAAGTGCGAGCTGAGTGAACCACCTCACTTCTCTAACAAACCTACAAAAGCATCCACATCATTTTTAGTTCTTAAAAATGGCTTTGTTTTTTAAAAAAGTACTTTTGAAAATTTTATTTATGTTTCAAATTATTTATTTATTTTAAATCATTTTGATGTGTTGGTATTAAAAATAAATAAATAAATTATAATTTTGATGTATTTCCAAGTAAAAAGTACTTTGAAAAACAATTATTATTACAATTTCAAACACCACCTTAGAAGGTGCATTAAACTTCGAAAGTCAATTCCTTCTTTTTATAGAAGGTGTTTGGGAGTGACGTACTGATTGTTTTTCAAAGTATTATTCGCTCAGAAATGCGTCAAAATAATATTTTTTATTTTAAAAAAACTATTTTTGACATCAACATTTCAAAACAATAGAAAATATATATAAAAAATAAGTTTAAGAAAACAAGTCAAATTTTTTGGAAATGTCATTTCAAACATGTTCCTAATCGGGGCATAATCAATTGCAAGATTTTGATGTGAAACTAACACTAACTTGCTGAGTTTAGAGAGTGTACTAGCTATCTAATCTGTGCTATGCCACATGTCAGATAATGTTTTTCAACAAGAACAATTAGGTTTTTTTAACATCTTTTTAACATAATAAAATCATAACCGTAAATAAAAAATATTATGCATATATTTAATTAAATAGATTAAGAACTATTTGTGTCAAAAATTAGAAAACAATCAAGTCATTAATGATAATTAATAACTAAACTATAAAAAATCAAGAAATAAATGCGAATCAAGATATATGATTTCGCAACACAATCATTTACCCGATTATGTTTAATGAATGTTTTTATTAGAATTAATTTTTTATTTAATCAAATAATAATAGAAATAAACACACATAAGATATCAATTAAATGAAATCAAAAGAAAAAATATTATGAATGTTGCACATATTAGAATAAAATGTTATAATTATATGTGAGAATCAAGTAAAAACCAAACGATATTTAACCAAAGAATAAATTGAAAAATTAGAAGATAGATGTAAATGTAGATATTTGATTTCAAAACATGAGTCATGGACTCGATTGTATTTAATAACATTATTTTTTAAAAACAATATTTTATTTAATAAAATAATAAAAAAAGCAAGCATAGGAAAACAATTTTATAAAATTAAAGAGAAAAAAATTAAGTGGAACTACACAGAAAAAAAATATCTCCTAAGATAAGGAAAACAAATTTAAACATATTCATAAACTACATAAAAATTAAATTATATTTTGTTAAAAAACATCATAAAAATTGTAAAAACTAAAAAAAATCAACCAATAAAAAGCCCACACAGAAGGATGAAATTGAAAGAGAAAAAAAAATTAAAAAAAAATCAATAGACCCACAAAATGAGGCTTGGGCACTCGAGCCAGGCATGGGTGGCCCAACGCGCTTGGGTTGAGTTATTTATTTTATATTATTTTTCAAGGTACGAACCCTTATTTCTTTGAAAAAATAAAAGCATGTGGCAGGCAACTCATCACCCGCTGGGCCAATTTCATGCGAGCAGAAGGTTGATGGAAATTCAGGTCAAGGGTTTTTTCCCCAAAAACTCAATTTTCAACCCTTTGTTTTTACCCAAAACACTTTATACACTTTGACAAACTTATTTATGGCCTAAAATAACCTAAATAGCAACCCAAAAACCCGAAATCAAAAAGTTTTTAGAGTTCATATCTACCATTTTAGGCGATGGAAATGACATAATACATAGGTGAGACTCTCCTCATCAAATAGAACTCATTGACACCAATATCAATTTTTTTTACAACCTAAATTGGTGTTAACCGAGACTTTCTCTTTCTACTATCAAAATTCAGTGAATTTCTCCCTCCTTCAAACGAGGGACTAAAAAATAAGAAAAATAATGTTTTGGACCAAATTGAAATTTTAAAAACCAAAAGGGCCAAAAGGAAAGAAAATAAAAGGTATAAGGATCAAAATGAAATTTTTACACAAACTTTAAAGGTGCCACCAATTTCTCTTGCCTTTTCCACTTCGATTGTCCATCTTTCAATCATGTCCTTTTTCAACAAATCAGAGCAAATTAACAATCAATTTGGCCACAAAATTACTAAATTAAGGAGAAAAAAATACTTTCATGATCAAATTAAAAAAATCATTATGTGAATTGTGAAGGGTAAACAATGGCGTGGGGAACAATATTTTCCCCACTCCTTTTAGAATTTATAATAATTATAATTATAATAAATGAATTTTTTTTAAATCATTTCAAGCGATGAGAAGGAAAAAGAATACCTCGAATGAAACTATACTAAGATCGATCTTTTTCATGGTCTAAATTGGTGTCAACAGAGACTTTATCTCTCAACCACTAGAATCCAACAACTTTCTCTGTCTTCTCTTACACTAGATACTGAAAAATAAAAAAATATATAATTCTAAGTCCGACTTAAAATTTTGAAAACCTAAGGGACAAAAAAAATGAAATTGAAAAATATAAGGATCAAAATAAAGTTTCCGTGTAATCTTTGAAGATGCTACTAAGTTTTCCTTTTCCACTTCTACTAAGTTTCCTTTCTTTTCCACTTCTACTAAGTTTTCCTTTTCCACTTCTACTAAGTTTTCCTTTCTTTTCCACTTTAATTCTTTATCTTTCAATCCTATTCTTG
>Ga0307517_10003704_pt1 | contig 23747 bp, 26 predicted proteins | sample 23_EM_MG_FD_194515 | JGI IMG/M metagenome (GOLD analysis project Ga0307517, IMG submission 194515) | Populus trichocarpa ectomycorrhiza microbial communities from riparian zone in the Pacific Northwest, United States - 23_EM | ecosystem: Host-associated > Plants > Roots > Unclassified | place...
ATCGGCTCGTTCCTGTTCCTGGGCCCCACGGGCGTCGGCAAGACCGAACTCACCAAGGCGCTGGCCGAGTTCATGTTCGCCGACGAGCACGCCATCACCCGCCTCGACATGAGCGAATATATGGAGAAGCACTCGGTGAGCCGCATGATTGGCGCGCCTCCAGGCTACGTCGGCTACGACGAGGGCGGGGCGCTGACCGAGGCCGTGCGGCGCAGGCCCTATCAGGTGCTGCTGTTCGACGAGGTCGAGAAGGCCCACCCCGACGTCTTCAACGTGCTGCTGCAGGTGCTGGACGACGGCCGCCTGACCGACGGCCAGGGCCGCACGGTCGACTTCCGCAACACGCTGATCATCATGACCTCGAACATGGGCTCGGATGCGCTTGCCTCGCTCGACGAGGACGACGACGTGGAGACGGCGCGGCCCGCGGTCATGGCCTCGGTGCGCAGCCACTTCCGCCCGGAATTCCTCAACCGGATCGACGAGATCATCCTCTTCAAGCGCCTGGGCCGCTCGGCGATGGACGACATCGTCCGCATCCAGCTGCAGCGGGTCGAGAAGCTGCTGGCCGATCGGCGGATGTCAATCGTGCTGGATGCAGCGGCGACCCACTGGCTGGCCGAGCGCGGCTACGATCCGGTCTATGGCGCCCGCCCGCTGAAGCGGGTGATCCAGAAGGAGCTGGTCGACCCCATCGCCAAGAAGCTGCTCGCCGGCGAGCTGGAGGACGCCGCGGTCATCGACGTCACCGCCGACGCCGACGGCCTGGTGATCGGCCGCGCCAAGATCCACTAAGACGGAGAGCGCCCGCCCCGTCCGCGGGCGTTTTTCGTTTCAGAGCGGGCAGCGCTGCTTCGCGCCCGCGCGGACCCAGATCATGTCGGTCTTGGGGTTGTAGCCGGAGAAGCTCGCCAGGCAGTCGGCGATCCGCCGGCTGCTGGAGGAGTAGCCGACGTCGAGTTGCGCGCCTGTGTGGGCGGCCTGCACGCCATAGTCGGTGGCGGAATAGGCGGCGAGCTGCAGCCGCGCCCCTTCCTTGGGTGCGGCCTGTACGGCGCCAGCCGCGAGCACCGCGACGGCGATCAGGCTGGTGCTGAGGATTACGCGCATCAGGAACTCCCCCTGGGGCCAAGGCGGCCCTTCGACAGAGAGAACTCGCGAGCCCCCAGGAAGGTTCAGTCGACGGCCGCCCGCGCAATAAAACGGCGCCTGGCGCGGAAGCGGCGCATTTGCGGGCGCCCGATAAAGTTGTGTTTGTTGCGGCGCCACAAAACCGTGCCGTGTTCGCGCGATCATGGAATCCTCAGCCTGCATCGGCCTTCGGGTTCGTCGCCCCAGGCTGGGCAAGGCGCGGTGGCGCTTGTGGCCACCCCGAGGTCTCGATGGAGTGTTGTATGCAACAAACAGATTTTGGCGGACCTGGTCGATCCTTTGCCGGACGGGTCGCATTGGCGGCGGCGTCCTGGCTGGCGGTCACGGCCGGATCGGCTGGAGGCGCCCAGGCGGCGACCTATCTCTCCAACGTGCCCGACACCGCCCTGGGCGTGTTGGCGTCCGGCTTGCGGCTTGCCTCGGGCGCCCCGAGCGCGCCCGCCGGCTACGACACCACCGGTCCGGGGGCTATGATCGACGGATTGCTGATCGAGGCGCTGAGCGCCGGCGGCAATATCTACGCCAATGCAACGGCCCTGCTCGCCTTCGATGCGACGGGCGCTTTCCTGCAAAGAGGCAGCCTGTTCAGCGCCACGCCGATTCCCAAGCCGTCGTCCCGCTGGACGCCCTGAGGACGGGCGGCCGGCCTTTGCCCTAGAGGTCGAAGGTCGTGACCCGGCCGCCCCGGGTGACGACCCGGCGCATGAAGGCCATGCTGGCGCCGGCGCCGCCCGGCGCGGGCTTGGCGATGGTCACCAGGTACCAGGCGCCGTCGGGCAGGCCGGTGAAGCTGAAATGATCGGCGGCGTCGCAGGTGGTGCGCTTGATGAACGGCCCAGAGTCGCCTGGAGGCGCCTGGGGCGTGCGCGCGCGGACCTCATCGGCCGGCAGGGCTGAGCGCACGTCGGACTTGTAGAGCACGCTCATCCGCCGCCGTGACCAGGGCGTCTCGGGGGTCAGCACCACGGTCGCGCCGTTGCAGCTGTAGGAAACGGCGCCCAGCCTGAAATTCAGCCGGCCCATCAACGCATTGCGTCCCGGGACCTGCGCCCAGGCGAAGTCCTTGGCCCGGAAGGCCGCATCGCCCGAAGGCGGCGGCGAGCCGTGCGGCGGCGGCGGACCCAAGGTCGGCGCACAGGCGGAAACCAGGCCCATGAGGGCGGCGGCGGCAATGAGACGGGCGCTTACAACCATGCAACCAGCATATATGCCAATGCGGCCAAATCGCGCCAGAGCCGGGCGCTAATCATCGCCTTTCGGACGTCCGCGCATGGCCTTCACGCCGGAGCGCTTGGTCTTGCCCTCCAGGCGACGGAGCTTGGAGGCCAGCGTCGGGCGGGTCTTCTTGCGCGGCTTTGGCCTGTGCGTGGCCAATTCGATCAGGTTGACGAGCCGGGCGCGCGCGTCCTGGCGGTTCATCTCCTGGCTGCGGTGGGACTGGGCGAAGATCACGATCACGCCCTCCTGGTTCATCCGGCTGCCGGCGATCCGCTCCAGGCGATGCTTCACGTCTTCGGGCAGGGACGGCGAGTTCCGCGCATCGAACCTGAGCTCCACCGCCGAGCTCGAGGTGTTGACGTGCTGGCCGCCCGGGCCCGAGGCGCGCACGAATTTCTCGGAGATCTCGTCGTCTTCGATGGAGAGGGTGTCGGTGACGGGGATCATGGGACCGGCTTTGCCAAGCTTCTCTACCGCGCCTATGTTTGGCGCAACGGCGAATTCGTCGACTCCCTGGCGATGGCGAAGCTGCGCCCGTGACGCGGCTTCCCTTGACCTTTGAGCAAAAAACCGCTGGAAAGCGCCCGCTTTGCTGCCCCAGCGTTGTGCGCGGGGGCGGCCTCTTACCTGTTCAGGAGAACAATCATGCGCGTCTACTATGACCGCGACGCCGACCTTTCCCGCATCCTGGACAAGAAGATCGCCATCGTAGGCTATGGCTCCCAGGGCCGGGCGCACGCGCTGAACCTCAAGGACTCGGGCGTCAAGAACGTCGCCGTGGCCCTGAAGCCGGGCTCGGCCACCGCCAAGAAGGTGGAGGCCGACGGCCTGAAGGTCATGTCCGTGGCCGACGCCGCCAAATGGGCCGACGCGCTCATGGTGCTGGCCCCCGACGAACTGCAGCGCGACATCTACAAGACCGACATCGCGCCCAATATCCGCGACGGCGCGGCGCTGCTCTTCGCCCATGGCCTCAACGTCCACTTCAACCTGATCGAGCCGGCCCCCGGCATCGACGTCCTGATGATCGCGCCCAAGGGCCCCGGCCATACGGTGCGCGGCGAGTATCAGAAGGGCGGCGGCGTGCCCTGCCTGATCGCCATCCACCAGAACCCCACCGGCAATGCGCTGGACTTCGGCCTGGCCTACGCCTCGGCCATCGGCGGCGGGCGCTCGGGGATCATCGAGACCAATTTCCGCGAGGAATGCGAGACCGACCTGTTCGGTGAGCAGGCCGTGCTCTGCGGCGGCCTCGTCGAGCTGATCCGCGCGGGCTTCGAGACCCTGGTCGAAGCGGGCTACGCGCCGGAGATGGCCTATTTCGAATGCCTGCACGAGGTGAAGCTGATCGTCGACCTGATCTACGAGGGCGGCATCGCCAACATGAACTACTCGATCTCCAATACCGCGGAGTACGGGGAATATGTGACCGGCCCGCGCATCGTCACCGCCGAGACCAAGGCCGAGATGAAGCGCGTGCTGGAGGACATCCAGTCCGGCCGCTTCGTGCGCGACTTCATGAACGAGAACGCCGCCGGCCAGCCGAGCTTCAAGGCTACCCGCCGCCGCGGTTCCGAGCATCAGATCGAGGAAGTGGGCCAGCGGCTTCGCGCCATGATGCCCTGGATTACCAAGAACAAGCTGGTCGACACCGCCCGCAACTGACCGCCTAGCGAGTCACCCCCGCGAAAGCGGGGGTCCAGACGACGAAACAGCCCGGGTGCAGACCCGGGCTGTTTTCATTGTCGGAAGTCAGGCCACGCGCGATTTTCGGAGGTCTCTTACTTCCGCACCAACCCGGCCAGCGCATCGTTGATCCGGGTCTGCCACCCTGGCCCGGTGGCTCTGAAATGCTCCACCACATCGGGATCGAGCCGCACGGCGACGCGGATTTTCCGGGCGGTCTTGGCGGGGCGACCGCGCGTGCGCTTGAACGCCGCCAGGACCTCGGGCGGTAGGATCTCTTCCGGCGGCCGGGCGCGGGCGAACATCTCCGCCGTCCATTCCGGGTTGTCGTCGTCGTCGAAAGGAGCGTCATCGGGGGGCAGAGACGGATGCTTAAATGACATGGCGTCGATACTCCTTGGCGTGGGCGCGGCGCAGGCTGATCGCTGTGATCCGGCCTTCACGCATGGCGAAAGTCAGGCAATAGGTCCGGCCCTAGAGCACGCCAAAGGCGTTGAACCGGTCCTCGTGATAGGCGCGGCGCTCGTCACGAACGACCATATGGATTTCGAAGTCGATCGCGGCCGCCAGGGAGACTCCGTGCTTGGCGATGTTGGCCTCGTCCTTGGCGGGATCGAACTCTATGTCCACGGCTTTATTGTGGCCACAATAAAAGAATCGTCAATGTCCCTGTTCTGTTCATTGTCTGACGCAACGGAAATGGCGGCGCGTCTCTCCGCTCCCCGCGGCGAGAGGAGCGTGCTAGGCTTGCGGCTGTATTGCTGGGTTGTGGTCTGCCACGAGCCCCTTCGGCCGCGACAGGCCCTCCCAGATCTCTGGTTCGGGAGACAAATGCATGGCGCAGCCAAATCACGTTGAGAACCCCTTCGAATTCGTCATCGAGAAGCTGGGCTGGGCGGTCTCCGACCTCGGCCGGGCGGTGTTGCCGAACCCGACGCGCCACGTCGGCGAGGCGGTTCCGGTGGTCCGGAAGATCACGACCGCCGACCTCTGGGATGCGCTGAAGAAGGGCATGGCCGATGTCGGCGCCCTGCGCGACGATATCCTGTTCATCGGCCTGATCTATCCGCTGGCGGGCCTGGTTTTCGCCAGCCTGGCGGCCAGCTACGACCTGCTGCCGCTGGTGTTTCCGCTGGCCTCGGGGTTCGCCCTGATCGGCCCGGTCGCCGCCATTGGCCTCTATGAACTCAGCCGCCGGCGCGAGCAGGGGGACCACGTGACCTGGCTGGACGCGTTTGGCGTGTTCCGCGCGCCGGCCCTGATGTCGATCGTGGGCCTGGGGGCGATCCTCCTGGGCCTGTTCTTCGTCTGGCTGGGCGTCGCCTACGAGATCTACCTTCTGAACCTGGGCGGGCCGGCGCCGCAGAACATCGCCGCCTTCGAACGCAGCGTGTTCCAGACCGGCGGCGGCTGGGCGATGATCGCCGAAGGCTTCGGCGCCGGCTTCCTGTTCGCGGTGCTGGCGTTTGCGATCAGCGTGGTGTCGTTCCCGCTGCTGCTCGACCGCGACGTCAGCATGTGGACGGCGATCGCCACCTCGCTCCGCGCCGTCAAGGCCAACTTCGGGGTGATGGTGCTGTGGGGCGCGATCGTCGCTGGCCTCCTGGCGCTGGGCTCGCTGCCGGCGCTGGTCGGACTGATCTTCGTGGTCCCGGTGCTCGGGCACGCCACCTGGCACCTCTATCGCAAGATGATCGCCTAACGCCCGACGGCCTCGCCCGCCGCCAGGACCTGGCCGATCTGGGCGTCCCAGGTGTGGTTCGCGAGGGTTAGCGTCTTGGCCGAACGGGCGTAATCCCAGCAGCGTTGCGGGTCGGCCACGAGCGCCTCAAGCTGCGCCATGCCGCCGGCTAGGTCCTGCCAGCGGAAGAGCTCGATGTTCGCACCGGGCTCGAACACCTGGGCATAGTAGCGGCTGAAGTCGGAGAAGGTCGCCGCCCCCGCCAGCGCGGCGGAGAACGGCCGCTCGTGCGAGCCTGCGCCGAAGTTGCCGTTGGTGTTCAGCACAAGCCTGGACCGGGCCATCAGTTCGGCCATTCGGGTCATCTCCACCAGGCCTTCGTAGACGACACTGCGGAAGCGATGGAGCTGGTTCTCCCAGCCCAGGCCGCAGATGTGCAAGCGGAGGCCGGTCGCCGCGACCGCCAGCAGGAACTGGAACCGGCGGGCCTTGCGCACCTCGATGTCGATGAGGGCCGCGGCCTCGCGCGGACCGGCCATGGCGGGATCGGCGGGGTCGAGGCCGCGCGACGCCAGTACGGTGTCCAGCGCCTCCAGCGGCGGCATCCACTCTACCGCCAGCGCCAGGTCCAGGGCGTCCTGGAAGAGCTGTCGCGCTGGTCCCTCGACGCCCGCGAAGGGTTCGCCCGGCTGCTGGAAGCTCCCCGACCACAGGACCTCGATCGGCCGCCGTTCCAGGAACTGGGTCAGGCTCGCATCGTCCGGTGCGGGCGCCCCTACGGCGGGGTGCGGGAAGAATCCGATGTGGTCGAAGCGATCGGCGCCATAGATCGACTTCACACCTTCCACCTGGGTGGGATCGACCAGCAGGACCGCGGTGGACCGTGGCGTGGCCCGCAGCCGCGCCACCTGGCTCAGGATGTAGTCGGTGTGCCAGACCACGTGCGGCGCGGCGTAGAGGTTGCTGAGGGTGCGGCCGAGGCTGTCGCGGAATTCGCCGGCGATGTTGATCGTGAAGATCAGGTCGACCCGGGCCGCGGGCGCGTGGGCCAGGATGCGGGGGCCGGCGTCGGCCACGTCGCCGACGTCCAGCACCTCCACCGCGTGACCCTGCCGACCAAAGGCCGCCGCCGCTTCGTCGGCGAAGAGGCGAGTGCCGCCATACTGCGACTGGCCCTTGATCGTCAGGATGCGCATGCGCTGGCTAGTCGTCTCCACGCTTGGTCTTCATCCAGGACCGGGCGGCCTTGTGACGAGAGATCCAGACCTTCTTGGCGGCGATGGCGGCGCGGGGGTCCTCCTTGCGCACCTCGTGGGCCATTTCGCCCTGCAGCTTCTGGAAGCTGCGCCAGCGGTCGGGGTCCAGCGCGCCGTCGGCCAGCGCCGTCTGCACCGCACAGCCCGGCTCCTTCCCGTGGGCGCAGTCGCGGAACTTGCAGCCTTCCGCCAGCCGCTCGACCTCCGCGGTGATCTCGGCGAAGGCCGCCGCGACCCCCGCCTCGGCGTCCCACAGCGCCAGCTCGCGCATCCCCGGCGTGTCGAGGATCAGGGCGCCCGAGGGCAGGAGGATCAGCTCGCGGTGGGTGGTGGTGTGGCGGCCATGGGCGTCGTCCTCGCGGATCTCCTTGGTGGCCATCTTCTCGACGCCGGCGAGCGCATTGACGAGCGTGGACTTGCCCACCCCCGACGAGCCCAGCAGCACCGCCGTCTTGCCGGGCGCGAGCAGGGCGGAGAGTTCCGCCAGGCCCTGTCCGGTGCGCACCGAGACCGCCAGCACCGGGACGCCCGCCGCGATCTCCTGCACCGAGGCCACCAGCGCCTCGACGTCGTCGCAGGCGTCGGCCTTGGTCAGCAGGAACACGGGCGCGGCCCCGCTCTCGTAGGCCGTGGCCAGGTATCGCTCCAGCCGGCGCAGGTTGAGGTCGGCGTTCAGCGAGGCGGCCAACAGCGCCATGTCGACGTTGGCGGCGACCACCTGCATGTCCTTGGCGGTGCCGGCCGCCATGCGGGTGAAGGCGGTGGCGCGCGGCAGGATGGCGGCGATCACCGCGGCGTCGCTCTTCATCTCCACCGCGACCCAGTCGCCGGTGACGGGATAGCCGCCCTCGCGCGCCTCATGGGCGAAGCGGCCGGAGATGCGGCCCTCCATCTCGCCGGCGTCGGTCGCCAGCCGATAGAGGTTGCGCTGCTGGACGATCACGCGGGCCGGGACCAGGCCCTGGGCCGCATGGGATTGGAATTGATGCCGGAGCTGGTCGCTCCAGCCATAGTTGCTGAGCAATGTCAGGGTTTCCTTGAGGGTTCGAAGCCAGTCAGGCGTCGCTCGCGGAATCCCGTCTTTTCGAGAGGATCGGCTGTCTTAGGCAGCACGCACGGCGACGCGGCGAAGGGCTGTGGCAATGGGCGTCGACATCACATCCTCCTCGTTTCCGGTTCGCGTCAGTGCGTGGAGAGAGCTTGGCGACAAGCGCCCGGCGGGTCAAGAAGGACGATAAGCCGGAGTTCTGAGCGCCATGGCCGAGCCGACCGCCGTCGTCATGAACGACAAGACCCACCGCTTCGAGGTCACCCTGGGCGACGAGGTGGCGTTCGCCGAGTATCGGCTCCACCCCGACCACATCATCCTGCCGCACACGGTCGTGCCCGACGTCTTCGCCGGCAAGGGTGTGGCGAGCGCACTGGCCAAGGCGGCGCTCGGCTATGCCCGCGACCACCACCTGACGGTGAAGCCCACCTGCAGCTTCATGGCCGGCTACATCACCAAGCACCCCGAATACCACGACCTCGTGCACCCCGATTTCCGGGAGAAACTGGGGATCTAGCCCCAGCCGATCGCCGCCTCGCCGCGCAGGATGGCCTCGACATGGGGCGTGTGCTTGCCGCCCTCGCGGTCGTGCAGGACCAGGGGCGGCAACAGCCTCAGCGGCGCCTTGCCGGTCTTGATGGCGCGGACCAGCACCCGCTTGGCCGGCTGGTCGGCGAAGGGGGCGATCGGCAGCACCTGGATGGAGCCGGCCTTGGGGACCAGCAGGGAAAGGATGTCGCCCAGCCGGTCGGCGCGGTGGATGAGGGTGATCGTCCCGCCCTCGCGCACGGCCTTGGAGAGGAAGCCGATCCAGGCCTCCAGCCCGTCGTCGGCCATCCAGGCGCCGCGGCGTTCGGCGGCGGGACCGCGCAGGGCGTCGGGGTCGTCGAAGAACGGCGGATTGGTCATGGCGGCGTCGAACGGCTCCAGGTCCAGGCTGGAGAAGCGCACCGCCACGTCGCCCTCCATAACCTCGACGCGGCCTTCGAGGCTGTTCAGCGCGATGTTCTCGCGCGCCAGGGCCAGGGCGCCGGCGTCCCGCTCGATGCCGGTGAAGCGCGCGCCCGTCCGGCGCATGGCGGCAGCCAGGAGCGCCCCGCCGGCCCCGCAGCCCGCCTCGACCACCCGCGCGCCGTCGCCGGCGTCGCAGGCCGCCGCCAGCAGGGCCGCGTCCAGCCCCGCCCGATAGCCGCGCACCGGCTGGCGCAGTACGACACGGCCGTCCAGCACGCGGTCTTCGGTGGTGTCGTCCATGCGGGAAGCCTTAAATGTAACGCACCGCGTGCGCGGGCGTCGCTTGACCGTGCCCTATCGCGTCACCATTGTCCCTCGCAACGGCGGCCGCCTCCCGATTGCCGCCCCAAGCCAGGAGTTCGAGGTCCGCTTTGGACGTCGCCACACGCCCCGCCCCGGCCGTGAAGCCGCCGTCGCTCGACGCTCTGCTGGAGCTCGCCCGGCCGGACATGGCCGCCGTCGACGCCTTGATCCGCAAGCATATGGATAGCCCCGTGCCGGTGATCCCGGCGCTGGCCGACCACCTGATCGCCGGTTCCGCCAAGCGCCTTCGCCCGCTCCTGACCGTGGCGGCCGCGCGGCTGGCCGGCGCGCGCGACGATGCCTGCCTGAAGCTCGCCGCCGCTGTCGAGTTCATCCACACCGCCACCCTGCTGCACGACGACGTGGTGGACTCCTCCCAGCTGCGCCGCGGCCGGGTGGCCGCCCACCTGATCTGGGGCGCGCCGTCGTCGGTGCTGGTCGGCGACTTCCTGTTCGCCCGCGCCTTCGAGCTGATGGTGGGGGCCGGCTCGATGCCGGCGTTGGAGATCCTGGCCCGCGCATCCCGCGTGATCGCCGAGGGCGAGGTGCTGCAGCTCACCCGCGCCCACGACCTCGACCTCTCCCAGGACGTCTATCTGGAGATCATCAAGGCCAAGACCGCCGAGCTGTTCGCCGCTGCCGCCGAGGCCGGCGCGGTCTCGGCCGGCGCCTCGCCCGAGCGCTGCCGGGCCTTGCGCAAGTTCGGCCAGGACCTGGGGCTGGCGTTCCAGCTGGTGGACGACGCGCTCGACTATTCCGGCGACAGCGAGACCCTGGGCAAGAACCCCGGCGACGATTTCCGGGAAGGCAAGGCGACCCTGCCGCTGCTGCTGGCCATGGTCCGCACCGGCGCGGCCGAGCGCGAGTTCTGGATCCGCACCATCGACCGCCGCGACCAGACCGACGCCGACTTCGAGCGCGCCCGCGAGCTGATGGTCCAGACCGGCGCGTTGGACGCGACCCTGGACCTCGCCGCCACCTACGCCGCCAGCGCCAAGGCGGCGCTCGCCGATTTCCCGTCCAACAGCTGGCGCCCGGCTCTCGAAGACCTGGCCGACTTCGCGGTCGCCCGCCAAGCCTAGAAGCCGGTCAGCAACCGTTCCAGACCGCGGCGAATCTCGTCTTCGTGTTCGCTTGCCGATCCCCGTGAGGATTTCAACAGCCCCCGATCCACGCTGGCGATCTCGGAAAGCGCGATCACGAACGCCTCGCCACGAAACGCCAGGGGAATATCCAGAACGGTCAGTGCGCGGGCCGCGTCGCGCACGACGGGTGCGATGACCACTGAGTCCAACTCATCAAGATGATGGGACTGGAGAACGATGAAGTACGGCGCATGACCGCGGGATTTTGTGGATGGATTGTCCACCAGATCGGACTGGCGCACCTACCACTTCCGGAATTCGTCGCTGATGAGCCCGCGTTCCCGAATGCGCCGATTGTAGTCCTTGATCGCCTCGGCGTTTTCCTCGGCCCACTTCGCTGCACGCGCATCGGCGGCCACGGTGTCGGCTTTTCGCAATGCGGCCCGCAACGCTTCCTCGGCGACTTCGGTCGTCCGCACGCCGGCGGCTTTCGCCTGGTCGAGGAGCTCCGGGTCGATCCTGAGTTCGCCTTTGCCCATGCGTGAATCGTAGCGCGAACCCGCGCCGGAATCAAAGGCCTCACACCCTGGCAGCGCGTGAACAACGTTCCTGGTAACGACAGCTAGCCTGGGCCGATCATGTTCTCCGGCCGGACCACGGCGTCGAACTCCTCATTGGTCACGTAGCCGCCGCCGACGGCTTCTTCGCGGAGCGTGGTGCCGTTCTTGTGGGCGGTCTTGGCGATCTTGGCGGCGTTGTCGTAGCCGATGGAGGGCGCCAGTGCGGTGACCAGCATCAGCGAGCGCTCGAGGTTGAGCTTGATGTTGTCCTCGCGGGCCTCCGTGCCCACCACCATGTTGTCGGTGAAGGAGATGGCCGCGTCGCTCATCAGGCGGCAGGACTGCAGGAAGTTGTAGGCCATCACCGGGTTGAAGACATTGAGCTCGAAGTGGCCCTGCGAGCCTGCGAAGGCGATCGCCATCTGATTGCCCATGATGTGGGCGCAGACCATGGTCAGGGCCTCGGCCTGGGTGGGGTTGACCTTGCCGGGCATGATCGAGGAGCCGGGCTCGTTTTCCGGCAGCGCCAGTTCTCCCAGGCCCGCGCGGGGGCCGGACCCCAGGAAGCGCAGGTCGTTGGCGATCTTGAAGAGTGCGCCGGCGGCGGCGGTGATCGCCCCGTGGCTGAACACCATGGCGTCGTGGGCCGCGAGGGCCTCGAACTTGTTGGGGGCGGTGATGAAGGGCAGGCGGGTGATCGCCGCGATCCGCTCGGCAACCTTTTCCGCAAAGCCGATGGGGGCGTTCAGGCCGGTGCCCACAGCCGTGCCGCCCTGGGCCAGCTCGTAGAGGCCGTAGAGGGTGTCCTTCAGGCGGCGCACCGACATGGCGATCTGGTGCGAATAGCCGCCGAACTCCTGGCCCAGCGTCAGCGGGGTGGCGTCCTGGGTGTGGGTGCGGCCGATCTTGATGATGTGGGCGAACTGCTTGGACTTGGCGGTGAGCGCGGCGTGCAGGTGCTCCAGCGCCGGCATCACGCTGCGGGCCACCTCCTCGGCGCAGGCGATGTGCATGGCCGTCGGGTAGGTGTCGTTGGACGACTGGCTCATGTTGACATGGTCGTTGGGGTGCACGGGCGTCTTGGAGCCCATGACCCCGCCCAGCATCTCGATGGCGCGGTTCGAGATCACCTCGTTGGCGTTCATGTTGGACTGGGTGCCGGAGCCGGTCTGCCAGACCACCAGGGGGAAATGGTCGTCGAGCTTGCCGTCGATCACCTCCTGGGCGGCGGCGACGATGGCCTCGGCGATCTGGGGGTCGAGCCGGCCCAGCGCCGCGTTGGCCTCGGCCGCGGCGCGCTTGACCACGCCCAGGGCCCTGATCACCGGGATGGGCTGTTTCTCCCAGCCGATCTTGAAGTTCTGCAGGGACCGCTGGGTCTGGGCGCCCCAATACCTGTCGGCAGCTACTTCGATTGGTCCGAAGGTGTCGGTCTCGGTGCGGGTCGCGGTCATCCGGCGCTCCATGGAAGGCAATGTCGGGGTCTAGCTTCCGCGGTCGCGCCCTGCAACGGGCGTGGCGCCCGTCCGGGCCTCACGGTATAGCTGGAGCGCGCCATCCGGAGCCTGGGCCATGATCGTCGCCACCACCAATGACCTTCCCGGATGCCGGATCACCAGCGTCATCGGCGTGGTCCGTGGGATCACCGTCCGCTCACGTAGCGTGGTCGGCAACCTCGGCGGGGCGATCCAGTCGATCTTCGGCGGCAACCTGTCGATCTATACCGACCTCGCCGAGCACGCGCGGCGCGAGGCCTACGACCTGCTGGTCGACCACGCCCGCCAGGCCGGCGCCGACGCGGTGATCGCCATGCGCTACGACGCCAACGAGATCATGGAGGGCATCACCGAGGTGCTTGCCTATGGCACGGCCGTCAAAGCCGAGAAGCTTTAGCCCTTGCAAGCCGGTGCGACAGACGACGGCTGGATCCAGCACGGCAAAGTCCGCGTCCGCGAGGCCGACGGGGTCATGGAGGTGGTGGTCGAGGGCCTGACCACCCAGGCGAAGTACTACAAGCCGTTGATCTACGAGTTCTTCCGCAAGGCCTGGCGGGGTTCGCGGCCGGGCCCCGGGTCGCTCGCGAGCCGCCATTCTTTGCATTCCTTGTCGCCCCCCTGGGGCGACGGGGGCGAGTTCGCCGTCGAGATCCGCATGGAATTTGTCGGCGACCCGCCCTGGCTCGACCTCGACAACCTGGCCAAGGCCATCCTCGACGCCATCAAGGGCTACGCCTTCCACGACGACGCCCAGGTGGCGCGCCTGCTGGTCGAGCGCGTGGCCGGGGAACGCGAGCGGATCGTCGTCAATGTGCGCCGGCTGCCCGATCCGCCGGCGACGGGCGGCGCCTGAAAGAAAACGGCCGCGCCCCTGGTGGGACGCGGCCGGATTTTCTTGACGCTGGTCCCGCGGTGGGCGCGGGGCTCAGCGGTACTGCTGGAGACGCGTGGTGCGAAGACCCGCCAGGCCGTGACGGTCGATCGACCGCTGCCAGGCCAGGAACTCCTCCGACGTGAGCCGATAACGCTCGAGGGCATCCTCGAGGGAGAGCAGGCCGCCGCGGACCGCCGCGACGACTTCCGCCTTGCGACGGATCACCCACCGGCCGGTCTCGGCCGGGGGCAGATCGTTCAGCGTCAACGGCGCACCCGTGGGGCCGATGACATAGGCCTCGCCGCGGCTGTTCGTGCGCGTCTGCTGTTGCTGCAACATGGCTTTACGCCTTTCCCACCATAACTGTTGATGAGGGATATAGCCCAGGGCTCCTAACAGCGGCTGAATCTGGATAGTAAACAAACACCTAATCAGCCTTTCCGTTGTGTACTAGAACGATACAGTCTAGGTATCGTCAGTAGTTAATCGCCATTAAGCTTCGTTACTACCGAATGATGTTGATAAGTTCACTCAGCATGTTGTCGGCGGTCGTGATGATCTTCGAGGAAGCCGAATAGGCTTTCTGCGTGGAGATCAGGCCGGTGAACTCGGCCGAGAGGTCGACGGTCGAGGATTCCAGGCTGGAGGGCGAGACGTGCCCCGCGCCGCCGAGGCCGGCTTCCTTGAGCACCATCTGGCCCGCCGGGATCGAGCTCGTGTAGGCGTTGCCGCTGATCGCCTTGAGGCCGTCGGAGTTCGGGAAGGTGGCGATGGCGATCTTGGCGATGTTGCGGGTCTGGCTGTTGTCGAAGATCGCCGAGACGATGCCGTCCTCGCCGACGCTGACACCGACCACGTTGCCGACGCCCGCGCCGTTGGAGGTCACCGAGTTCACCGTCGAGGTGGCCGCGTACTGGGTGAGCTTGGAAAGGTCGTAGGCGACCGTCGAGGCGCTGATGCCCTGGGCGAGCGACCAGCTCGGCGCCGCGCCCGTGGAGGCGGCCAGCGAAATCGTCGCGGGCGAGCCGGCCACGCCGAACAGGGTGGAAGTGGTCAGGTCGATGGCGCCGGTGGGGGTGAACTTCACCTGGCCCTTGGCGAGCTGGCCGGGGCGGAAGCCCGCGGCCGCGGTCACGTCGGAGGCCGGGACCGCGTAGATTTCCGCGTCCCACACGTTGGGGGCGGACGAGTTCTTCAGGAAGGCCATCGCGAACTTGTGGCTGCCGCCCTGCGAGTCGATCACCGTCATCTCGGTGGTGAAGTCGGGCTTGGTCCCGGTCGCCGCGCCGGCGGCATAGTCGGTCATCGAGGCCGTGGTCGTGCCGTTGTAGGTCGCAGCCACAGGCGGGACGAGCGAGCCGGCCGCGGCGGACAGCACCTGGTCGGCGTTCAGGTTGGCGCTCAGCGCGACCGAGGTGGTCTGCTGGACGGCCGCACCCAGGTTCTTGACGTTGATCGAGGCGAGCTTGTTGAGGTCCGACGGGTTGACGTCGAAGGTCCCGTTCGCCAGCAGCGGCCAGCCCTGCAGATAGAGGCCGGAGCTGTTCTTCAGGAAGCCGTCGGAATCGACGTTGAACGAGCCGGCGCGGGTGAACAGGCGCGCATCGGCCGCCGTGAGGTTTGCGCCCTTTTGGGCGCCGACGAAGAAGCCGTCGCCGGAGATCGCCAGGTCGGTGGCGCTCGCCGAGCTCTGGATCAGGCCCTGCTGGCTGACGTACTGGCGGGTGACGCCCTGCACGCCGCCGGCCGAATAGCGCCCGGCGACCGCCTGGGAGGTCACCAGGTCGGCGAAGTTCACCGCGTTGCGCTTGTAGGCGGTGGTGTTGACGTTGGCGATGTTGTCCGAGATCGCCGCGAGCGCCGAGGAGTTGGCCACCAGGCCAGACACGCCGGCGAGCAGTGCCGAATTGATGCTCATGAGAAGATCCGTTCTTTCCTAGGTTTCCGCGTCCTGCGGATGGCGTGAGGCGCCAGGCCGTCACGGTGGGCGGCGTTCAGCCGCTCGGGTTGAGGGGGAATCCGCCGGTCGATCACGTGGCCGCCGGCGTGGTGGGAGTGGTGGGATCGGTAGCGGCCGTGGTGGTGACCGGTTCCTTGACCGAGGTGACGGTGTTCCAGGGAACCTTGCCGCCGTTGATGGTGATGAACGTCTCGCCATCCGTCTGTTCGACACCGGTCACCCGGCCGGTGACGAAGGTGGTCGAGGGGACGGCTGTCCCGGTCGAGTCCTTGGCGGTGACGCGCAGGGTGTAGGCGCCTTCCGGCATCGTGCTGCCCGTGGCGTCCTTGCCGTTCCAGCTGAAGGCGTGGTCGCCGGCCTTGTTGGCCGTAGCGGCTTCGGTGTGGACCACCGCGCCCTTGGCGTTGAGCACTTCGACCTTCACGTCAGAGGCGTCGAGGTCGAGCTTGTAGACCCAGTCGGCCTTGCCGTTGCTGAGCTGGGCGTCGGTGGTGGCCGCCCGCACGTCCTTGCCGATCAGGCTGACGGCGGTGGTGATGCCCGAGCCGGTGTTGGCGACCAGCTTCTTCAGGAGGTCGTTGGAGGCCAGCTGCTGCTCGACGCCGGTCATCTGCACGAGCTGCTGGGTGAACTGGTTGGAATCCAGCGGCGACAGCGGGTCCTGGTTCTTCAGCTGCGTGGTCAGCAGGCTGAGGAAGGTGCTGAAGTTGTCCGCCAGGCGGGCGCGGCCGAGCGCCGTGGAGTCCGTCGTGGCGGGCGTCGTCGTCGTGGGAGCCTGGGTTGCGGAGGTAACGGCCATCTTGTCCTCAGATCCGGATATCGACGCCTGAGAGCAGGCTTCGGCGAAGGTTGAGCGCACCGCTGGCCGCCGACTGGGCGGCCTCTCCGGCGGTGGCGAGGGCTTGCTGGAAGGCGCGGCCGCGGAAGGCCTGCCCATTGTCGTTGTCGGTCTGCTGCTGGGCCTGGCGGCCCTGGCCGCGGTCGCCGGCGACGTCGAAGGAAAGGCCGCCCGACAGGTCGAAGCCGGCCTGTTCCAGGTGGCGCTGCAACTCCGCGGCGCGGGCCCGCAGCTCGGCGGCGGCCTGCGGGGTGTCGAAGGTCATGGCCGCGCTCATCCGGCCGCTCGCGCCGATCTCCATGCGCACGTCCACGCGGCCGAGGCCCTGCGGATTGAGCTCGAGATCGAAACGGGTGGAGCGGCCCTCCAGCTTCTTGGCGATCTGGGCGGCGAGGTTGGCGACGGTCTGCGGCGAGCCGCGCACGGGGACCGCGCCCGGATGCACCTGGGTCAGGGCGTTGGTGGTCGAGGCGGTGGCGGAGCCCGCATCGGCCGATCCGGCGGGCGCAGCCGCCTCGGTCTTGGCGTCGCCGGGGGCGGCCTGGGCGGGATGTTCGTCGGCGCCGCCCTTGGGCGCGCCGTCAGCGGCCGCGGCCACGACGGCGGCGCCGGCCTTCAAAGTCGCAGGCGTGGGGTCGACCCCGGTGGGTTCGTTGCGGCTGGCGCCTTTGGCGCCCTGGGCCTTGTCCTTCGCCGCGACGGGCGTCGTTGGCGTGGGCTGTTCGGTGACCTTGACGCCAGCTGCGGCAGCGGCCGCCGCCTGTGGCGCGGCCAGGGTGTCGGGCGTCACGGCCGGCGCAGGGTCGGCGGAGATCGGCGCGGCCGAAGCCGGTGCGGCGGGAGCGGCCACGGGGGGCTGGGCGGTCGCAGCGCGGGTCGGCTCGACCGGGGCCGGCGGCGTGGCGATCGAGGGGGCGAGCTTGCCGGTCGTGGGCGGCGCGGGCGCGTTCGGATCGAAGGCCGCCGCGGCGATGTCCCTCTTGGCTTCGGCCGCGCCGGCCGGCGGTTCATCCTTCAGGAGCGCGGCGGCGGCCGCTTTCGCGAAGGCCTGGCCGGCGACGACTGCGGGGGGTTTCGTGGCCGCCTCGCCCGTGGCGGCGTCGCCGGTCGGGGTGGCGGCGATGGGCAGGCTGGCGACGGGCACGCCGAGCCCGGCGTTGCAGGCGGCCAGGGCGGCCGCGGCCGCCGCGGCGGCTTCCGCGGCCTTCAGCTCTTCGGGCGTCTGGGCGACCGCGGCGTCGCCGGCCGCGCCCTTGGCGCTGGCGTCGGCATCGGCGTCGGTCGGGACGCCGCCCTCTGCGGCGGTGGTCTTGCCGGCCTTGCCGGCGGCGGCGGTCGCGCCCGGCTGCAACTGGTCGCCGAAGACGGCGGCCAGCAGCGCCTCGAAACCCGCCAGCGGACCCTCGGCCTGCGCCGCGCCGGCGCCGGCGCCGATCCCGGCGGCGGGGCCGGTCGACGGAGGGGGAGCGGCGTTGATGGCGGACGCAGACATGCGGTGAGGGCCTTAGAGCGGCGGATGTTCGGGAAGCGCCTGCTGCGCCGGGTCTATTCGGGAGATGTGGAGCAACCTTTGCGCCAGACCAACAAGCCATTGTCTTAAAAGGAAAACTTTCTGAAGACCGCCAGGTGGCAGCCAGGCTGTGGCGGAAATTGCCGGGCCATCCACGGTCCGCTAGGGCGTTCCCTGCCGCCCTTGCCCCCGGCCGGTGCGCTATCGCCTGGAGGCCGCCAGGCCGCCCCTCATGCGCGCACGAACTCAGCTGACCTGCGGCGGGCGGCCCATCTGGCCCAGGTCTTGCGCCGTAGTTTGCCAACCCATCGGCCCCTGAAAGGGACCTCGTTGAAAACTATGACGTTTTTCCGGCCCCTCGCGTGGGCGTTCATCACGGTCCCGGCAGAATCCGCCGAGCCGCACGTCAGCCTTTGCCGGGCGGGGAGTTAAGCGATGTCGCTCAACAGCATCCTGAAAAGCGCCTCGTCGGGGCTGATGACCGCTCAAAGCGGCCTCAGGACCGTCTCGGACAATATCTCCAACGTCAACACGCCCGGCTATGTGCGAAAGGTCATCAACCAGCAGCAGCTGGTGATCGACGGCGCGGGCTCCGGCGTCGACGTCAAGAGCATCACCCGGGTCACCGACCAGTACCTGCAGCTGGCCAGCCTCACCGCGGCGTCGGACTCCAGCCGCTGGGACGTCACCTCGGAATTCCTCGACAACGCCCAGAGCCTGTTCGGCGACCCCTCCGCGGACAGCTTCTTCTTCAACCGGCTGGACGACATCTTCGCCAACTTCGCCGGCGCTGCGGACGATCCGTCCTCCGCGCTGCTGCGCACCCAGGCGGTCTCCACCGCCCAGGACTTCCTGGGGGAAGCCGACCGCGTCAACACCCAGATCAACCAGCTCCGCGGCACGGTGGACACCCGGGTGACCGACAGCGTCGCGCGCGCCAACGAACTGCTCGGCCAGATCAACAAGCTGAACGGCGACATCAGCCGCGCCCGGGTGGTCAACTCCGACAGCTCCGGCTCCGAGAACATCCAGGCCCAGCTGCTCGACGAGCTTTCCACGCTGATGAGCGTCAAGGTCGACAGCCGCACCAACGGCGGGATCAACGTCCGCTCGCCGGAAGGCGTGCTGCTGGCCGGCGACAACGCCGCGGTGCTCTCGTACGTGCGCACGGACAGCACGCGCGGCTATATCGCCGCCCAGACCGGCACGACGGGCGCCCCGCAGCCCATCCAGGTCAACGGCGGCGAGATCCGCGGCCTGCTGGACCTGCGCGACGACAAGCTGCCCGGCATGTCCGACCAGCTCGGCGAGTTCATGTCGCGCGCGGCGGAGCAGCTGAACAAGGCGCACAACGCCTCGACCTCCTTCCCCGCGCCGGCCAGCCTGACCGGCCGCGACACCGGCCTCGACCTGCCCACCGCGGTCAGCGGCTTCACCGGGACCTCGACGGTGGCCATCGTCAACGCCGCCGGCGTCGTGCAGCGCCGTGTGGCCATCGACTTCACCGGCGGGACCATGAGCGTCGACGGAGGCGCGCCCACGGCCTTCACGCCTGCGACCTTCCTCGCCCAGCTGAACACCGGCCTGGGCGCCCTCGGCTCGGCCAGCTTCACCGGCGGCAAGCTCTCCATCGCCGCCACGGGCGCCAACGGAGTGGCCATGGACGAGGGCTCCTCGATGAAGGCCGGCAAGGCCTTCTCGCACTTCTTCGGTCTCAACGACCTGATCCGCTCCACCGGCTTCACCAGCTACGAGACCGGCCTGCAGGCCACCGACAACCACGGCTTCACGCCGGGCGACACCATGGTCCTGCGCCTGGCGCAGCCCAACGGCCTGCCGATCAAGGACGTCACCATCACCGTGCCGGCCGCGCCGCTGATGAGCGACCTCCTGAACACGCTGAACGCGGCCTCGACCGGCGCCGGCGTCTATGGCCAGTTCAGCCTCGACCCCAACGGGGCGCTGACCTTCAAGGGCTCGGCCCCGCTCAACGCCAACGTCTCCGTCGTCACCGACAACACCAAGCGCGGCGTCGGCGGCCCGACGATCAGCCAGCTCTTCGGCCTGGGCGTCGTCGAACGCTCGGACCGCGCCGGCCGCTTCAATGTCGATCCGAAGTTTGTCACCAATCCCACGGCGCTGGCGTTCGGAAAGCTGGACCTCACCGTGGCGGCGGGCACGCCGGCCATCCGCGCCGGCGACGGCCGCGGCGCGCTGGCGCTCTCGCAGGCCGGCGACGTCTCGACGAACTTCCAGGCGGCGGGCGCACTGGGCCAGGTGTCCATGACCGTCTCGCACTATGGCGCGGAGTTCGCCGGCGCCATCGGCCGCGACGCCGCAGCGGCCGACACCCGCAGCCAGAGCGCCGCCGCCGTCAAGACCGAAGCCAGCGCGCGCCGCCAGTCCGTCGAGGGCGTCAACCTCGACGAGGAACTGGTGCGCCTCACCACCTATCAGCAGGCGTTTAACGCCTCTGCCCGCATGATCTCGGCGACGAAGGATCTCTTCGACGTCCTGCTCGGCATTATCTGAGGACTCGGACCATGGTCTCCCGCATCACGACCAGCGGCAACTACGCCTCCGTACTGACCAACCTGATGACCGCGCAGCAGGCCCAGTTCGACGCCAACGAACGGGTCTCCAGCCAGAAGAACGGCAGCGACCTGAAGGCCTACGCCAACAAGGCCGAGACGCTCGCCGCCATGCGCGTGGTCGACCGGCGGACCAAGGCCTACCAGGACCAGAACGGCCTGATCGCCGACAAGCTGACCAACCAGGACCAGGCGCTGAACCAGGTCGCCGACGCCGCCGCCCAGGTGCGCCAGACGATCGCCGACGCCATCGCCACCGACCGCGCCGACACCCTGATGACCGACCTCAACAGCCTGTTCAAAAACGCCGTCCAGGGCATGAACACCAGCTACGACGGCAAGTACCTCTTCGCCGGCGGCCAGATCAACACGCCGCCGGTCACCGCGACCACGCTGGCCGACCTGACCGCGGGCCCGCCGGTCGCCTCCTTCTTCCAGAACGACAACTTCAAGACCCAGGCCAAGCTGGACGACTCCACCACCGTCACCACCGGCTTCCTGGCCAGCGACATCGGCACGCCGCTGATGAACGCGCTGAAGGCCATCCAGACCTACAGCCAGGGTCCCAATGGCCCTTTCACCGGCCAGCTTACCGACGCCCAGCGGACCTTCCTGCAGGGCACGCTGCCCGGGTTCGATGCCGTGCGCAGCGACCTGACGCTCACCACCGCCCAGAACGGCCTGATCCAGAAGCGGGTGGACGACGTGGCCTCCACCCTGGTGGCGCGCAAGGACACGCTCACCGTCATGATCGGCGGCATCACCGACGCCGACATGGCCAAGGCCGCCAGCGACCTGGCCACCGCCCAGGTGGCGGTCCAGGCGTCGGCCAGGGTGTTCCAGAGCCTGCAGAACATGTCGCTGCTCAACTTCCTGCAGTAGGCCGGCGACCGGCCGGTCCGAAGCCATTGCCTCGTCCACCCTCCCCATGAAGGGGCGGGAGCGCTATATGGCGGCCATGAACGCCCCCTTCGCCACCACCCGCGAAGCTCTGGACGGCCTGATCGAGGTCGTGCGCGACGCCGTGCGCCTGCCGGCCGGCAGCCGGATCGTGGCGGCGATGTCGGGCGGGGTCGATAGCACCGTGACCGCGGCCCTGCTCTCCAAGGCGGGCTATGACGTGGTGGGCGTGACGCTGCAGCTCTACGACCACGGCGCGGCGATCCAGAAGAAGGGCGCCTGCTGCGCGGGCCAGGATATCCACGACGCGCGCACCGCCGCCGAGAGCCTGGGCATCGCGCACTACGTCCTCGACTACGAGAGCCGGTTCAAGGAACAGGTGATCGAGGACTTCGCCGACAGCTATCTGCGCGGCGAAACGCCGATCCCCTGCATCCGCTGCAATCAGACGGTGAAGTTCCGCGACCTGCTGGACGTCGCCCGCGACCTGGGTGCGGAGTCCATGGCCACCGGCCACTATGTCCGCCGTGAGGTGGGTCCGGCCGGGCCGGAGTTGCACCGGGCCGCCGACCCGGCCAAGGACCAGAGCTATTTCCTGTTCGCCACCACGGCCGAGCAGCTCGACTACCTGCGCTTCCCGCTGGGCGGCCTGCCGAAGCCGGCGGTGCGGGCAGCGGCGGCGGAACTCGGCCTCGCCGCGGCCGACAAGCCGGACAGCCAGGACATCTGCTTCGTGCCGGAAGGCCGCTACACCACGGTCATCGACCGCCTGCGCCCGCACGGCGCGGAGCCGGGCGACATCGTGCACATGGACGGCCGGGTGCTGGGCCGCCATGACGGGGTCACCCGCTACACCATCGGTCAGCGCCGGGGCCTCAATGTCGCGGTCGGCGATCCGCTGTTCGTGGTCCGGATCGACGCGGATGCGCGCCAGGTGATCGTCGGGCCACGCGAGGCGCTGCTGACCCATGCGCTGACGTTTGGGGAACGAAGCTGGATCGGCGATGGCGGCTCGATCGAGGCGGCCTGCGACGCCGGCCGTCCTGTGCTGGCCCGCGTGCGCTCGACCCGCGAGCCGGTCCTGGGCCGCCTCGGCCTCGTGGACGGCGTCCCTGGCGTCCGCTTCGACACGCCGGAGGAAGGCGTCGCGCCGGGCCAGGCCTGCGTGCTCTACGCGCCGGAAGCTGACAGCCGCGTGCTGGGCGGCGGCTTCATCGCGGGCACGATCCGCAGCGTCTGACCCCGGGTGAGGATGACGCGCCGGGCGCGGATGCCTATATCCCCGCCCATGAGCAACTCAGCCTCCGACCCCGTCGTCATCGCCTCCTACGCCCGCACGCCCATGGGCGGTTTCCAGGGCGTGCTCGCCCCCATGAAAGCTACCGAGCTGGGGGCCGCCGCGGTGCGCGCGGCCGTCGCGCGGTCGGGCGCCGATCCCACCGCCATCGAGCAGATCGTCATGGGCTGCGTGCTGCCGGCCGGCCTCGGCCAGGCGCCGGCCCGCCAGGCTGCGCTGGGCGCCGGCCTGCCGAAGTCGGTGGAGGCCACCACCGTCAACAAGATGTGCGGCTCGGGCATGCAGGCCGCGATCCTGGCGCACGACGCGCTGGCCGCGGGCTCGGTGGACGTGATCGTGGCGGGCGGCATGGAGAGCATGACCAATGCCCCCTACCTGCTCACCAAGCACCGCGCCGGCGCCCGGATCGGCCACGATACCAGCTACGACAGCATGTACCTCGACGGCCTGGAGGACGCCTATGAGCCCGGCCGGCTGATGGGCTCGTTCGCCGAAGAGACCGCCAAGACCTACCAGTTCACTCGCGAGGCGCAGGACGAGTACGCCATCGGGTCCCTGACCAAGGCCAGGGCCGCCACCGAGAGCGGCGCCTTCGCCCGTGAGATCGTCCCGGTGGAGGTGGTCACCCGCAAGGGCGCGGTCCTGGTCAGCGAGGACGAACAGCCGATGAAGGCCGACCCGGCGAAGATCCCGACCCTGAAGCCGGCGTTCAGCAAGGACGGCACCATCACCGCGGCCAACGCCAGTTCGATCAGCGACGGCGCCGCGGCCCTGGTGATGACCCGGGAGTCGGTCGCCAGGCGGCTCGGCATGACCATCGTGGCCCGCGTCGCCGGCCACGCCGCCCACGCCCACGAGCCCGGCCTCTTCACCACCGCGCCGGTCCCCGCCATCCAGAAGGCGCTGAAGCGCGCCGGCTGGGGCATGAACGACGTCGATCTCTTCGAGGTCAACGAGGCCTTCGCCGTGGTCGCCATGATCGCCGAGCGCGACCTGGGCATCGACCGGGCGAAGCTCAACGTCAACGGCGGCGCCTGCGCGCTCGGCCACCCGATCGGGGCCTCAGGCGCGCGCATCCTGGCGACGCTGCTGAGCGCGCTCGAAGCCCGCGGCGGCAAGCGCGGCGTCGCCGCCCTCTGCATCGGCGGCGGCGAAGCCACCGCAATGGCGGTGGAGCTGGCCTAGCCTTTACTGCGCGTTCTTGGCCTTCATCTGGGCCTCGATCATCTTGCGCATGGCGGCCATCTGCTCGGGGCTGGGACGTTCGCCGGGCTTCAT